>ENA-OSET01003618-OSET01003618.1-sediment-metagenome-genome-assembly--contig:-NODE-3618-length-14079-cov-5.120626_pt1 | contig 14079 bp, 14 predicted proteins | sample MGYA00237882_ERZ534229 | MGnify/ENA primary metagenome ERZ534229 (study PRJEB26408, sample SAMN06266212) | sediment metagenome | isolation source: Hudson Canyon methane seep mesocosm | place...
TAAAATCACAATTTTGTATTGAATTCTTAGCACATGGTTTCCTATCGTCGAATCTTACTAAAACTGAGTGGTGAAGCACTTTCAGGTGGTGGTCAAAATATAGGCACTGAAATGTTAAAGAAGGTTGTTACGATTGTCCAATCAGCCCTTGACCTTGGAGTTGAGGTTGCTATTGTTGTTGGTGGTGGAAATTTATATAGAGGCGCTACTCTTGCAGAAGAAGGAATGAATAAAATTACAGGTGATCATATTGGTATGCTTGCTACAGTTATGAATGCCTTAGCGCTCTCAGATGCTTTTGATAGAAATAAGATACCTTCAATGGTCATGTCCGGCTTCTCAATTGGCGGAGGAATTTGTGAGCCATTTAATCATAATCAAGCTAAAAATGAGCTTTCCAATGGCAAGGTAGTTATTTTCTCTGCTGGGACTGGAAGCCCCTGTTTCACAACGGATACTGCAGCTGCTTTAAGGGCTGTTGAGATTGATGCTGATATTGTCTTTAAGGCCACAAAAGTAGATGGTATATATTCAAGTGACCCTCTTAAAGATTCATCAGCTATTAAATTTGACTCACTTAGCTTTAACTCTGCTATTGAGCAAAATATTAATGTTATGGATACTGCTGCATTCGCGCTCTGCAGAGATAACAATATAAGAATTTGTGTGTTTAGTATGCTAGAGGATAATCATGCTCTTGCTAATATAATTAAAGGCCATTCAATTGGAACCATGGTCAGTGAAAATGGAGAATAAAGATGATTAATGAAATTCATAGTGATGCTAATAGTCGAATGGATAAATCTTTATCTTCTCTCGAAAATGACTTTAGTAAAATACGCGCTGGAAGAGCCCACCCATCTTTACTTGAGCAAGTTACAGTTGAATATTATGGCGCAATAGTTCCACTATCACAAGTATCAAACATTAGTGCTGAAGACTCTAGAACGCTAAAAGTCTCTCCTTGGGAAAAAGATATGGTTGGCCCAATTGAAAAAGCAATTTTAACCTCTGATTTAGGCTTAAACCCTAATACTCAAGGCCAAGTAATGAGAATCCCACTCCCCCCTCTTACCGAAGAAAGAAGGAAAGAACTTGTTAGAATTGTTCGTGATGAAGCTGAAAATGCAAGAGTAGCTATTAGAAATATTAGAAGAGATGCAATCTCTGACTTTAGAGAGCTACTGAAAGAAAAAGAAATATCTGAAGATGAGGCGCATAGAGCGGAAGACAATATTCAAAAAATTACTGACCAGCACATTGGACTAATCGAAAAAGCTCTCAGTGATAAAGAAAGTTCACTGTTAGAGATTTAACTTATCTAAAGTTACTTTTTATCTCTTAGAGCCTACGCAGTCTATATATTTTTGCCATCTGTTCGCTGTAAACTCAGTTCCATAATCTACCTGAGGGCCAACGTTACCCAAGTACCCACCTTCAAGTGCTTTTTTGAAAAGCTCAATATTGCTTTCAGACAATCCCAAATTAACTTTGCAGAAGTCATGTATCGCCTCTGTTACAATTTCTCCCGAGATAGCACCAACAAATGTTTCTTCCTCTAGCTTGGCTGTTGCCTCCTTTATAAGTTCATCAGAAATTGTTGACTTGTACTCTCCCGATAAATTAAACTCATCTAACTCCTCAAGGAGATCGTCCATAATCTTTGTCACTCTCTTTTCGTAAGCTACCTTGGCTTGATATGCTGCAGTTGATGATGCAGCAGCCGCTTTTTCATCCTCTAGCTTTTGAAGGAAGGCTTCAAGCGCAGCTTGTCTTGCCATCTCTGCTTTTATTTCAGCCATCATTTCCTGGGCAGCCAGTTCAGCTTCTAATTTCGCTTCAAAGGCATCCAGCTCGGCTTCTAAAAGAGCGTCTCTATAGGCCGCAGTTGCAGCAGCGGCAGCGGCTCTTTCAGCTTCGAGTTTTTCCTGGAAAGCTTCAAGCGCAGCTTGTCTTGCCATTTCTGCTTCTATCTCAGCCATCATTTCCTGGGCAGCCAGTTCAGCTTCAAGTCGCGCTTCAAAAGCAGCCAACTCTTTTTCTATTGCAAGCTGTTCAGCAGCAGCAGCTAGTTCAGCTTCAAGCTCAGCTTCAAATGCGGCAAGTTCTCTCTCAAGCGCTAATTGAGCTTGTCTATCCTTAATCATCTGCTCTTGTTGTAGTCTAGCTTGATAAATAGCAGTTGATCTAGCAGCAGCCGCTTTTTCAGCTTCGAGTTTTTGTTGGAAAGCTTCGAGCGCAGCTTGTCTTGCCTCAGCTTCAAGCTCAGCTTCAAAAGCAGCCAATTCTTTTTCTATTGCAAGCTGTTCAGCAGCAGCAGCCAGTTCAGCTTCAAGTTGTGCTTCAAAAGCATCCAGCTCGGCTTCTAGAAGAGCGTCTCTATAGGCCGCAGTTGCTGCAGCAGCAGCAGCTTTTTCAGCTTCGAGTTTTTGTTGGAAAGCTTCGAGCGCAGCTTGTCTTGCCATTTCTGTTTCTATCTCAGCCATCAATGCCTCTGCAGCGTGTTCAGCTTCAAGTTGTGCTTCAAAAGCAGCCAACTCTTCATCTAAGTTTTCATAGTAAACTTGGTCTCTATCATCACCACCAGCGAAAACATTGAAGGACAATAAAAACATTATAAAAAATTTAATTGATTTGTTTATCACGATAATCCCCTAAACAGTTAAAAGTAACCTAAATATTGGTATATAACTTATTTTATACTAGATATATTTTATGGACTGATGTAATTTATGAATTTATTTGAAGATAAATTTAGACTATTTTTCAATGATTTAACGCTTCATAAATTTGCAGATGAGTGTCTCTCTAAAAGCCTAAAAGCTTTCCAAGTTAATAATGGAAATATCCCAAAATGGAATGAAGCATTAGATGGTTTAAACACTTTATCTAAGGGTGAATTAGGCCTAATTGAACCATATTTATGTTTGAAAAATATAGGTGCTTCCTCAAATATTATTGAATCAAGTTTAAAGAAGCTTTTGCCGTGGAGGAAAGGCCCTTTCATTTTTAATGATTTAATATTAGAGAGTGAATGGCAGGGTGACTTGAAGTGGCAACGCCTCAAAAATATTATAGCACCATTAAAAAATAGAAGAGTTCTTGATGTTGGCGCTGGTAACGGGTATTTCACCCTAAGAATGACTCTGGAAGGTGCAAACAAAGTGCTTGGAATTGAACCCTTTCTATTATTTAATTATCAAAATGCAGCGATTAATGCTTTATGTCAGGAAAACTCTGACTCACTGTTGCTTCCATTAAGGCTTGAAGAGATGCCTAGTATGCCAGTATTTGAGAGTGTATTTTCTATGGGTGTACTGTATCACCAGAGAAATCATATGGAGCACTTGGCTATGCTTAAAGAAATGATGTCCCCTGACTCAGAATTAATTCTAGAAACTCTAATTGTTGATGGCAAAGAAGGTTACTCACTAATTCCTCAGGGTCGATATGCAAATATGCGAAATGTATATTGTCTTCCATCCATTGATACTCTCAAATCATGGCTAAAAGATTCTGGATACTTAAATATAAGAGTGATTGATATCTCTCAAACAACATCTCTTGAACAAAGAAAAACATCATGGATTGGAGATAATCCTGCCTCCTTAGAGGATTTTCTTGACCCTTCTGACCCATCCTTAACAATAGAAGGCTATCCTGCCCCAACTCGCGCCATTGTTATTTGCAATAACTAAGCTTTAAGTGAATTATTTGATTAGCGTATAATTTTCTAGTCACTTTTTACTTTAGGATAGGCTATGAACCTCCGTTTTATAATCAGTTTAATTTTTTTATTAACCATTGGAAATGTATTTGCGCAATCATCTCTAATTGTTGTAACTAGTATTAAGCCAATTCATAGCATTGCATCTTCTCTGATGAGTGGCATAGGTCAGCCAGAATTACTTCTTAAGTCTAATGCTTCTGCACATACATTCCACTTAAAGCCATCACAAATTCGAATGATGTCTGATGCCCATCTGGTTATTACAGTTGATAAAAATTTTGAAATTGGTCTAAAGAAAGCCCTAAAAAATATTAATTCGGATTCTTTAATGTTTGTCAGTGATATTGATAATCTAAAAATTTTTAGCACAAGAGATTTTATTTTTGAAGAACATGAAGAACATGAAGAACATGAAGAACATGAAGAACATGAAGAACATGAAGAACATGAAGAACATGAAGAACATGGCCATAGTAATCTAGATTTTCACTTATGGCTTAGTCAGGAAAATACTCTTTTGATTGCAAATAGCATAGCTAATCGCCTCATACAATTAGACCCATCTAATGAGCTGACTTACAACACAAACTTGCAACAATTTAATTCAAAAATGGACAAGCTCAATACAGACTTACATAATCAACTAAAGTCAATTAAATCAAAAAGAATTGCTGTTATTGATGACACACTCCAATATTTCGAGAAGGAGCAGATGCTAAAGAGACCGGTCATTGTTACCCCCTACCACGGTGCTCGTTTAAGCGTAAAAAGAACCTTAGAAGCAAAAAGGATGATCAAGGAATTGAATATATCTTGTTTAGTTTATGGCGTCGATAATAGTCCTAACCAAGTCAGAGCTTTATCTGAAGGCTTAGCTTTAAAGGCATCTAAAATTGATATTTTAGGGAATGAATTTTTGCCGGGTCCAGATTTATACTTCAATACAATGAATCAAATTTCAAGTCAAATCAGATCATGTCTAGAGTAAGAAGAACATTCAACAGCGCCTCTGACAAATACAATGATAACGCTTTTCTTCAAAATGAAATAGCTACCAGGTTATCCGAAAAACTAAAAGTTATTTCAATTAATCCTGAAATTATTATTGATTTGGGATCTGGCACAGGTTTTCTGAGTGACAAAACAACTGAGATATTTCCGGATGCGAGTTTATTTTGTGTTGATTTCGCTCATAAGTCCTTAATAAATAACTCCCAAAATCTAAAGGTTTGTGCAGATGCATATCAACTTCCTTTTGGCTCAAATAGTGTTGATTTTGTTATTTCTAATTTAATGATTCAGTGGTGTCCTGATCTCAAAACACTTTTTGATGAGTGCTTCAGGGTTCTTAAACCTCAAGGATTAATATTGTTTACGACGTTTGGCCCTGAGACATTAAAGGAGTTGAAACGAAGCTGGGCAGTGGTTGATAATAACGCTCACGTAAACGAGTTTATAGATATGCATGATATGGGCGACCAGATGATTCAGTCTGGATTTCAGAGTCCTATTATGGAAATGGAAAAATTAATTTTGACGTATGAAAAGGTTTTAGATTTAATGCATGATCTTAAGGGAATTGGCGCTCAAAGTGTTGAAAATAGATCCAAATCACTCACTGGCAAAACAAAATTTAAAAAGATGCTAGAGATGTATGAGAGTTATCGTGATAACGGCAAGATACCAGCAACCTATGAGGTCATTTATGGGCACGCTTGGAAAAATGAGATCAAGCTTGGCGCCATTTCGCTGGAAAATTAATGACTAGTCTGGTCTTATATTTAAGAACTGAGAGTAAGTTCATCTCCTACCCTGATTGTACAATCATCAGAAAGTAAAATTGCATTTTGACCAAAAAACGCTCCCTTTATTGCATCACTAAACTTTAATTTAACAAGTGTTGCTAGAGGCTCTTTAGGCTCTATAATCTTGCCAGTATCTTGATTAATGGTAACAATCTTGCAGCGCTTGCATGGCTTTCTGAGGCCAAAACTGTATTGAGCCTCGTCACAGGATAAATCACTGGCGGTCATTTTTTCAAGATCGTCCACACCTTGGACAACAATGTTAGGCCTGAATCGATTCATCGAAACTTCTTTAGATTTTTTTTCATTCAGACCTTGATTGAGTTTACTTAGAGACTCCCATGAAGTAATCAAATAAGGGAACTGGTCAGAGAAAGCACTTTGTGCTTTCACGCCATTTAAATATTGTTCTGGAACTGACCTCTCGCCTTTAGCTGAAAACCTCACAAGTCGAAGTGAACTCCCTTTATATTCTCCGAGCTCATTAGTCAGCCAATTCGATACCTCATCGCCCTCATCATAAGCATCACAGATATCATCCCAAACTGTCGCTCTGACCTGATCTAATTTTTCTGATTCAAGTGGAACACTGAGCTGATTTGTATTTGAATGAAGTATCAATAAATCCTTATTAATACTAGCCTCTAAGGTAGCCATTGACTCAATTTCACGTTGTGAAATGAAATGATAATGACTATCTGTAATCATCCATTCTCGATCATATCTAAAGCCCCTTGACCCAGTATGAACTTCTTTTAGAGCAATCCCTTTGAGTGACTTTACAGGGTATATATACAGATCAGTAATTTGAGCCATACCCCTCCTAAATATTATTGCTTTAGCTTGTAGCCTGTTCTAAACATCCAGGCGACAATAGCAATACAAATAGCTAAAAATAAAAAGACCATAGATAAGCTGATTCCCACACTCACATCGGAGACTTCAAAAAAGCTCCACCTAAAACCGCTCACTAGATATAGAACAGGATTGAATAGAGTCACTTTTTGCCATAGCTCAGGAAGCATACTGATAGAATAAAAACTACCCCCAAGAAAAACTAATGGGGTAATAATGAGCAGTGGAATAATTTGTAGCTTTTCAAAGTTATCAGCCCAAAGTCCAATAATAAATCCAAAAAGGCTGAACGCCACACACGTTAGTACTAAGAAGCTGAGCATCCAAAAAGGATGCGCAATATTCAAATCAACAAAAAGATTAGCAGTTACAAGAATGATTGTGGCTAAAATGAGTGACTTTGTTGCCGCAGCACCAACATAACCAATAAGAGTCTCATAAAAGGAAACTGGAGCTGAAAGCAATTCATATATTGTTCCGGTAAATTTAGGAAAGAATATCCCAAATGACGCATTAGAAATACTCTGGGTAAGCACTGATAACATGGTCAAACCTGGAACAATAAACAAGCCATACGAGACGCCTTCAATATTCTCCATTCTTGATCCAATTGCTGAACCAAAGACTACAAAATATAAGGCGGTAGAGATGACGGGTGAGGCGATACTTTGAAAAAGAGTTTTCCAAAAGCGCATCATTTCATTGAAATAGATGACCTTAATTGCAGTGAAGTTCATGACTCCTCCTTAACAAGGTCAACAAAAATATCCTCTAGTGAGCTTTGCTCAACCTTAAGATCTTTTAGAAGTAATCCAGAATTTGTAATTTCATGAAGCACTTCAGAGACATCTGCCTCCTCATCTTTGACAACGTAGGTATATGAAATCTGCAACCCATCATCGCTCAATTCAATATTGTATTCCTTCAGTGAGCTTGGAATCTTTTTAACCGGTTCTTTTAGGTCAATGAGTAGTTGTTTTTTACCAAGACTCTCCATTAACTCATCTTTTTTCTCAACCAGCAAAAGCTCGCCATTGCTAATTACGCCAACCCTCTCAGCAATTTCTTCAGCTTCTTCGATATAGTGCGTTGTTAAAATAATAGTGACCCCTTGTTTACTCAATTTATGAACAATTTTCCACATATCTTTTCTGAGCTCAACATCAACACCGGCAGTGGGCTCATCCAAGAACAAAACCTTAGGCTCATGTGAGAGCGCTTTGGCAATTAAAACTCTTCTTTTCATGCCGCCTGATAAAGTCCTAACTTCAGAATCTTTCTTATCAAAAAGTGACAAATCTTTAAGGAGCTGCTCAAGGTAAGCATCGTCTCTTTTAGATCCAAACAAACCTCTACTAAATCTGACTGTCCCCCAAACCGTATCAAATGCCCCCAAGGTTAACTCTTGGGGGACAAGTCCTATCATTGATCTCGTTTTTCGAAAGTCACTGATAATATCAAAACCATCAACAGTGACTGATCCAGATGAGGGGGAAATAATGCCACAAATGGTTGAAATTAAAGTCGTTTTTCCAGCACCGTTAGGACCTAATAGGGCCAGTATTTCGCCTCGGTTGATTTCCAAATCTACTGTTTTAAGCGCTTCAAAACCTGAGTTATAGGTCTTTGATAAACGTTTAATTGAAATGATTGAGTCCATTATTTAATCAAAATTATATGATACGAAGAATGGGTAAATTTTACTTACTAAATTCTTCTTTAAATGACTATATAGAGTTTAATATTTTTCTTTTCAAGCACATACAAAAAATTATTTTTTTTGTATTTAAAGTTCTTCATACCATGGCGGGTTTGCGCCTTTTCTTGTTACAGTAATACTTGCCACTTTATTCGCAAAAGTTAGTGCTTTAGTAAACTGATCATTACTGATAGTATTTAGACTTTCTCTATTCAATAAATCCTGATCATCTAGATTAATTAAAAAGCCAGCATTAAATGTATCACCAGCTGAAATGGTATCAACTACATCTACTTTCAGACTCTTAACAAAGACTTCTTTGCCATTATCATAGATTACTTTTGAACCTTCAGAACCTAGAGTTAAAATAATGCACTTAACTCCATTATCGAGCCAATTTTTACTAACCTCATTAAAGTCTTGAGCTCCATAAAGATAGCGATAGTCTTCATCTGATATTTTAATAATATCAACTTTGTAAGTAAGCTCAATGAATCGAGTTAAATAGGCCTGTTTATTTTCGATAAAGTCAGGGCGTATGTTCGCATCAAAATAAATAGGTAAGTGTCCTGCGACTTCGTCTATAAACGACTGCCAACTTGAACCACAGGGCTCTGCTTGAAGACTGATACCTCCAACTAATAATGCCTTAGCCTTCATTACTCTATTTATAAAAGGTTTGAGGCTAGCTTTATCTAATAGTCTACCTGCTGAATGCTCATCAACGAAGGTGTACTCTGCAATACCATCAATAACATCAGCATAGGCAAGAGTGGTAGGTCGATTCGTCTTAATGACAAAGTCCTCCTTCACTTTCGAATGTCTTAAGGTATTCTCAATAAGCTCTCCATAACTGTCATTAGATACGGCGCCAAAATAATAGCTATCAGCTCCCAAGCGGCCAAGCGCAATTGATGAATTGAAATTGCTACCACCAACATGAGGAGTGTATTCAGGCTCTCCTCGAAAAGAGACCATATCAATTAAAGATTCACCAGCGCAAATGATCATTTAGAGTTGCAAACTTATGTTGAAATATAAAATCGTAATTTTACAATACTGGCTCTTACGCTTTTAAATATTGAGTTAGCAATTATGATTTGATAGGATTGAATCGCTATTAATAAAAGCTTAAAAAACTATAAAAGACGAGCGCCATTATCAATGGGTAAATCATTAGTAGCCAAAACCACTGAATTATCATTACGGTAAAACCCTAAAACCAAGCACTCACTCATAATTGATCCAACTTGCTTGGGCGGAAAATTTACAACCCCCATAACCTGTTTATCTTTCAACTGGTCTTTGTTATAAAGGTCGGTAATTTGAGAACTCGATTTTTTTATCCCAACTTCAGAACCAAAATCAACATGCAAAATGTACGCTGGATTTCTGGCTTCAGGAAAATCTTCGACCTTTATGATAGTTCCAAGTCTTATATCAACTTTTTCAAAATCTTGCCATGTAATTGTCATATCATCACCCATTATCACTCTCGTATTAACTGTCTTAATCCATCTTCTAGTGCTGCTGTAAAACCTTTATCATTGCCTGGATTTGCTGCGCAATGACCAAATGGAGAATCAAAAGGTCGAAATTCAACATGGGTCATATAGCTAGCTTCAATGGCATTATCTTCAGGAGGGAAATATAGATCTTGAGTGCAAGACATTAAGATAGATTTAGCCTTGATTGATTTAAGTGCCAACTCAAAATTGCCGTTATAAATTGGACCAACACTGATGTCACTGCTCTGCCAAGTTCTCAGCTTACAAAGAAGATTGTTAGCATCCCAATTTTCAGCATGATCCTCCTCCCAATCAACCAATAATTCCTCGAATGATTCATAACCAATTTTTTTATAGAGTGATTCACGATAAAAAGTTTGGGAAAATGCCCATCCTGCATAAACCCTTGCAAATGCTTTGAGTCCATCAACAGGAGGAGAAGTGTAATCACCGTTATTCCAATGTTGATCTGCACAAAGTGCGGCCTTAACTCCTTCAAGAAACACATAATTATGGGGTGAAGTCTTTGCTGAAGCGCAAAACGGTAAGATGGCATCGACAAAATCTGGGTACTGCGCAGCCCATTGATAAGCCTGACAACCTGCCATTGACCATCCTGTAACTAGTGCAATCCTTTTGACTCCTAATCCCTCAGTAAGAAGCCGATACTGACATGCTATATTATCCCAAAGCGAAACATGAGGGAACCTAGGGCCATCCTGAGGTGATTCAGTATTGCTTGGTGAGGAAGAGAGTCCGTTGCCAAACATGTTAATTGAAACAATGAAGTGCTTATCCGGATCTATAGCTCTGCCAGAGCCAAAGAAGCCTTCATTTCTTTGATGTGAGCCAGTATAAAAAGTAGGCAAAACAACAACATTACATTTCTTGGCATTTAATTTACCATAGGTTTTAAAAGCCAAGAATGCCGAACTTAATACCTCTCCGGATAGAAGAGTAACATCACCTAATTCAAATTTATCGTAGTCCATTTCAGCATCTTATTTATTTAAACGCTATTTTTTATAATTAACAGTCTAGAGTATTATCTCTCTCCCACTGACTTAAGTGCGCTGAATAATCATTCCATTGACTATGCTTTAGCTTGACATAAGCATCAATCAAGTTATCACCAAGCCTTTCTCTCAAAACATCACTACCCTCAAGAAGTCTAAGGGCATCAAGTAAGTTTTTAGGAAGCTGCTTATATCCCTCAATATCTTTACCTAATTCATACATATTTATATCAAGTGGATCACCCGGGTCGCGGTTTGCAGCTATACCATCTAAACCACAGGCAAGAATAGCAGCTTGCATAAGATAAGCATTTGCAGCGCCGTCCATTAACCTTAATTCAAATCTTCCAGAGTCTGGCACTCTAATCATGTGAGTACGGTTGTTGCCTCCATAAGTAATTGAACTTGGAGACCATGTTGCGCCGGACAAAGTTCTTGGAGCATTGATCCGTTTATAGCTATTTACAGTTGGATTAAAAATTGCTGTTAATCGATCAGCGCTATGCATAATGCCACCTAAAAATTGATAAGCTAAAGAAGACAACCCTAAACCTCTTTTATCATTGTCCCCATAAAATAAGTTTTTAGCTCCATCAAGACTCCAGATAGAAAGGTGAGAATGACAGCCATTTCCAGTCAGATGAGTAAAAGGTTTAGGCATAAATGTTGCCCGCATCCCATGAATTTCAGCAATTGATTTGACCATAAACTTGAAAAATACCTGCCTATCAGCGGTCTTCAATGCATCATCAAAGTCCCAGTTCATTTCAAATTGACCATTAGCATCTTCGTGATCATTCTGATAAGGACCCCATCCAAGCTCAATCATACTGTCACAAATTTGCTTAATAGCTGGATATTGGCGCATTAATGCTTGTTGATCATAGCAAGGCTTACTCTGTTGATCTTTCTCATCAGCTATATCAGTTCCATCATCATTGATTAGATGGTACTCACACTCAACACCTGTTTTCATTTTAAAACCTTGCTTTTCAGCCTCAGCTAACTGTCTCTTTAAAGCAACACGGGGTGACGCCTCTACTGGCTTTCCATCCATCCATAAATCTGAGGCAAGCCAAGCAACTTCAGGCTTCCATGGTAATTGAATTAAACTATCTGGATCTGGAATGGCAAACATGTCAGGGTGAGCAGGTGTCATGTCGAGCCAAGCAGCAAATCCTGCAAAACCAGCGCCGTCTTTTTGCATATCATCAATAGCCCTTGCAGGAACTAATTTAGAACGAAGACTGCCGAATAGATCCACAAAGCTAATCAGAAAATATTCAATACCCCTGTCTTTAGCGACCTTACTAAGTTTAATTGCCATACATCCTCCTATCTGTCATATCTTTTAAGTAATTTTAATAAGCTTACATCCCATTTTTTCCAGGAATCCAGCTTGTCCCTGCGAGAGGAACTCCAGCCATAGCGGCAGCTTCCATTGTTAATGCTACCATATCCTCTGGTTCCAAATTATGAACGTGACTTTTACCGCAGGCACGAGCTAAAGTTTGTAACTCAAGTGTGAGAACATTGATATAGTTTGCCAGTCTTCGACCTCCTAAAATGGGATCCAGTCTTTTTGCTAGTTCAGGATCTTGTGTTGTAATTCCAGCTGGATCATTACCTTGCTGGTAATCATCCCAAAACCCAGCAGCTGAACCAATAGCCTTATATTCATCATCAAACTCTGGGCTTTGATCTCCTAACGCAATTAAAGCGGCAGTGCCTATTGAGACTGCATCAGCGCCAAGAGCCAAAGCTTTAGCAACGTCAGCACCGCTTCGAATACCGCCAGAAACTACCAACTGAACTTTGCGATGCATATCCATTTCTTGAAGAGCCTCAACAGCCATTCTTACAGCCGGGAGTGTTGGAATGCCAACATGCTCAATAAATACATCTTGAGTTGCAGCCGTTCCGCCTTGCATGCCGTCAACAACGACAACGTCAGCTCCAGCTTTAACCGCAAGCGTCACATCATAAAATACGCGGGTTGCCCCAACTTTGACATAAATGGGTTTCTCCCAGTTTGTGATTTCCCTGAGCTCCTGAATCTTGATTTCAAGATCATCTGGCCCTGTCCAGTCGGGATGTCGACAGGCTGAACGCTGATCAATTCCTTCCGGTAGATTTCTCATTTCGGCAACCCTTGGAGAGATTTTTTGACCTAATAGCATACCTCCGCCACCTGGCTTTGCCCCCTGGCCAAGAACTATTTCTATTGCATCAGCTCTTCTTAAGTCGTCTGGATTCATACCGTACCTGGAAGGAAGATACTGATAGATAAGAGTTTTAGAATGCCCTCTCTCTTCAGGAGTCATTCCTCCATCACCAGTTGTGGTACTTGTTCCAGCAAGTGTAGCGCCTCTTCCTAAAGACTCCTTGGCCTGCGCCGACAGTGATCCAAAACTCATACCAGCAATAGTGACTGGTGTTTTTAAATGGATAGGATTTTTTGCAAATCGATTTCCCAAAACCACTTCAGTGGTACATTTTTCTCTATACCCCTCCAAAGGGTAGCGAGAAGTTGATGCCCCAAGAAAAACCAAGTCATCAAAGGTAGGGATATCTCTTTTTGCACCAAAACCTCGGATATCATAAATGCCTGTTTTTGCAGCGCGTTGTATTTCAGCTATGACATGTCGAGGGAAAGTTGCTGATTCTATTAACGTTGGATTATCTTTACTCATGATCTAGTCTCCTTAGTATTCATCAACTTGGTCAATGTCAAAATTATATAATTTCCTTGCCGAGCCGTATCTTTTGAACTCATCAACAGCGTAATTCATTTGTGCCTTGTCTAAAAGTTTAGCTAACTCTTCCTTGTGTTCTTTTTTCATGTCTTTTTCAACACAATCTGTTCCCAAACTTTTGACCTTTCCTCGGACATAGATTTTTGTCTCGTAGATAGAGTCTCCAAGGGCATCTCCCGCATCACCACACACAACAAGACTTCCAGACTGTGCCATAAAAGCACTCATGTGTCCGATGTTTCCACCAACAACAATGTTCACGCCCTTCATTGATATGCCGCATCGTGAGCTCGCATCACCCTCAATAACAAGGAGTCCACCATGTGCAGTTGCAGCTGCATACTGTGATGCATTTCCCGTCACTCGAACCTCACCAGACATCATATTTTCAGCAAGGCCAGGTCCAGCATTTCCATTAATTTTTATGGAGGCCTCTTGATTCATTCCTGCGCAGTAATATCCAACATGGCCGTTGATCTCTACATCGACTTCTTTTGTAAGTCCAACAGAAAGAGCGTGCTTGCCAACAGTATTATTGACTATGAATTTATCACCACTCGAGCCCCCTTGTAATTTTTCATTAAGTTCTCGAATAGTACTTTTATTTAGATCTATAGTGGCCATATTAATTCCTCTTCCAACTGTAAATTTGGGTTGGTTCAGGCTCCCAGATTCGTGCGTTTTCAGCCCCAGGTAAAGTTGCGATTGCT
>ENA-OSET01003619-OSET01003619.1-sediment-metagenome-genome-assembly--contig:-NODE-3619-length-14074-cov-3.668000_pt1 | contig 14074 bp, 9 predicted proteins | sample MGYA00237882_ERZ534229 | MGnify/ENA primary metagenome ERZ534229 (study PRJEB26408, sample SAMN06266212) | sediment metagenome | isolation source: Hudson Canyon methane seep mesocosm | place: USA:Hudson...
CGGTGATTGTTACCCTCTTACTCATTGCATACTCATTGGTGCGAGGCTTTGATCGTCGATTACGGAATATTGAGGCGGCTGCCAGTAGGATTTCACGGGGAGAGCTTGATGCTCGTGTAAGTCGAACGGGGGCAGAAGACTCAATTGGGCGTTTAGGGGCGGCCTTTAATAGCATGGCTGACCACATACAGCGTTTGATGTATGTACAAAAGGAAATGATTCATGCTGTATCGCATGAGTTGCGTACTCCTGTTGCTAGAATAAGGTTTGGCGTGCAAATGATAGAAGATTGCCCTACACAAGATGAACTTCAAAAACAAATTGTTGGCATTGATGGGGACATCCAAGAGTTAGATGAGTTAATTGATGAAATTCTGACTTATGCGCGTCTGGAACAGGGTGGACCTATTCTTGCTTTTCAAGAAGCAGATGTCGCCGCGATTGTTGAGCAAGTAGTATCGGAACAAAGCAGTGTTAAGCCAGAAATGAAAATTTTCTCTGTTTATAAGAAAGAGTCTGATTTATGGAAAATTTCTGAAGTAGAGGCTAGATACATTCACCGCTCGATTCAAAATTTAGTGGGCAATGCAACCCGGTATGCTAACGGTAAGGTAAAGGTGACGTGCTCATTTGATGCAGAAACTTGTCGTGTAGACGTGGAAGATGATGGTCCAGGGATTCCGGAAGAAGATTGGGAATCGGTTTTTACGCCTTTTGCTAGGCTGGATGATAGCCGTACTCGAAGTTCGGGTGGTTATGGTTTAGGTTTATCAATTGTCCGGCGGATATTGTATTGGCATGGTGGCCAAGCCTTTCTTGGGCGAAGTGATATGGGGGGCGCCAAATTTAGCCTGGTTTGGCCGAGAAAGCAGCTGGAGGATTAGGTGTTAATACTCAGATAGAAAAAAGGCAGGAATTAACCTGCCTTTTTTGATTTTTATGCTTTGAGAATTTAGTGCGCTTCTTGGTTGCTATACATACGTTCGAAATAAGCGACCATAAAAAATGATAGAGAAATTATGAAGGTTGTTAATCCGTAACCGTCAGTGGTGCGTTCTGTAATGCAATGCGCTATAAACATAAAAAGGTCTAGGGTAACAAGACCAAATAATGCGCCTAAAAGATACTCACCTTGATCCTTGTACCAAACTGCTAATTGCTCGCCCATTTTTTTCTGCCTTGTCATGCTTTATTTGTTTTGTGTGTTGTGATCAGGGTTTCTTATCACTCGACTTGTTAGATTAATTTTTAACTGTAGCACAGAGTATAGTGGAGTTTATAAAAGCTCTTCAAGTGAATTTATGTGATTACTGAGATAAGTAGTGATTAGAGGATAACAGCAACTTTCGGGTTGAGTGAGTTTTATTGTTATATACACTGAGTTTAAATGAACTGGTGGTGGGAAGAGTAGGTGTATGAAAGAGGGTGTTAGGGGTGATACATATGCAAAAGTTGCCAAAGCAATTGATTATATTTCCAGGAATCAAATGCAACAACCGGCATTGGTAGACGTTGCTGCAGAGCTTTGCATTAGTGAGTATCACATGCAGAGGCTATTTTCTGAATGGGTTGGGGTCTCGCCCAAGCAATTTTTGATGTATCAAACTAAAGAATATGCAAAGCAATGTCTACAGAAATCTAGTGTATTTGAAGCTGCATTGGATAGTGGTCTAAGCGGGGCTGGTCGTTTGCACGACTTGATGTTGACCTGTGAGGGTATGACGCCAGGGGAGTATAAAAAACAGGGTGAAGGCTTGCAGGTATACTATGGGCTTCATGACACGCCTTTTGGTTGCTGTCTTCTAGCGACGACTTCTCGAGGGGTCTGTAAGGTGTCATTTTTTGACCGCATACAAGATGCTTCTGCGCATATAAATGAGTTGGCGTTAGCTTGGCCTAAGGCTGAGCTGATTTTTAGTGAGGAAGCTACTGCAGGAATAGTGGGTCAGATTTTTAATCGCGAGCTCAATAAACAGCGTTCTATTCATCTATTATTAAAGGGAACGCCCTTCCAATTACAGGTTTGGGAAGCCTTACTTTCGATTCCTGAATCGTCACTCTATTCTTATCAATCTGTGGCGCAAAGCTTAGGTGCACCTAAAAGTGTTCGTGCTGTCGCTTCAGCTATTGCGAAGAATAACCTTGCTTACTTAATACCGTGCCATCGAGTGATTAAAGGTACCGGTGAGTTCAATCAATACCGCTGGGGTGAGAGTAGGAAGAAGGCGATGATTATTCGTGAGGCTGCATTGTACAATTAAAAGCTGCTAATGTGTTTGGGGTAATCGTATTGTAATCAGTGCGGTGAAAATAAGAAAAAATGAAGATGCTGTTAAGCAGGCCGCTAATCCATATTGTTGAAAGAGTAGGCCTGAAAGCAGGGTGCCGATTAATCGACCTGCTGAATTCGCCATATAATAAAAACCTACATCTAACGAAACATTATCTTGATCAGCATAAGCAACAATTAAATATGAATGCAACGATGAGGTGATGGCGAAAAATACCCCGAAAAGAATTAAGCCAATGACAATAGCCGCTGAAGAGAGTTGCATCTGCGTTTCGATATAGGCTAAAAAAGCTGTGATGAATATGAGTGGCAGAATCCAGAATATGGTGCTCTTACCGTTTGGTGGTGTGTTGTTTGTCATTCCTTTGGGTATGTCTGTTAGTCTCGTAATAAACGGGCTAAGGGTTTGAACAAAGCCATACGTGATAACCCAGCAGGCCATAAATGTACCGACTTCTATGTGTTGCCAATTCAAGTGGGATTGTAAATAAACGGGGAGGGCAATGACGAACCAAATATCGCGCGAGCCAAATAGGAAAAAACGTGCAGCTGAGAGCCTGTTGATTCTGTCACTCTTCGAAAAAATTGAGCTGAACTTGGGTTTAAAGGTTTTTGAGCTTTTGTCTTTATGTAAACAATAGTGGCTGAAAAATAGAGCGGTTGATAGAAATATAATCATGGCACTAATTGCGCCTTGGAAATCCAGCGTGGAAAATAAAGCCGCTCCCAGAAAAAAACCGACACCCTTAAGGGTGTTTTTAGATCCTGTGAGCAATGCTACCCACTTGTATAGTTGACCTTGTTGCTCATCTGGAACAAGGTTTTTTATGCTGCTTTTGGCGCTTAATTTGCTTAAATCTTTGGCGACTCCTGATAATGCTTGTGCCAGCATGACGTATGATATAACTAGTAATGAGGGGGGTAATAGCAACATGCATAAGGCGACTATTTGCAATAATAGGCCTGTTTTAAGGGTGGTGTTTAGTCCTTTTAGATTGGCAAGCCAGCCGCCGAAAAGGTTTGTTATAATGCCGAATAATTCATACATAATGAATAATGAAGCAATTTCGAAGGGGCTATACGAAAGCGAATGAAAATACAAAACCACTAGCATTCTTAATGCGCCATCCGTTAATGTGAATGACCAATAGCTAGCCGTTACGATCAAGTATTGTTGTGCTTTAATGTTCATTTTGCGTGTCGGATACTCTGCCCTACTAAAAGCGCCAGTTCCATCATTCTATTAACGTAACCTATCTCATTGTCGTACCACACAAACAGTTTCAATTGGCTTTTGTTGATAACTTTTGTTGATAGAGCATCCACGATAGCTGAGCGTTTATCATCAACATAATCGACAGATACCAAAGGGCTTTCCTCATAACCTAATATGTCCTTTAAATAGCCGGTAGACGCGTCTTTTAGGCTGATATTGACTTGTTGAATAGTGGTCTCTGTTTCAAGTTCGAACACGCAATCGGTCAAAGACGCATTGGATAAGGGTACTCTTACAGCTAGGCCGTCAATGCGCCCTTCGAGTTCAGGAAATATCTCTGTAATGGCTGTTGCTGAACCTGTGGATGTTGGGATCAGTGATTGGCCGCAAGCACGAGATCGGCGCAAATCTTTATGGAACCCATCAAGAATGCTTTGAGTATTGGTGATGTTGTGGATGGTAGTGATGCTGCCATGCTTGATACCAAAATTTTTCTGGATAACATCAATCACAGGCGCGATGCAGTTGGTGGTGCAAGAAGCTGCCGTTACTATATGGTGTTTTTCTGGTTCGTACTTGTACTGATTTACGCCCATAACAACGTTTAGTGTTCCTTCTTTAATAGGCGCTGAGACAATAACCTTTTTTATGCCAAGGTCTAGGTAAGTCTGTAGCGTTTCTTTAGATTTAAATTGACCGGTACAATCGATGACAAGGTCAATACCTAGCTTTGCCCAAGGTGTGTCTTCTATTTTTGAGTTGCTTGAATAAGATATTGTTTTGCCGTTGATAGAAATGGTGTTGCCACTGTTGTTGATATCATGTGGCCAGGTACCATGAATAGAGTCGTATTTCAGTAGGTGTGCTGCTGTTGTGCTATCTCCGGCAATCTCATTGATATGAACAAATTCTATATCCTTCCACTCCCATGACGCTCTTAATGCGAGTCGCCCCATGCGCCCAAAGCCATTTATTGCTATCTTGATAGTCATTGTATACCTGTCACTTGTGAAGTTTGATTTGTCATATTATTTCGGTGAGTGCTTTTAAGTCGCTAGAGTAGGAAGTGTCTAGAAAAAGTGAGCCCTTTAGTATGTTAAGGATGTGTTTGTCAGGTAAAGGCGCTAGCGTGTAATACTGCCAATTACCTTCTCTTCGGCTCAAAATTAGTTGGCTCTTTTTTAAGTATGAAAGGTGTCGGGATATCACGCTTTGAGGTGTCTTTAGAATTGAGACGATATCGCAAACGCAGATTTCATCAGAATTATAAAGCAGGTTTAGAATGCGTAGTCTTACCGGTTCAGATAAGGATTTAAAAATTAGGGCTGTTTGTTCTATCATCATGAGCATAACTATATTTGCTTAAGCGGATATAGTCAATGCAAGCTGGGAAAAGGGTAGATTGTAGTTATTCTGAGATACCGACACTGTTGATGCCTTCTTCTCGCGTCAAATACAAACGATTATCAGCTTCTTTCAAAAGAGAGATTAAGGATTGGTTTGTGCTGTCCGTCACGCCAGCTGAAATAGTAAAGTTAAAATTGGTGTCGTCAATAAGAACAATATGGTCTTCTACAATCATTCTGAAACCGTTTACTAGCTTTTCAGCTTGATCAATGGATAAACCTGCCATCAGGACGGCGATGTCGGAGTCATTGATTCGAGCGTATTGAAAGCGACCGAATGCTTTGGGTAATAGTGTGGATAGGCTTTTCATTGCCATATCGGGTGCGTCTAGGCCGTAATTGTCTTGAATGTTATGGATCTGATCTATCGAAATCAAGGCAAGGCTGATAGGGGCACCCTGTTCTTGGGCTTTGTCCAGCTCTAAGTTGCCGTCGGTAAAGAACTTGGGCTTATTGGGTAGGCCTGTCACGAGATCATGGTAAGCCATGTGTTTCATAGTTTGGGCGTATTCTAAGCTTTCGATGTTATGAAGAATGCGGCAATGAAATTCTTCGTGACTAAAGGGTTTGCTTAAGAAGTCGTTCGCGCCATTTTTGATAAACTTGGTCGTTAGTCTGGGGTCGCCTTCAGCGGAAAGTCCAATCACAACAAGGTCATTTTTACTGACCTCCTTTCTAATGTTTTTTACCAGTTCAAAGCCATTCATTCTCGGCATGTTGTAATCTGTGATTAATAGTTTAATGTCTTTTTCTTTTTCAAGTACCTCAAGGGCTGTGTCGCCATCGTCCGCAGTATAAACCTGATAAAGGTGTGTCTTGAGGAGTCTTGAAATGTAGTTTCGTGACATTTTGGAGTCGTCTACAACTAAAATTTTGATTTGCTCGTTTTTAGCTAGCCGATTGACTATTCTGATAACGTATTCGTATGAATATCTGCTTTCTTTGACTATGTAGTCCACGATATTTTTTTCGAGCATTTGCTCGCATTTGGCTTCATCAAAATTGCCCGTTAGAACGATGGTTGGAATGCCTAATTCAATAGTGTAATCAACTACTTCGCCATCAGGTGCGTCGGGTAGCGTTAGGTCTACAATGGCGACTAAATAGTTTTTTGCGCCATGCTTTTCAATGCATTGTTTTGCGGCAGCAAAGGATTGGGCAACGTCATACTGTAGGTCCGTATTAGACTTAATGACATGCTTGATAATTTTAATGACAATGTTACTGTCTTCAACTAATAAAAATTTTTTCATGCTAATTGGTTTAATCTATTGCTATGTTAGTTTTAATTGCCTTAGGGCTTATTTGTAAAGGTGTCATAACTCAGCTTAGTAGCTCTTTGGTAAGACACCAGTTTTATGCATTCTAATTGTATAATATGGGTCACTTTTGGCTTCTAGGTATGCTAGAATCGCGAGCTTTGTTTTTATAAGCAGAATAACTTTATTTTATAATCAAAAATAAATAGGAACGCTATCCTTATGGGTGAGCCATCGAATGAAATTTTTCCCGTTAGTATTGAAGACGAACTCAAACAATCCTACCTAGATTATGCGATGAGTGTCATCGTGGGTCGTGCATTACCTGATGCGCGAGATGGTCTTAAACCGGTTCACCGTCGTGTATTATTTGCCATGAGTGAATTGAATAATGACTGGAATAAGGCCTATAAAAAATCTGCTCGTGTTGTTGGGGATGTGATTGGTAAATATCACCCGCATGGTGATTCAGCCGTCTATGACACAATTGTTCGTATGGCGCAGCCCTTTTCATTGCGTTATATGCTGGTTGATGGTCAGGGTAACTTTGGTTCGGTTGATGGTGATAACGCGGCGGCAATGCGTTATACCGAAATTAGAATGCAAAAGTTAGCGCATTCCTTACTTGCTGACCTAGATAAAGAGACGGTCGATTTTGTACCTAACTACGATGGTACAGAGTTCATTCCTGAAGTTATGCCTTCTAGAGTGCCTAACTTATTGGTAAATGGCTCATCTGGTATCGCTGTCGGTATGGCTACAAATATACCGCCGCATAATATTACTGAGGTGATAACGGGTTGTTTGGCTTTAATGGATAATGAAGACATTAGTTTTGAAGAGTTAATGGCGATTATACCCGGTCCAGATTTTCCTACTGCTGCCATTATAAATGGTCGAGCAGGTATTGTTCAGGCGTATCAGACGGGTCGAGGTAAAATATATCTTCGTGCCCGTTATGAGATAGAAACCCAGAGCAGTGGTAAAGAAAGGCTGGTGATCACTGAGATCCCTTATCAGGTTAACAAAGCAAGGTTGATTGAAAAAATCGCCGAACTGGTAAAAGATAAAAAAATTGAAGGCATTACTGAGTTACGAGATGAGTCAAATAAAGAAGGTATGCGGATTGTTATAGAGTTGCGTCGTGGCGAAATGCCAGAGGTGATTATGAACAACCTTTATGCTCAAACTCAGTTAGAAAATGTATTTGGTATCAACATGGTCGCGATTGTTGATGGTGAACCAAAAACAATCAATCTCCGACAAGCATTAGAGATCTTTGTAAAGCATCGTCGCGAAGTTGTGACACGGCGAACGGTTTACTTGCTTCGTAAAGCAAGAGAGCGTGGGCATATACTGGAAGGTTTGACGGTTGCTTTAGGCAATATTGATCCAATTATTGCATTGATTAAAAAATCACCGAGTTCAGCTGAGGCTAAAGAAAGCTTACTTGCTCAAGCTTGGCAGCCTGGTGCTGTGGTCAGTATGCTAGAGAAGGCTGGCGAAGATGCTTGCCGGCCAGATGACCTAGAGCCGCAGTATGGTATGCGGGAAGGTTTGTATTACTTGTCGCCTATTCAGGCGCAAGAAATTCTTAATATGCGCCTGCATCGTCTTACCGGCCTGGAAACTGAAAAACTACTTTCTGAATATCGTGAAATTCTTGAGCGTATTGCTGAATTTTTAGCAATCTTGAGTAATGCTGTTAGATTGATGGAAGTGATCAGAGAAGAGTTAGAGCAGGTACGGGACGAATATAGTGATGAACGTCGGTCTGAGATTATGTCTTCACGTCGTGACTTATCTGTTGCGGATCTGATAACTGAAGAAGACTTGGTTGTTACCATCTCGCATGGTGGTTATGCCAAAACGCAGGCTGTAGAAGATTATCAAGCTCAACGACGCGGTGGTCGGGGTAAGTCTGCAACGTCTATAAAAGACGAAGACTATATAGAGAAACTGTTGGTGGCTAATTCACACGACACAATTCTTTGTTTCTCTGATAAGGGTAAAGTTTACTGGTTGCGTGTATTTGAAATTCCGCGTGCCAGCCGGGGTTCAAAAGGTCGTCCAATGGTTAATATTTTGCCTTTGGATGAAAATGAGAGAATTACTGCTTTCTTATCTGTGCATGAATATACCGAAGGCAATTTTGTCTTTATGGCAACTTCACGTGGAACGGTTAAGAAAACGCCTCTGGAAAATTTTGCCAGACCGCGTAGTTCGGGTTTGATTGCATTAGCCTTAGATGAAGGTGATTCTCTAATCGGTGCTGCTATTACTGACGGTGCTCGTGACATTATGTTGATGAGTAATTCTGGCAAAATGATTCGCTTTAATGAAGCCAATGTTAGGGCAATGGGGCGAACGGCACGTGGTGTTCGCGGTATTAGAATTGCGCCTGAGTTTAGTGTTGTTTCGTTAATTTTGCCTGAGGACGATGGTTTGTTACTTGTCGCTTCTGAAAATGGTTATGGTAAGCGAACGCGCATGCAAGAATTCTCAGTGATTGGTCGTGGTGGTCAAGGCGTTATCGCAATGCAGCGTTCCGATCGAAACGGTTTGCTTGTTGCTGCTGTTCAGGTCAAAGAAGGTGATGAGATGATGTTAATCACCGATAAAGGCACCTTGGTCCGAACGCGTACTGAAGAAGTTTCTATCTTGGGTCGAAATACACAAGGTGTAAGGTTGATCAAATTGTCTCAGAAAGACGAACATTTGGTTGGGCTTGAGAGAGTTGATGAGCCGGAAGAGGGTTATGTAGAGGGCGACGAAGGTGAGATTGTTGATGGTGAAATTGTCGTTGATGAAAAAACCGATGGCGAAATCGCATCAAGTTCTGATGAGTCTGATTCTCAAGAAGGGCCTGAAGCAGCGAGTGATGCTGCAGAAGAAGGTGACGAGTAAATAAGCATGAGTGATGAGGCGAAAGAGCTGTCGCAGTTACGTGACCAGATTGATGGTTTGGATAAACAGATACAGGTGTTAATTAACCAGAGAGCTGCTTGCGCTCAACGTGTCGCAGAAGTAAAGCAGGGTTCAGTAGGTGGTGGTGAGGTTCAGTACTATCGCCCTGAAAGAGAGGCTCAAGTATTGCGCGCTGTTATGGCGCGCAATGAGGGGCCCTTACCTGATGAAGACATGGCGAAGCTCTTTAGAGAAATAATGTCCTGCTGTTTAGCCTTGGAAAAGCCGATGAAGGTGGCTTTTCTAGGTCCTGAAGGAACTTATACGCATGCAGCGGCGCTTAAGCATTTCGGACATTTTGTCAATGTTCAGTCTTTATCTGCTATAGATGAGGTCTTTCGGGAGGTTGAGTCTGGACAGGCGAACTACGGTGTTGTCCCTGTTGAAAATTCAACGGAGGGTATGGTGAATCATACTTTGGATAGTTTTATAGATTCTCCATTGTATGTTGCTGGTGAAGTTAAATTGAGGATTCATCACCACCTTCTTTCAAGTGAAAAAATAGACTTAGCGTCTATTACTCGCGTTTATTCTCATCAGCAATCTCTGGCTCAGTGTAGGAAATGGCTTGATTCCAATTGCCCTCATGTGGAACGAGTGGCAGTTAGTAGTAATGCCGAGGCTGCAAAGTTATCAATGAAAGAAAACGGTGCCGTTGCCATCGCAGGTGAAATGGCTGCCGAATGTTATCAGTTATCTAAGTTGGCTCAGAATATTGAGGATCAGCCAGACAATACAACCCGATTTTTGATCATTGGCACGAAAGTTGTGCCCGCGAGTGGTCAAGATAAAACATCAATATTGGTATCTGTCAAAAATAAGCCGGGTGCTTTGTATCATGTGCTTGAACCCTTTCATCAAAATAATGTCAGCTTGACGAGATTAGAGACGCGGCCTTCTCGTTCTGGGACATGGGCGTATGTGTTTTTTATTGATTTTGAGGGGCATTTTGATGATTCGATTGTTCAAAATGTGATTGCCGAAATTTCGCCTGATGCAGTAGAAATAAAGCACCTAGGCTCCTATCCGGTAGGAGTACTTTAATGGGTGATCTAAGTGCCTCTAGTTGTGATTATGTCGAATTAGCGACACCGGGTGTGCGTGGTTTGCATCCATATCAGCCAGGTAAGCCGGTAGAAGAGCTTGAAAGAGAGCTTGGCATTGAAAATATTATTAAATTAGCCAGTAATGAAAACCCTCAAGGGATGAGTCTGCTTGCCCAAAAAGCTATTCAAGACCAGTTAAGTGAGGGGGCACGATACCCTGATGGCAGTGGTTTTTTATTAAAGTCCTCTCTGGCGGAGTATTTGTCAGTATCGTCCGATATGATTACTTTGGGAAATGGCTCGAACGATATTCTGGATCTTATTACGCGTGCTTATGCTTCTACAGATGCTGAAATTATTTATTCAGAATATGCTTTTGCTGTCTATGCCATTTCTTGTCAGTCGGTAGGTGCAAAGGCGGTGGTTACTCCTGCGAAAAATTGGGGGCATGATCTTGACGTTATGTATGAAGCAATTACGGAAAATACGTCGATCATTTTTATAGCCAATCCAAACAATCCAACCGGTACTAGCTTAAGTGCTAAAGAATTGGTTTTTTTTATGAACCGGGTTCCGGAGAATATAATTGTTGTTTTGGATGAGGCGTATTGTGAGTACATTGATGACCCAGACTTTCCAAATGGTGTGGCGTTGCTTCGACTTTATTCCAACTTGATCGTAACGCGGACTTTTTCAAAGGCATGGGGTTTGGCTTCTTTGAGGGTGGGTTATGCGCTTTCAAATCCGGATATTGCTAATGTATTAAATCGGGTGCGCCACCCCTTTAATGTTAATTCTTTTGCGCTGGCTGCAGCGAATGCGGTGTTATCTGATCACGATTATTTAAAGCGCAGTAAGTCAATTAATACTGAGGGTTTGAAGGTTATTGCTGAAGGTTTACAAAACCTGGGGTTATCGTTTATCCCCTCGAGTGGTAATTTTATTAGCTTTGATACCGGCTTAGAGGGTGTGTCTGTTTTTCAATCGTTATTGCTCAAAGGTGTCATTGTTCGTCCTTTGGGGAATTATGGTATGCCAAGACATTTGCGGGTGACAGTCGGTTTGCCTGAAGAAAATCAACGGTTTTTAACGGCATTGGGTGAGGTTTTAGCTTAATGGTTCAAGCATCAATCAAAAGATTAGCGGTTGTAGGTTTGGGCTTGATTGGTGGTTCTCTGACTAAATCGACGAAGATCACAGGTTTTGCCGAGCATACAGTTGGTTACTGTCGAAATTATAGCAATGCCAAGCTAGGTGTTGAGTTGGGCGTGGTGGATGAAGCGGTCTCAAATTTAAAAGACCTGATCACCAATGCTGATGTGGTTGTTATTGCTGTACCGGTTAAGGCATTTGAACAGACGCTAAGGGATATTAAGCCTTACCTTAAGCTGGGTGTAGTGATCACCGATGTTGGTAGTGTTAAAAAATGTTTTATCGATGCAGTGATTACTGTGTTTGGTGAAGTGCCCGATTTTGTGGTGCCTGGGCACCCTATTGCTGGCTCTGAAAAGAGTGGTGTCACAGCTGCAGATAGCGAACTATATCAGCACCATAAAGTTATCTTAACTCCGCTGGCGAATACAGCATACGGAGCGCTCTCGTTGATACGTGCTATGTGGGAGTCATGTGGCGCGACTGTTCTGGAGATGTCGGTTGAGCGTCATGATGAGGTATTAGCGGCCACTAGTCATTTGCCGCATTTAATTGCATTCTCTTTGGTGGATACCTTGGCGGGAGAGGGTGATAATCAAGAGATTTTTCGTTACGCCGCTGGAGGGTTTAGGGATTTTACACGAATTGCCGCCAGTGACCCAGTGATGTGGCATGATATATTCTTAGCAAATCAGGAAGCAATCCTGAAAGTACTTGATCACTTTAATAAGGATCTCAATTCTCTTCGCGACGCTATCGAACAGCGAGATAGTCAGCGTTTGTTGGGCGTGTTTACGCGTGCTAGGTCGGCACGAGAACATTTTTCTAAAATTCTATCTGGACAGTCGTATACCAACACCATGAATACAAAAAATGTAATCTTTAAAATGAACGCCGGAGGCTCTGTAAAGGGTGAAATTCGGGTGGCTGGGGATAAATCCATCTCTCATAGATCAATCATTCTAGGTGCTTTAGCCGACGGTATTACTGAGGTTGAGGGCTTTCTTGAAGGAGAAGATAGTTTAGCGACACTTCAGGCTTTCAGGGATATGGGGGTGGTGATTGAAGGGCCTAATAATGGTCGTGTTAAAATTCATGGCGTAGGTCTGAATGGCCTCAAGGCACCGGCGGGTCCTATTTATCTAGGTAACTCTGGAACAGGGATGCGTTTGTTTGCAGGTTTGCTTGCGGGTCAGTCTTTTGATACGGAATTAACGGGTGATGAGTCCTTGTCGAAAAGGCCTATGGAGCGAGTTGCTGGGCCTTTAAGGTTGATGGGGGCGAAGATTGAATCGAACGAAGGTGGCCGGCCGCCTTTGAAAATAACCGGTAATCAAGCGCTGAAAGGTATTAATTATAAAATGCCGATGGCTAGTGCGCAGGTTAAATCTTGCCTGTTGTTGGCGGGTTTATACGCAGAGGGTGAGACGCTGGTAACTGAGCCTGCACCAACGCGTGATCATACAGAGCGAATGTTGAATGGTTTTGGTTATGCTGTTGAGCGGAATGGTTCGGATGCTAGTTTACGGGGTGGTGGGCAATTATCTGGCGGTAAAATAGATGTGCCTGCGGATATTTCATCGGCTGCATTTTTTATGGTGGCGGCTTCTATCACGCCGGGGGCGGACTTATTGCTAGTGCATGTTGGTCTCAACCCGACACGGGTCGGTGTGATTAATATCTTGCGCCAAATGGGTGCGGATATAGAAGTTATCAATCAGGCGACGGTGGGTGGTGAGCCTGTTGGTGATATCAGGATAAAATATGCTGAGCTACGTGGCATTGAGATACCTGAAGATCAAGTTCCATTAGCGATTGATGAATTTCCTGTTTTGTTTATCGCAGCGGTTTGTGCTTCTGGTGAGACTGTTTTAAGGGGTGCTGAAGAGTTAAGGGTTAAAGAAAGTGATCGAATTCAGGTGATGGCGGACGGCTTGGCTCAGTTAGGTGTGCGTACTGATGTGCGGCCGGATGGCATTGTTATCAATTCTTCGGCAATTGGTGGTGGTGTGGTGCATAGTCACGGGGATCATAGGATTGCTATGGCCTTTGCGGTTGCATCATTGCGTGCAACTGGTGATATCACCATTAAGGATTGTGCTAATGTGGCGACATCTTTCCCAAACTTTGTAGATCTGGCAGAGCGTGTTGGTATGCAAATAAATGTAGAGGAAGTGTAGTTTGGGTTTAAAGGATGAAGTACCACCGATATTGACTATTGATGGTCCGAGTGGGGCAGGCAAAGGTAGCATTGCTCAGTTGGTAGCAAAAAAAATGGGCTGGCACTTGCTTGATAGTGGGGCCTTGTATCGTTTGACGGCGTTATCTGCATTGAAGCAAGGTATTGGTTTTTCAGATGAGGCTGGTTTAGCGATTGTTGCTGAAGGTCTGGATGTTGAATTTTTGCCTTCGGAATATGGCGAGCCAGTTAAGGTTTTGTTGGCGGGTGTTGATGTGACAAATGAGATCCGTACGGAGTCAGCCGGTAATAACGCATCTAAAATCGCACCGCTTGCCAGTGTCAGGGCTGCGCTTTTGCAGCGCCAGAAAGATTTCGCGCATTTACCAGGGCTTGTGGCTGATGGGCGTGATATGGGTACGGTAGTCTTTCCAGATGCAGATTTTAAGGTTTTTATGACGGCAAGTGCGCAGCAAAGAGCTGAACGGCGATATAAACAGTTGAAGGATAAAGGGGAAGATGTTAAAATCGCGCCCCTTTTAAGGGAGATAGAAGAGCG
>ENA-OSET01003620-OSET01003620.1-sediment-metagenome-genome-assembly--contig:-NODE-3620-length-14065-cov-28.960466_pt1 | contig 14065 bp, 14 predicted proteins | sample MGYA00237882_ERZ534229 | MGnify/ENA primary metagenome ERZ534229 (study PRJEB26408, sample SAMN06266212) | sediment metagenome | isolation source: Hudson Canyon methane seep mesocosm | place...
ATAGTGCAAAACGGCACTTAAATCCAAACAATTCCGGTGCTCTAAGGCATAAGTTTCTAATTGCCTAGATCGCCTTTTAGAGGAGGAGCCGGTGAGGTCATCCTCTGGCAGCGCTGTGCCTAATGTTCTATTTGTCCGTAATTGACGCACTGGCAAGATAGCGCGCGGCTTGATTACGACGGAATACAATTAACAGTCCAAAATGTTCATCCTGTTTTTATCGTCGGTATCGGCACCTACATCGTTAGAGGCACATCTTTAGCCCGGAAGTAAGTGATGGATAAATAATAGTCATTCGATAAAAAGATAATTTTTCCGTTAACGAAACCTGTGATTTTTTTGTATTACAGACTCTGAAATTTGAAATCGATTGGGTGTATTGAGCGCGTTTCTTTTTCTGTATGTTGCTACTCGTATCTTCAGGTTCATATGGTCAATTTTTGTTTTATATTTTGTTATGAGGTGTTTTTGTCGCCTTATATAAAAACTACACGCGCTTACTTCCTGTCTCCTCTGGACACGGCGTTTCGCTGGTAAATCATACATAGCGAATACTGATTAGTTACCGCTGATTCACCGCACAAATCTTAGTTAGCTGATACGATATATCGCTAGTTGAGACTTTTGAAATATCGATTTAATAGGTGATGATAAGCATTGCTTATGGTGGAGGTAGGTGAGGGTAATAGGGTGCTTAGGTGATGGGCTGGTTTTGTTGTAATGATTCAACATTTTTAACTTTACTGATCATCAATTGAGAACTTTTGAAGAAGCTCAGGTAAATTTAAGTTTCTTCATGAGTTCTGCACTATTGTTTCAGCAGTAATTGGGTTACAGACAAGAAAAGTTACAGATCTGTCGCCGTCAACATCAGTTTGAGTGTAGCCAAGCTTTGAGACGCTGCTTTATCGTTAAATACACCGCTGTCTAATATAGAAATAGGCGCTTTGGGATCAGTTACTTCATCTGTGGCTGTATAAGTTGTCCCGCTGTCTGTGCCTGCATCATACCCCTTAAGTTCAATGAATTTAGTTTGAATCCACTTACCGTTGTCGCACATGTCTAGTCCTGAAACACCAAGAAACCAATCAGGGCTTGGTGCAATCATCGTAATTAGGGTTAATAAAGAGAATTCATTATCGACTTGAAATTCCACCTCGATTTGTCCTGAAGAACCCTTTAAATCTGAGCCTTGGATGAGCGAGCTCGCATTATCTATTTTTATTGCCCAATTAACTTCCTTGATAAACTTCCTATTTACTCCTTTTTCAGCAATATCCTTAATGCCGGCGCTTGCCACATTCCCTACAGACCAAAAAGCGACATCTTCGCCGTGAGTCGCCCCGATCAGGTTGGAATAATGTGCGTCGTTAGGAAAATCTGTTTGATGTGTCTCAGGGCTCCATATGCTATTAAATTGTGCTTTGTAAGTAGCGGTTCCATTGCATTGATTGGGGTCTTGGGTAGCGTTAAACATTGCACATCCTGCTAAAGAAAGTGCACCGCCAAATAGGATTACGCCTCTCTTCATTAACCAAAAATATGAATAATTATTGTAGATTTTGAACATGTGCTTTCCTCATCAGATAGGGTCTTTTTATTTATCGCGACGTTTAAGTCGCATTTATCGCACTTTTATTGCTACGAAACTGAGTGTGCGTATTCGTTCGGTTATGGAGAGCTCTAGTTCAATAGCCTGGTACCATTATGCTTTAAACGTTAAAAACGAAATGTTTGGGACAAATACATTTCCTGTTTTGACATGCCGCTACTAGCCGTTCTTGTCTTAATAGCCTCATTGGTACCTTCCAATACAGTAGACAGACAGCGCGAGTTTGATTTTGTTCAATAAATCGTTTTCGTTACGGTACTAGCACTTAATAGTGTTAGCAGTGAGTATCAGACTAAGGACGCATTTTTACGCAGACTAAAAATAATATGGCTGGATATGCACCGTTTTATCTCGTCGCGCGTAATATTTTGAAGTTGCCAGTTATTATAAAGTCCACTTTTGGTGCGTGTATAACCGTCACTAAAAATATTAAACATAAAGCCTACTATGCCGAACGCTAATTAAAACTTGAGGGCATGCTATGTCGAGCTATTTTCGTCGTAAAAATATCGAGATGCCAAATCAAACGACGGCGCTACCAGGCAGAGACGGAGCGCTGATTATTGAACCTATGCATTTTGTGCATGGGCGTCCTTTAAAAGGGCCATTTGCAGAGCAAATGTCTACACTCGCACTAGGTATGGGATGTTTCTGGGGCGCCGAACGGTTGTTTTGGTCACTGACCGGCGCTTATACAACCGCGGTAGGCTATGCAGGAGGATTCACAAAGAATCCAACCTACGATGAAACATGCACCGGAATGACTGGTCATACCGAAGTGGTTCTGATCGTTTACGATACCGAAACATGTGCGACTAACAATCTATTAAAATTATTTTGGGAGAAGCATGACCCTACACAAGGCATGCGACAGGGAAATGACACAGGGACGCAATACCGCTCTGCGATATTTTATACAGATGATGACCAAAAATCGCTCATCGAGGCAAGTCGAGCCGATTACGATAAGCGGCTAAGCGCTTCGGGTGTGGACTCTATCACGACTGAGATTGCTCGCTTAGATACGTTTTATTATGCCGAGACATATCACCAACAATACTTAGCGAAGAACCCAAATGGTTATTGCGGCCTGCAAGGCACGGGGGTGCACTGCAATTTATAACAGAACGTGTGCAGTTAATTAGACTATAAAGTTTCTTCTAGGCATAAAAAAAGCCCCTGGGGTTACCAGGGGCAAAGTCCACTCTAGCGTACTCGCTAGCGATAACTAATAAACAACTTAATACGAAAGGTTGAATACAGGTTATTGTTTATTTTTAGAATAAGCATACTAAAACTGAAATTATTTAAACCCATCAAGAAACGACTGACGTTTTGTCTAACCATTATTATTTCGCACCAAATAAGACCCGCCTGAAAAAAACACGCCCTCATTTCGTGCGTAGAAAGGCACCATTTTGTATCAAAGATACTAGTAAGGCCCGCCGTTGTTGATGATCGGTGATGTTGGTCTTTGTTTTGCTGTAGTGGGTTCAGGAATAAAACAAACCAATAAATTCCTATCTAACCTAATCCGATAAAAGGGAAGACATAATGAAAAACTTTAAAACTAAATTAGCAGGCGTTGCGGCTGCTGTTTCGTTGTCAGTGGGTGCTTCAGTCACCTTCGCTGCTGACACAATCAAAGTCGGTGTTTTGCACTCTTTATCTGGCACGATGGCAATCTCTGAAACAACATTGAAAGATACCATGTTGATGTTAGTTGATGAGCAAAACAAAAAGGGTGGATTGCTAGGCAAGCAACTAGAAGCAGTTGTAGTTGACCCCGCCTCTAACTGGCCGCTGTTTGCTGAAAAAGCACGTGAGTTAGTTGAAAAAGAGAAAGTATCTGCAGTATTCGGATGCTGGACATCGGTCTCGCGAAAATCTGTACTGCCTGTATTTGAAGAATTAAACAGCATTTTGTTCTACCCAGTGCAATACGAAGGCGAAGAATCATCTAAGAATGTTTTCTACACTGGCGCAGCGCCAAATACACAAGCAATCCCAGCAGTGGATTACTTAGCTGAGCAAGGCGTCGAACGTTGGGTGTTAGCGGGCACCGATTACGTATATCCGCGTACAACAAATAAAATCTTAGAAGCCTATTTAAAGGCTAAAGGCGTTGCCGAAGCCGATATTATGATCAATTACACGCCATTCGGACACTCTGACTGGCAATCGATCGTTTCAGACGTTAAGAAATTCGGAAGCACGGGCAAGAAAACCGCCGTTGTATCGACGATTAATGGTGATGCAAACGTACCTTTCTACAAAGAGTTGGGTAATCAAGGTGTTTCAGCTGAAGATATTCCGGTTGTCGCGTTTTCTGTGGGTGAGGAAGAACTTGCTGGTCTCGATACCGGACCGCTCGTTGGTCATCTGGCGGCATGGAATTATTTCATGAGCGTTGAGAGTGACGAGAATGATGCTTTTATTGAGTCTTGGCATGCATTTATCAAAGACGAAAAACGCGTAACAAACGATCCGATGGAAGCGACCTACATTGGCTTTAACATGTGGGTTAAGGCAGTCGAAGCGGCGGGCACGACAGATCCAGAAGCCGTACAAGACGCAATTGTCGGTATTTCTGTACCAAACTTAACGGGCGGTTTATCAACGATGATGCCTAATCATCACATTACAAAACCTGTGTTGATCGGAGAAATCCAAGACGACGGTCAGTTTGAAGTTGTGTCGTCAACCAACGGTTTGGTGCAGGGTGATGCGTGGTCAGACTTCTTGCCAGGCTCTAAAGACGTCATCTCTGATTGGAGAAAGCCGCTGGCATGTGGCAATTACAATGTAAAAACCGGTAAGTGTTCAGGTCAGAATTTCGAGTAAGTAATTCTGGTTACAGCGGGGCATAAGCCCCGCTTTTTATTGCGACAAACATTTTCTTAACAAAAAGGGCCTTTTAGTTAATAGGCCATCCCTTCTGTATTTACTCACTGTCGATTTAAGGAACGTGCGATGACTATTTGTAAGAGGCTTGCTAGCGCTCTGCTGCTCGTCTTCATGTCACTCTGCGGTAGCACCTCCTATGGAGAGGGAAACCAAACATTGTTCGATGAGGGCATACGCCTTATCGAAACAGGTAAACTAAAAAAAGTGGCTGACGGTGTCGATCTGTTGATTAATTCGAAACATGACCGGTCTGCTTTTATTCTAGAGTCGATGCTTGAGAGCAAACTTTACCGACATAAAAAACAAAAACAGCTGGTTATGTTGGTAGAAAAAAATGACAAGGGATTGCTCATTGCTGATCTTGATTCCTTAGAATCGACCAGACAAATAGGAAAGCGTAAAGCAAAGCGAATTCCCTTAAATAATAAATTACGCGGCAAGATTAAGGGCTATTTAGCGAGTCAGAACTTGAATGCGGACCAGGTGAGCGTCCGTAAGGCGGCGATTCAAAAATTATTAAGCGCACTTGATGATGAAACGCTTGCATTGATTAAAGCGCGAGCGCTTTACGAGTCGAATCCTGACGTGCAATTGCTCATTGATACGGCCATTGCATTAGACGCACTGCAATCTGAGAATGAAACCGATCGCTTGAAAGCGATTCCCACTTTGTCCGAAAGCTTAGAGCCTGCGGTGCGCAATCAACTGACGCAAACCGCTACGAATGACACGAGTAAGGCCGTGCAGTTAGCTGCGCAATCAGCGCTTGAAAAAATTGAAGATAAAATTGCGTTTTATGGCTTTGTCGAAAAAATATTTTTCGGTTTAAGTCTTGGCTCGGTTCTGGTTCTGGCGGCCATTGGCCTAGCTATTACGTTCGGTGTAATGGGTTGCATTAACATGGCACACGGCGAGTTAATAATGATTGGTGCTTATACCACATACGTTATCCAGCTAATGATGCCTAATTCGATTGGGGCATCGCTGTTTATCGCCGTACCGGCGGCCTTTGTGGTATCCGGCTTAGTAGGCATTGCGATTGAGCGGGGCGTTATCCAATTTTTAAAAGGTCGCCCGCTAGAAACCTTATTGGCAACGTTTGGTATCAGTTTGGTTTTACAGCAAGCGGTAAGATCAATCTTTTCCCCATTGAATCGCAGTGTCGAAACACCCGACTGGATGGCCGGTTCGATTGAAATTAATCCCATCTTTTCCCTCACGCTAAATCGTTTGTACATCATTCTGTTTTGTCTGGCGGTCTTTGCGGTGCTGTTTCTGGTTCTCAAAAGAACGGTATTGGGGCTTCAGGTTAGAGCGGTTTCTCAAAATCGGAACATGGCGCGTGCGATGGGTGTGAGATCGGAGTGGGTTGATGCCTTAACGTTTGGATTAGGGTCAGGTATTGCTGGGGTAGCGGGCGTCGCGTTGAGCCAGTTAACGAATGTGGGCCCAAATCTTGGCCAATCATACATTATTGATTCATTCATGGTTGTGGTGTTCGGGGGGGTCGGCAACTTATGGGGCACCTTAGTGGCGGGTATGTCCTTGGGGGTGGCCAATAAAATGTTAGAACCTGTATCAGGGGCCGTCTTGGCAAAAATATTTGTTCTGGTATTCATCATTTTATTTATTCAAAAGAAACCTCGCGGCTTGTTTCCGCAAAAAGGCCGAGCGGCAGAGGGATAGGCTATGAGTTTAGTATCGACACAGCAGATAAACCCTATTCAAGAGACTATCTTTAATCGTTCTACGGTATTATTTTTAACCGTATTGGCGTTTGTTTCAGTGTTCGTCGTCATTTGTAATCAATTCGTTCCCGTCGGCAGTGCGCTGCATATTCCCACCTATACCGTTACCTTGTTGGGTAAGTATTTAACCTTTGCATTGCTAGCGGTCTCTATTGACCTCATTTGGGGTTATTTAGGTATTCTGAGTTTGGGGCATGGTGCATTTTTTGCGCTTGGTGGCTATGCGATGGGTATGTATTTGATGCGCCAGATAGGCGATCGTGGCGTCTATGGTGATCCAGTCTTGCCCGACTTTATGGTATTTCTTAATTGGGACGAATTACCTTGGTTTTGGCATGGCTTTGATATGTTTGGCTTATCGATGTTGATGGTCGTGTTAGTGCCGGGGCTTTTGGCCTTTTTATTCGGCTGGCTTACGTTTCGATCGCGGGTGACCGGCGTGTACTTGTCCATCATTACCCAAGCGCTGACCTATGCGCTAATGCTTGCCTTTTATCGCAATGAGATGGGCTTTGGCGGCAATAACGGTCTGACGGATTTTAAAGATATTTTAGGCTTTGACTTACAATCAGATGCAACACGCCTTACCTTGTTTTTATTATCGGCGATTGCGCTAGCACTGGGGTATATTGCCTGCCGCTATATTGTTACGTCTAAGTTAGGGCGAGTTGCGTTAGCCATTCGTGATGCAGAATCACGTACGCGATTTATTGGATACAAAGTCGAGAACGTTAAGCTTTGGATTTGGTCATTTTCTGCGGCGTTAGCCGGGATTGCGGGGGCCTTATATGTACCACAAGTCGGCATTATTAATCCTAATGAATTTTCTCCGCTTAACTCTATTGAGATGGTAGTGTGGGTCGCGCTGGGCGGGCGAGCCACTTTATACGGCGCCGTAATTGGCGCGGTGGTTGTTAATTATGCAAAAACCTACTTTACCGGTGCGTTACCGGAAGTATGGTTATTCGCCTTGGGGGGCTTATTTATTGTGACCACGATCTTCCTTCCGAAAGGTATTGCGGGGTTACTTAGTCGCAAGGAGCAAAGGGCATGAGTAATCTTATTACCGATTATGTTGCCTCAATTCGCAACCGTAATAGCGTGTTTGAGTTTATCGAACCGCAAGACAACCCAAAGCTCGATGTACGAAAAGGCTGCATTTTGTATATCGAAGATGTCAACGTAAGTTTCGACGGCTTTAAAGCGATAAACGACCTAAATCTATATGTAAATGATGGTGAGTTACGTTGCATTATCGGTCCAAATGGGGCTGGTAAAACAACCATGATGGACATTATTACGGGTAAAACAAAACCGGATAGCGGTTCTGTATACTTCGGGCAGAGAATAGACTTGTTGAATTTAAGCGAGCCCGAAATAGCGCAAGCGGGAATTGGCCGAAAATTTCAGAAACCAACGGTTTTCGAGGAGCAGAGTGTATTTTCAAACCTTGAGTTAGCGATGGCGGGGAAGAAAAAGGTCTTACCGTTGTTGTTAGCAAAACTAAGTGCCGATGAATTACAAGGCATAGAAGAAACACTCGAACTTATTGGTTTAAAAGAGCAACGCCTGCTTCGAGCAGGAGCGCTCTCTCATGGCCAAAAGCAATGGTTGGAAATCGGAATGCTGATCATGCAAAAACCAAAGCTTTTGTTGGTTGATGAGCCGGTTGCCGGCATGACGCACCAAGAGATGGATCGCACGGCAGAGTTGCTCATTTCACTTGAAGGTAAGCATTCTGTCGTCGTGGTAGAACATGATATGGACTTTGTTCGTTCTATTGCGCGCACGGTAACTGTTCTTCATCAAGGCAGTGTATTGGCCGAAGGGACAATGGATGAAGTGCAGGCTAATCAAGAAGTGAGAGAGGTGTACCTAGGTGAATAAAAAGACCTCAACAAAGATCGTTAGCGGCGAACGTACAACTTGCAGACAAGGATACTCGCTATGCTAGAGATTAAAGGTTTAAACCAGTTTTACGGTGAAAGTCACACCTTATGGGATCTTGATTTCTCCATTGCAAAAGGTGAATGTACCTGCTTAATGGGCCGAAATGGCGTTGGGAAAACTACTCTGCTCGGTTGTGTGATGGGCTTAATCAAACCCAGTTCAGGTAGCATTATGTTTGAGGGCCATGACTTGACCGTGGCTTCAGCTGAAAAACGCGCCGGATTGGGGATAGGTTACGTACCACAAGGTCGCCAGATATTTCCAATGCTCACAGTGGAAGAAAACTTACAGATTGGTTTGCCAATTCGAAAAGAGCGGCGGGCTAAAATCCCAGCGTTCATTTATGAATTGTTCCCTGTACTTTATGACATGAAATCACGTCGTGGCGGGGATTTGTCTGGAGGACAACAACAGCAATTAGCCATTGGGCGTGCCTTAGTTATTGACCCTAAGCTATTAATACTAGACGAACCGACAGAGGGTATTCAGCCAAATATTGTCCAAGAAATCGGCGACATTATTCGTCAATTAAACAAAGAAACGGGGCTAACCGTTCTACTCGTTGAACAAAAACTACCATTTGTGCGTCGGACATCAGATCGTTTCATTATTATGGACAGGGGGCGAGCAGTCTCGAACGGAGAATTAGGTCAATTAACCGAAGATCTAGTGCACGAGTATTTAACGGTATAGACTTGCGAATATTCAAAATATGAAACAGCGAAGAGATGAATACAGTTCAAGAGAAAACTGACTTAGAAAGTCCATCCGTCTTCGGATTGCATCGGGCATGGCACGCTAAAATCAATTTAGAATATGCCTCCCAACCCCATAAAACAGTGCTTGAAGACATGTCATTTTCGGGGCCGCTGAGGGTTCAACGACCTTTTTATCCCGAGGGCGCATGTTGCCATACATATTTATTGCATCCCCCAGGAGGGATGGTAAGTGGCGATAAAATTGACATTGCTATTAAGGCAAAAAGGAATAGCCATGCACTTATTACCACTCCTTCTGCAGGAAAGATTTATGGTACCGATTCGTTAGATATTGCGCAGCACCAAGTGGTTAACATTGAAGCTGAACCCGACAGTATTGTCGAATGGTTACCGCAGGAAAATATTTTATTTAATCGGGCGAAAGCGCGCTTGGCGACGAAAATCGAACTGGCTAAAGGCGCAAAATTAATTGCTTGGGATATGCTCAGCTTCGGTCGTCCAGCCGGTGGGTATTGGTTTGAAACAGGGTCCTTGCAGCAACAATTTAGCCTTTATTATAATAACGAGCCGATGGCAATTGAAAACTTCTCTACCGACCCAGCTTTGCAAGTGCTCAAAAGTAACGTGGGGTTGATGGGTTATTTAAATATGGGGTCGTTTTATATTATCGGCGATACCCCGGAGGCAGCATTAGAAATTATTCGTGAGGCGATTGCACCGCATTCTTATAGAAAGGTGGGCCAAGATTTGCTGGTTGCGGCAAGCCAAAAATCGGAGCTGGTTGTGGTAAGGGCCTTGGCGCGCAATGCAGAGCAATTGCGCCTCATGTTTATTGATATTTGGCATAAAGTACGGCGAAACTCATTAGGGAGTGACGCCTGTATGCCGCGAATTTGGCTAACTTAGCAGGAGCGAAGCCATGGAACTGAGTCCAAGAGATAAAGATAAGCTGCTAATTTTTACGGCAGCATTGCTGGCAGAACGTCGCAAAAGTAAAGGGATTAAATTGAATTATCCTGAGTCCATTGCTCTGATTTCAGCCGAAATTATGGAAGGTGCTAGAGAGGGTAAAAGTGTCGCTGAGTTAATGAATGCAGGGCGGAAGATTCTGACTCGTGATGATGTCATGGAAGGTATTCCAGAACTTGTCAAAGAGGTACAAGTTGAAGCGACGTTCCCAGACGGTACGAAACTTGTCACGGTTCATGAACCGATTCCATAGGCACTTAACGGAGAAACACAATGATTCCAGGAGAACTCCAAATAAAGTCTGGTGATATCGAGCTGAATAAAGGCCGCGATACCTTGACTGTTAGCGTCGCTAACAGTGGTGATCGACCGATTCAGGTTGGCTCGCATTACCATTTTTATGAAACAAATTTAGCGCTAGAATTTGATCGAGAGGTCACTAAAGGTTTTCGCTTAAATATCCCAGCGGGGACCGCGATTCGCTTTGAACCGGGGCAATCGAGGACGGTTGAGCTTGTCGCCTATGCAGGCAAACGACAGATTTACGGTTTTCGTGGTGTCGTGATGGGCGCCCTGTAACGCTATAGTTCAGAAATAATATGGTAAAGCACGTAAGACAAAGACGATAAAAGGTGATTCCGAAATGGGCAAGATAACTAGAGACGCGTATGCCAATATGTTTGGTCCAACAATTGGAGACCGCGTTCGCCTCGGTGATACAGAGCTTTGGATAGAAGTTGAGAAAGACCATACCGTATATGGTGATGAAGTAAAATTTGGTGGTGGCAAAGTTATTCGGGATGGTATGGGACAGAGCCAAGCGCTTGCCCATGAAGTGATGGATACGGTGATCACTAATGCTCTAGTGCTGGATCATTGGGGGATTGTTAAGGCAGATATTGGTTTGAAAAATGGCCGGATAGCAGCGGTTGGCAAGTCGGGTAACCCTGATACGCAAGATGGCGTCACAATAAATATAGGGCCTGGCACCGAAATTATCGCAGGAGAGGGTCAAATTTTAACGGCAGGTGCCGTGGATGCACACATTCACTTTATTTGTCCGCAACAAATTGAAGAAGCCCTAATGTCCGGTACCACGACCATGCTAGGCGGTGGCACTGGGCCCGCAACAGGCACCAATGCAACGACATGTACGCCGGGTCCTTGGAATATCGAAAAAATGCTTCAAGCAACCGATGATCTTCCCATGAATTTTGGTTTCTTGGGGAAGGGGAATGCGAGCTTGCCTGAGCCCTTGGCGGAACAAGTTGAGGCCGGTGCATTCGGTTTAAAGCTTCACGAAGATTGGGGCACCACGCCGCAATCTATTGATAATTGTCTAAGTATTGCCGAGAAATATGATATTCAAGTCGCCATTCATACTGATACCCTGAACGAATCAGGGTTTGTTGAAGACACGATAGCGGCCTTTAAAGGCCGAGGTATTCATACTTACCATACCGAAGGTGCAGGTGGTGGCCATGCACCAGATATTATTAAAGCATGTGGGCAAGAGAACGTATTGCCCTCGTCGACAAACCCGACACGACCGTATACGGTCAATACGGTTGATGAGCATTTAGACATGTTGATGGTTTGCCATCATCTTGATCCTAATATTCCCGAAGACGTGGCTTTCGCGGATTCTCGAATTCGAAAAGAAACGATTGCAGCAGAAGATATACTGCATGATATTGGCGCATTCTCAATGGTGGCTTCTGATTCGCAAGCAATGGGACGTGTGGGCGAGGTCATTAGCCGCACATGGCAAACCGCGCATAAAATGAAAGTTCAAAGGGGCTTGCTTCCTGAAGATACTGAATTGGGTTGCGATAATTTTCGAGCGAAACGTTATATTGCGAAATACACAATTAATCCGGCGCTGACTCACGGCATAGCAGACAATGTTGGGTCAGTCGAAATTGGTAAACTTGCAGATTTAGTACTTTGGAAACCGGCATTTTTTGCCGTAAAACCGAGCTTAATTATCAAAGGGGGCTTTATCGCTGCGGCACCAATGGGCGACCCTAATGCGTCGATACCAACCCCTCAGCCGGTACATTATCGTCACATGTTTGGCGCCATGGGTAGGGCAGTCAATCATGTTAGTGCAACATTCGTCTCTCAGGCAGCTGAAAAAAATAATATTAAAAGCAAATATGGTCTGCAACGCATGATAATGCCGTGTAAATCGGTCCGTAACGTGAAAAAGCAAGACATGATTCATAACAACTTGATGCCTGAGGTAGAGGTTGATGCGCAGACCTATGAGGTAAAAGCCGATGGAATTTTGCTTAGTTGTGAGCCAATGGCGGAATTGCCTTTAGCGCAGCGTTATTTTCTCTTTTAACCACAGCGTTTGAACATGTTAGAACCACGAAAATAAGTTATCACTATTTATGCTAGAACTAGTCAAAAACTTGGGCAGATCATCCTGCTCGGTGCCATCAGAGAATACCTTGTGTTTAGATTATGATCAGCGCACTAAGGGACGACTACGTGCTCGTACTCAGGGCGGCCAAGAGGTCGGTTTATTCTTAGAACGAGGCAGACTGTTACGTTGCGGTGATGTTCTGAGCAGCGCGTCAGGAACGTTAGTGAAAATTGAATCGGCTAAAGAGCAGTTAATAGAGGCCATCACTGATGATTGGTTAGTGTTCTCGCGATGCTGTTACCATTTAGGTAATCGCCATGTGCCGCTCTCAATAAGTGAGCTGGTCTTACAATTTCGCCCAGATCATATATTGCAAGAAATGATTGAATCGCTGGGGATGAGCACAACCGTTGTTTATACTGCGTTTAATCCTGAGCAGGGCGCTTACAAAGGCGCAGGTCATCATCATTAGGGACGTATATGCCAACAAAAATTGATGCGGAGCTTGCGCTACTTTATCTAAGCAGTCCAACACTTCCTATTGGTTCTTTCGCTTATTCACAAGGTCTCGAAAAAGCAATAGAAAACGAATTGGTAACAGATAGACAGACGTTAAAAGCCTGGTGCGAGGATGCTTTGCGCTTTGGTCTCGCTCGATTAGATCTTCGATATTTGAGCCATTTGCATGAGGCATTTAAGCAAGCCGACTATGCTCGCCTTAATTATTTAAATGCTGAAGTACTCGCCTCTCGAGAAACAAGTGAGCTCTTACAAGAAGAGATCAATCTCGGTGGCAGTTTAGATCGACTGTTGCGCCTGCAATCATTATCTGTTGATTCCGCTTATCCATTAAAGAAAAAATCTTTTTTGTACAGCTTTGCGCATGCGGCGATCGCTTTAGAGATGCCCATTCCTCAGATGCATTTAAGTTTCGTGTGGAGTTGGCTTGAGAATCAAACTGCAGTGGCATGTAAATCGATCCCCCTAGGTCAAACAGATGCTCAAGCGGTGCTACTGCAATCGCGCGCACTCATCAAAGTTTTGATTGATGAGCAACCAAGTTCGAGCGAGCCTATTTTTGGGTCATTGCCGGGCCAAGCGCTGCTCTCGGCAATGCACGAAACACAATATTCAAGATTGTTTAGGAGTTAATATGAGTACGCAGTGTTTGCGCGTCGGAATCGGTGGTCCAGTTGGATCGGGTAAAACGGCTTTATTAAAAAATCTGTGCCGAGAATTGCGAAATCAGTACAATATGGCGGTGGTAACTAACGACATCTATACAAAAGAAGATGCGCAATTTCTGTTGCGTCATGAGGCACTTGACGAAGACCGAATCATGGGTGTGGAAACGGGTGGCTGCCCGCACACGGCTATTCGTGAAGATGCTTCCATGAATCTAGCCGCAATTGATGAACTGCAAATTCAACACCAAGGGTTAGAGCTTGTTTTTGTTGAGAGCGGTGGTGACAACTTAAGCGCTACCTTTAGTCCAGAACTATCTGACTTAACGCTTTACGTGATCGATGTCTGTGCCGGCGATAAAATTCCGCGTAAAGGCGGCCCTGGTATCACTAAATCTGACCTGCTAATCATCAACAAAATAGACCTTGCTGAACACGTTAACGCATCGCTTGAAGTGATGAAACGCGACACTTTAGTTCAGCGTGGCGATCGACCATTTGTTTTCACTAATATGGTGACGGGAGAGGGTTTAAATTCAATTATTGCGTTTATCAAAGACCGGGGCATGTTAAAAGATTATTAGCGCTATCTCTGTGACATG
>ENA-OSET01003621-OSET01003621.1-sediment-metagenome-genome-assembly--contig:-NODE-3621-length-14064-cov-79.253664_pt1 | contig 14064 bp, 13 predicted proteins | sample MGYA00237882_ERZ534229 | MGnify/ENA primary metagenome ERZ534229 (study PRJEB26408, sample SAMN06266212) | sediment metagenome | isolation source: Hudson Canyon methane seep mesocosm | place...
GCTTGGCGGACTGAAGTCCGCTCTACATCTTTATTCTAGGCTATATCACCTTAAGCATTGAAAAGTCAAAGTAGCTACCAAGCCCTCTCCTGCTGGAGAGGGAGGGGTGAGGAGAAATAAAATAATTCTCTTCTTCTTTAATATTCTCTTATAAATATAGAGATAAAAAAGAACTTTGAATTACATGCTATTTTATCTCCTCACCCAAACCCTCTCCATCAGGAGAGGGCTTAAGAACTAACTAACCCATACTTAACGGTGATATATCCTTATTCTATAATACCGTCTTTTTTAAGCATTGCTCTAATGCCACGTAATGCTTGTCGTGTTCTATGTTCATTTTCAATTAAACTAAAGCGAACATGATCATCACCATATTGGCCAAAACCCACACCAGGCGAAACAGCTACTTTTGCATCAATAATCATTTTCTTACAAAATTCTATTGATCCCATTTCTTTGTATTGTTCTGGAATAGGTGCCCAAACAAACATGGTTGCTTTTGGTTTTTCAACGGTCCAGCCCATTCCATTTAAACCATCACACAATACATCTCTGCGGCTTCTATACATTTCTGTAATTTCAGCCACACATTCTTGAGGGCCTTCAAGTGCTGCAATTGCCGCTACTTGAATGGGTGTAAACATACCGTAATCTAAATAAGATTTTATACGGGTCAGAGCTGATACTAGTGTTTTATTGCCACACATAAATCCAACACGCCAGCCAGGCATATTGTAACTTTTAGATAAAGAATAAAACTCAACCGCTATATCTTTAGCCCCTTCGACTTGTAATATTGAAGGTGCTTTATAACCATCAAATACAATATCAGCATAAGCTATATCGTGAACCACCCAAATATTATGTTCTTTAGCAACAGCAACTATCTTTTCAAAAAACTCCAACTCAATACATTCACTGGTTGGGTTACCCGGAAAGTTAAGAATTAACATTTTAGGTTTAGGCCATGAATCTAAAATAGCTTTATGCAATTCATCAAAAAAATCAACGCCTGGCACCATTTTTACATGGCGTAAATCTGCACCAGCAATAACAACACCATAGGGATGAATAGGATAAGCCGGATTAGGTACCAAAACTACATCACCTGGGCCTAAAGTTGCTAAAGCTAAATGTGCCAAGCCTTCTTTTGAACCGATAGTAACAATGGCTTCTGTTTCTGGATCTAAATCAACATCGAAGCGGTTTTTATACCAACTACAAATAGCTTTTCTTAATCGAGGGATACCACGAGAAACAGAGTAACGATGCGTATCATCTCTTTGAGCAGCCTCAACCATTTTATCGACAATATGCTTTGGTGTTGGCTGGTCAGGGTTACCCATCCCAAAATCAATAATATCTTCACCTTCTGAACGCGCTTTGGCTTTCAGGTCATTAACAATATTAAAGACGTAAGGAGGTAGGCGGCTGATACGATGAAATTCTTCCATTGATTATGTCAAATAGTGGAGTAGCATTAAAATGCCGTATTATAACCTGAATTGAGTTATTTTAGGGTGATGGATTAAGAGATTCTCAATTATTGATAACAAGATCAATACCTTCCTTACAACTGACTATTTAATATTGCACGTTCAACACGTTCTAAGTCAGCCTGTGTATCGACCCCTGCTTCAGGTGCTTTAGCAACCGTTTTAACTAATATTTGTTGCCCATACCATAATATTCTAAGCTGCTCTAAAGATTCCACAGCTTCTAACTCTGAGGCTTGCCATGAGCAATAATCTTTTAAAAACTTAACCCTGTAAGCATACATACCTATATGCCGTAAATAAGGCATGGCATGAGATGGCTCCCCCCCACTCAAGCTAAAAGCATTTCTATCCCAAGGTATAGCAGCTCGACTAAAGTACAAAGCATAACCCGCTTGATTAAGCACAACCTTTACAGCATTGGGATTAAATATCTCTTCTGATTCATTAATTTTAGCGGCTAAAGTAGCAATCCCAGCCTGCTCCTGCCCACCCAAAGCTAGCGCTACATCCCTAATGTATGCAGGTGGTATTAAAGGTTCATCCCCTTGTAAATTGACCACAATCGCATCATCATCCCAGCCCATTTTAACAGCGACTTCAGTAATACGTTCTGTGCCACTTTGGTGATTAGCATCAGTCATCACAACTTTTAAACCTAATGCCGTTACCTGATCAAAAATGCGTTGATCATCAGTTGCAACCACAACTTCATCCGCCTCTGCTTCTATAGCTCTTTGACAAACATGAGCAATCATCGCTTTTCCTGCAATGTCTAATAAAGGCTTTCCGGGTAACCGGGTTGAACCATAGCGAGCAGGAATGACAACTTTAAAGGGAATATCCATTACTTTGCTAAAGCATCAATTTCTTCATTAGATAATTCACGTGCTTCATCAGCTAACATGACTGGAATACCATCTTTTACTGGAAAAGCTAATCTATCAGCTTTACACAACAATTCTTCAGCCTCTTGCTTATAAATCAAAGTGCTTTTACAAATAGGGCAAGCTAGAATATCAAGTAATTTTTTATCCACGAATTTTCTCTTTTATAAGGGTTAATAGTTTATCTATAAATTGTTGCTGAGGTTTTGCCTTTACAGGCACAAACCAGTGTTTTTCTGAGGCAAAATCGAAACATTTTACCGCATCTTTTTCGGTCATTAAAACAGCTTTATCATCATTAAAATTAATATCAGCTTCTGTATATTTATAATGATCAAGAAAAGCATGCTTTTCTATCGCAATATTTTTCTGTTCCAGTAAAGCAAAGAATCGATTGGGATTACCAATACCTGCTAATGCGTGACTAGGAATATAGTGAAAGTCAGATAATAATTTCTGTTCTTTGGTGACTAGGTTTATAGCAATATCACCTTCCATAAACATAGAGAACTCATTTTCTTCTTCTGCCTGACCATTAACAATCACAAGATCAACTTTATGCAGTCTTTCTGTTGACTCTCTTAATGGTCCACAAGGTAATACATAGCCATTGCCAAAACGTCTTTGTCCATCAACAACAATAATTTCTATATCACGCTCTAAAGCATAATGTTGTAGACCGTCATCCGACAGAATAATATCGCAATCAGATTTATCCAGTAGCATTTGTGCAGCTTTGGGTCGTTCTGGGCCTACTGCTATAGGGCAATCAGCATGCTTTGACATTAATACTGCTTCATCACCGACTAAATCAGGCTTACTTTGCTGATCCACCCATTGAGGCCAGGTTTCTGCGCTACCACCATAGCCACGACTAATAATACCTGGTTTATAGCCTTGCTCTTTTAAAAACCTAGCCATCCAGAGTATTAAGGGGGTTTTACCTGTTCCACCAACTGTAATATTACCAACGATAACAATAGGCACAGCTAGTTTGGTCTTCTTTTTCACCCCAATTCGATACAAAAACGCTCTAAATCGCATAATATCGTCATAGACCATAGAAATAGGCATAAATGCAGCTGAAATGTACATTTCCTTATACCAAACATCTTGTAGCCAACGCGAAAACCTTTGTTTCATTTTTATTGTCCAGACTTATTTTTGGTTGCAAAAGTAATTCTTTTAAAACCCAATTGACTGGCAATATCAAGTGCAGTCACAACAGATTGATGATCTGTCTTACTATCTGCGCTAATAACAAAGGGAATTAAACGGGTGTCACCTGCAGTTTGAATTAATGCCCTTCTTAATGTTTCATTTTTCTGATTAACTAATTGATGAGGCAAACCATCATCACCATTAATAAAATAAAGCCCATCGGCATTAATGGTTAAAACAATCATTTTTTCTTTACTTTCAGCTTCAGCACCTTTTGCTTCTGGTAAATTAATTTTTAACTCAGACTGCTGACTAAAAGTTGTTGTCACCATAAAAAAAATCAATAGCAAAAACACCACATCAATCATGGGTGTTAATGTTATTTCTAGTGGCTGCCTGTTTCTACGTGAAAAATTCATTAGACAGTCTCTCTATCTCCGGCCATTAAATCGACCATTTTTAATGCTTCTTCTTCCATTTTTAAAACATAGTCATCGATTAATCGTTCAAAATAACGATGAAATATTAAACTTGGAATAGCAACAGTCAATCCAGCAGCTGTGGTTAATAACGCTTCTGAAATACCACCCGCTAAAATACCTGGATCACCAACACCATGAATCATAATAGCCGCAAAAACTTTAATCATCCCGACTACAGTTCCTAATAATCCAAGCAATGGCGTGATTGATGCAATGGTGCCCAAAGGGTTTAAAAATCGTTCAAGCTCATGTACGACTTGTCTTCCTGTTTCTTCAATACTGGTTTTCATCATTTCACGCCCATGATGTTTATTGATTAAACCAGAAGCCAAGATAGCACCAAGGGGAGAATTTAATTTAATACGTCTTAGCGTAACATCATCAATTTCTTTCTCTTTAGCCAATTTCCATAATTGAGGAACCAGTTCAGGAGGTAAAATTTTATTACGTTGTAATGACCATAAGCGCTCGACCACTATTGCCATAGCAACAATTGAGCAGAGAATGATTGGTAACATTAACCAACCACCATTTTTAATTAATTCAAACACTTAACTTATTCCTTTTAACTAACTAGATTCTAAATCTTTATACCAACAAAATGTATTTTAACTTATCACTTGCTGTTTTTCTCTATCAACCCATAAATAAGCAATAATCAAGGCAATAAAACAAGAAACTGCTGCCATTGAGTACACAAACCAAGCTCCATATAAATCCCAGAAATATCCACTGTATAAGCTACCAATCATCCCACCCAAACCAAAACTAAGACTGCTATATAGTGCCTGTCCTTTCCCTTGGTGATGTTCACCAAAGTATTTATGCACCAAGTGAATAGCAACTACATGAGAAGACCCAAAGGTCGCTGCATGAAGTAATTGAGCAAAAACCATTAATTCTAAAGATTCCACATAAAATGCAATCAATAACCAGCGGCAAATACTTAAGAAAATACTAACCAACAAAATATTTCGTAAAGACATCCACCTCAATACTTGTTTCATAAAAACAAATAAAACCACTTCTGCACACACACCTAAGGCCCACAAAAGCCCAATAATACTGGATGAGTAATTAAACTGGTTTAAGTAAATTGAATAAAAAACATAATAAGGGCCATGCGCTAGCTGCAAAAGCATATAAACAAAAAAGAAGGCAATAATTTCAGGTTTCTTAATTATTTTAAAAATACCGACTGTATTTTCTGTTTTATGAGCAATCTTGGTTTCAGGTGTGGTTAAACTTACCAGCCAGATCATCGTTAATAAACAAATGATCATCTCAGGAAGATAATCAATAGTTAAAAGATCAACTAACCACCCGATCGATAATACCGTAACAATAAAACCGATTGAGCCCCAGAGCCTTATTTTACTGTATTGATGAGGCTCCTTTTTTAAATGGAATAAAGTTGCAGCCTCAAATTGCGGCAAAGCAGCATTCCAAAAAAAACTAAATCCTACAGTTATCATCGCTACCCAAAGATAACTGTCTTTATAGAAAAAACCAGCAAAAATAATAGCGGCAAAAAATGAAGCGATGCGAATTACTCTTAGGCTTTTCCCAGTATAATCAGCAATCCAGCCCCATAAATTGGGTGCAATAATCTTGGTAGCCACCATTAATGCCGAAAGCTCTCCAATTTCTAAGGCATTAAACTTAATATGTTCTAGATATAAGCTCCAATAGGGTAAAAAACCTCCTAGTGTTGCAAAATAAAAAAAATAAAAACTAGATAATCTCCAATATGGAATAGCCATTACTTATCTTAATAATGGCAAGCCTGAATCTACATCTATATTTTGCGCACGATGCCGCATGATATGATCCATAATCGTAATTGCCATCATTGCTTCTGCAATAGGTGTTGCTCTTATGCCAACACAAGGGTCATGTCGCCCTTCGGTAATAACATCAATCGCTTCGCCTTTGGTATTAATGCTTTTTCCTGGGATTCGTAAACTTGATGTTGGTTTTAAAGCAATACTCGCGACAATATCTTGCCCTGTTGATATTCCACCTAAAACACCTCCAGCATGGTTACTTAAAAAACCATCGGGTGTAATTTCATCTCTAAAATAAGTACCTTTACTAGCGACACAATCAAAACCATCACCAATTTCAACACCTTTAACGGCATTAATACTCATTAAACTATGTGCTAATTCAGCATCTAAGCGATCAAAAATAGGTTCGCCCAAACCAGGAGGTACATTCGTTGCGATTACCTCAACTTTTGCACCAATTGAATCCCCCTCTTTTCTAAGGGCATCCATATAGTTTTCCATTTCTGTAATTTTATCGGCATCAGGACAAAAGAATGGATTGGTTTCGACAATTGTTAAGTCAATATTTTCGACTTTAATAGGGCCTAATTGTGATAAATACCCGTGAATTTCAATATTAAATTTTTCTTTAAGGTATTTTTTTGCTATTGCACCAGCAGCAACTCTCATCGCAGTTTCACGTGCTGAAGACCGCCCTCCTCCTCTATAATCTCTGAAGCCATATTTATGCTGATAAGAATAATCAGCATGGCCAGGACGGAAGGTTTCTGCAATTTTAGTGTAATCTTTTGATCGTTGGTCGGTATTCTCAATGATTAAACCAATGGGAGTCCCCGTGGTTTTTCCTTCAAATACGCCTGAAAGAATTTTAACCTGATCCGCTTCTCTTCTTTGTGTTGTATGTCTTGATGTACCAGGTTTTCTTCTATCTAAATCCAGTTGTATATCAGCTTCTGTTAACGAAATACCTGGAGGACAGCCGTCCACTGTACAACCTAAAGCCAAACCATGGCTTTCTCCAAAAGTAGTTACTGTAAATAATTTTCCTATTGTATTGCCTGACATATTAGATTTTAGATAAAAATAGTTTATGGTATTGCTGAACTTGTTCAGCAGTCAGAAGAAAAACGCCATCACCGCCGCGTTCAAATTCAAGCCAGTAAAAAGGGATTTCTGCAAACAATTGTTGTAAGGTTTCTGCACTACTCCCTACCTCAATAATTAAAATACCTTGATCGGATAAAAATTCATTAGCATCCGCTAAAATACGAATAACCAAATCTAAACCAGAAACACCGCCTGTAAACCCCATTTCTGGCTCTTTATGATATTCAGCTGGAAGCTCTTCCCATTCCTGTATTGCAACATAAGGAGGGTTAGTTACAATGACATCATATTGTTTTTTTGGTAAGTCATTAAAAAGATCTGACTGATACAGTCCTAGTTCTTCAGTTAAGTCATGCTTTTCAATATTGATCCCTGCAACTTCAATGGCATCATCTGATAATTCAACAGCATCAACTTGTGCTTCAGGAAAAGCATAAGCACATGCTATAGCGATACAAGCACTCCCAGTACATAAATCCAGAACATTAAAAACCTGTTCTTCATCTATCCAAGGTGCAAATCGTTGCTCAATTAATTCTGCAATCGGAGACCGTGGAACTAAGACACGTTCATCAACATAAAATGATAAGCCCGCAAAAGTTGCTTCATTAGTTAGATAGGCAACTGGCTTGCGTTCAGTTATGCGTTGCGTAAATAAATGAACGACTTGCTTACGCTCTTCTATTGTTAACACTGCCCCCATATAACTTTCATCAAGATTATAAGGTTGGTGAATTGCATGTAAAACAAGTGCCGCTGATTCATGTAAGGGTGTCGCTATACCATGTCCTAAAAAAACATCTTTTTCTGATAATTGACTTGCCCCCCACCGAATATAGTCCCTAATAGTTTGCAAGGTTGTGATAATATCAGCCTCTATCAACGCCTGTTCTTTAGTCATTTAATATTACAATTCTTCACGAAAGCGATAATTTTAAACTAAAATCATATTTGTTGATGACAAAAATTAGAATCGTCTTACTTTAAAGTCTCACTTTTTTTGCAAGACAGCAATCTTTCTGTATATGCCGACCTTAGATAACACAAGAAAAACAGCAGCCAGTTTAGCTAAAAATCGTTTATTTCTCGATTGTTATAAATTTATGCAATCTGATAAGCTTGCTTTACCTACTATCCCCGATGTTTCCTTTAAAATTCGTCGAGCCATTAATGATGATAAAGCAAATAACTCTAAAATTGCACGAGTAGTTCAAACAGATCCAGCCATTACAGCTCGCTTAATACAAATTTCTAATAGCCCTCTTTACAGAGGACGACGAAAAATTGAAAGTTGCCCAGAAGCTCTAACTCGAATTGGCCTTAAAGCATCTCAAGATATTATTACAGCCTTTGCTATGAAAGCAGTATTTAAAGCAAAATCCCCACTTATTAGAAAAAAAATGCAAGAACTATGGGCTCACAGTAGTTATGTTGCATCTATTAGTGCAGTGTTTGCCCATAAAACACCTGGGTTTGACCCTGATAGAGCTATGCTGGCTGGGTTAATACATGATATTGGTATTGTGCCCATTTTAACCTATGCAGATAAGCACCCTGATATTCTGGAAAACCCTAAAGATTTAGCTGAAACAGTAAAAAAATTACGTGTTGAAATTGGAATACAAATCATCAGAAAATGGGATTTCCCAACTGACTTTGAAGATGTAATTACTCATGCAGAAAGTTGGCGACGAGACAGTGGTAATACAGCTGATTACAGCGATATTGTTATGATTTCTCAACTCCATAGTTTTATCGGTAAAATTGATCTGAAGAAAATGCCTAAAATGGATGAATTACCTGCTTATCAAAAGTTAGTCTCAGGAAATTTAGATATTGATCAGAGCATTAATATTCTTGATCAGGCAAAAGATGAAATTGAACATATCCGACAAATGCTAAATTAATTTTAATCAGCATTATTTTCTGCAAACCTTCCTCTCCGCCCTGATTGGGTTAACTAACTCAGTCCGCTATCATTCAACAATAGGTATGCTGTACTTGCTTCTTCGCCATTAAACAATAACCATTGAATTTATAGTTTTATTATCTATACTCTATATTAAATAGAGCTTATACAGCCTTATATATTAGCAATTAAAGAAAAACTAATTTCCTCTTCCCAACTGCCTTCATATAAATATATTAACGCAACAAAAACGTCAATGAATCTAAAATTATTCTCCATACCTGTACTGGTTTTTTTGCTGATAAATTTTGTCTCATTTTCAGCCTATCAAATATCCATATCAAAGCAAACAGAGTATTCCATACAGTCTTTTGATCAGACATCGGATAAATTCTTTAATATATTCAAACAAGTTATTGAGGCAGACCTTGATATAGCACGTGCTATGCAAGCTTTTTTTGATGGCAGTGATTTTGTTAGTCGAGAAGAATTTAAATCTTTTTCTAATGTGATTTTAAAAAATCATCCAGAAATTAAAGCCCTGGCCTGGCTACCTAAAATAACCCAAGAAAAAAGAAATGCTTATGAAAAAGAAATGCAAACTAAAGGCTTTGATGATTTTGCTATATTAGAACGTATAAATAGCTCCAATATTAAAACTCAAGTTTCATCAAAAAAAGATATTTACTTTCCCCTACATTATATAGAACCCTTTGAAAGCAATAAAATGGCTTTTGGACTCAACTCTGCTAGTGTGCCGGTATCAAAATCTGCTATTGATAATATAACAAACCAGTCTGGTTTTTCTGTTAGCTCCCCCTTAACAATTACTCAAGAACAAGAAAACCAAAAAGCAGTTTTAATTTTTTATCCTGTTTACAAAAACAATGCTCTTTTGGGTTTAGTTGAAATTGTATTACGGATGGATCATGTTCTTAATATTACCCGCTCCCTGTCTCAATCTCATTTAGATAAACAACTAAAAGTTTATCTAAATGAGATTGATCAAGGAAACAGCTTGTCGATGACAATTAGTGATGCAACCCAAGAACCTAGACACCCTTTATTTTTTCATCAACATTCCCTGGAAATTGCTAATAAGCAATGGCAATTATCATTCTATCCAAGCATTGAACTAGTCAATACATATCAGTCTGATAAAAAAAGAATTATTATCAGTTATTTGTCTAGAGGCCCTGTAATTAGTATTGTTATTTCTTTTTTATTGTTTTATTTATTAATACAAAAAGAACAAATTTCAAACAATGCAAAGCAACTTAAACAATCAGAGTCTCGCTTTAAACAGCTAATCAACCAAACAACCGACTGTTATTTTTTAAATGATATAAAAGGGAATATTCTCGATATAAATCAAAATAGTTGTGATGATTTAGGTTATAGCCGAGAACAACTATTACAACTTTCTATCAATGACATAACAGTTGTTTCACACGAAAAATTAAATACATTATGGATTAATTTAAAGGTAGGTGAATCAATCACTATTGAAGATTTTCATATCCATAAAAATGGCAAGGTCATACCTGTTGAAACTAGCATCAACCATTTCATTTTAAATGGTCAATCTGTTTTTAGCGCCTTAGCCCGAGATATTACCAAAAGAAAACAAGATGAAGCCCTACTTAAGAAAAATGAAAAAATTTTAAACCAGGCACAACAACTTGCTCATTTGGGGAGTTGGACTCACTTTATCAATAACAATTTGTTGGAATGGTCCCCCGAGGTCTATAAAATCCTTGAAATAGATAATAATAACGTACAGCCATTCTATAAAGACTTTATAGAAGCAGTTCACCCTGAGGATAGGGCATTCGTTAATTCCGCATACATTGATTCAATGACAAACCATAATACTTTTGATATTGAACACCGCTTATTACTACAAAATGGCACAATTAAGTATGTTAATGAACGTTGTGAAACTGTTTATACAGAGGATGGAACACCGCTTTATTCCACAGGTTCTATATTAGATATAACTGAACGGAAAAAAAATGAATTACGACTAATTCAATTACAAAAAGCAGCTGAAGCCGCCAACAAATCAAAATCTGAATTTTTAGCTAATATGTCACATGAGTTACGCACGCCTATGCACGGTATATTAAGTTTTTCTCACTTTGGAATTAAGAATATAGATAAGCAAGACAAAGAAAAGAACTTAAAATACTTTGAGCGAATCCATACGAGTGGTGAGCGTTTATTAAACTTATTAAATGATTTATTGGATTTATCTAAACTAGAAGCAACACTCATGAAGCTTGAGCTTAAAGAATGCCAATTATCTAGTATTTTAGACTCTTGCTTAGCAGAACAGGAATCTCGTATTGTAGAACACCAATTACAAATCAAACTTGCAATTTGCAAAGATGATCGAGCAAAATGCGATTCAGCTCGCATAGGTCAAGTTATAACTAATTTATTATCTAATGCAATTAAATTTACGCCAGAACAAAAAACTATCTTAATCACTACCACCAATACTATATTTAATGACATGCCTGCACTTACCTTTAGTATGGAGGACGATGGCATTGGTATTCCTGAGGGTGAGCTAGGACAGGTATTTAATAAGTTTATTCAAAGTAGTCAGACTAAGACCAATGCTGGTGGTACTGGCTTAGGCTTAGCGATCTCCCAAGAAATTATCAACCTGCATCAGGGTAAAATATGGGCTGAACATTCTGCTAATGGCGGCTCTATTTTTAAATTCGTTATTCCTATTAGTCAACAGCAAACATAAAAAAACTAAATTTAATAACGAATGGAGGCCGGTTTATTATTAATAACAATACACATAAACTTCTAGCGCATTCAAATGACTTTTTCTTACCAAGAATAATTCCATATCGCTAATACCTCTTGATTAAAAAAATCTTGTTTAGCTTGTTTAGTTGTATCTTTAGCTAAATTGGTATATTTAAAAAAACCACTTCCTGGTAAGCCTTCTTTTTTATTGACTACCAAACCAGAGATATTTGGTTTACCCTCAAGTACAGCCTGATCTGCAATTACATCTAACACCCTTGTTAAAACACCAACAGTCCCTTGATTGCACGGCAAATTAAAATATTCAAGACAAGTCCCATATGTGACAGTTTTTCGTAGCACAGCAATTTGAATTAAGTAATTCATAACAACTAATTTGTTTAGTACATCAGAAGGCTTACAATCGACAGTCCTTTTCACCGACTGAATGTTAGCTTCAACTGTTACTAAGTTATGATTTGTAACTTGTTGACCCTCTACCTTGATAGATGAAGAAATTTTTACATTCTCCAGCGCACAATCAGCCTCACACCACGAGATATTAACGGGAACTTCTCTCATTTTTGCAGACTGGCTTAAAATTTCAGTTACACTAGGAATAACAGGGGTGATGACATACCCAGTTTGTATATCACCAATAATTACATTTTTCTTTGTTCCATACTGATACCAGTGATAACCAATTACTGCACAAATTGCACCATCCAGCCTGTCTTGATCTGATTTTGTAGGAGACTTAATAACTTTTGTTAACTGAGCCCATTCTGATAAACCTTTTATGTCAAATTCTTTAGCATAATTTTCAATAAACTCACAAATACAAACCCAATCTTCAATATTAAAGTTCTTCTTATTCGCTGGGTTATATTTAGCCCCTTTACCTCTAGTAAAGAAAAATGGAATGAATCCAGGCAATGCTAAAGCTGGATAACACTCTGCAATAATTTTCAGTGGAACCGATTTATGATTAATTTGACCTTCTTTGCGGGCTTGCCAAGGAGTTTGTTTATGGGGAAGATTACTAAGCAATTTCCATATTGGCGCATTATCGCCAAACATTGTTTCCTTACCACGATTTGCAGGCTGTACCCCACCCTTGAGCTTACTAACCAAAGAAGCTGCAACTTTATCAACAGGACGACTACCGGTCTGGTTTCGTACAACTATTGGTTGATCTATAACTACAAAGTGAAAAGGTGATTGTTCTGACAGGGTACATATAATGGTTTTAGCTTGACTAAAGGTCGCCAGCCTCGGTTCCATCCAACGTCTTTCTCCATTGGCATACTGGATGATACTAGCAATTGCTCCCGGCTGATTTTTCTTATCTGTCCAAGCACTATCAAAACCAGTAATAATTTGAGTTATTGAATTCTTCCTGCTATCCACTTAATAATACCTACATTCCCCAATGTACATTTATTGGGTAATAATTATAATCTACTATAGTTATTTGCAATTATCTAAAGTATAAGCGGGGCTAGCTCCATTGTTAAAAATACCCTAAAGCAATGCAGGCATAACAAAAGACATTATCTTTCAATAAATTAAATGGCGGAGAGCAAGGGATTCGAACCCTTGATTCTGGAATCATAGTCCGCTCAAGTCCCGCAGAGTCCCAACTCCATAAAAAAACAAGTGGACTATATACGACTATATATGTCTGGTGATTGTCACAAATACGCCACAAATTTTTTTAAGCAAAAAAATTGCTGAATAATCATCTAAAAGCATGCTGTTCGATTCCTTGTTTTGAAATCGAACAGTACCAAAGTAACAGCGGCAATTGAACCTGCATCTACCGTCTTAAAATCAATAAGTTATATTACCAACAGACACTAAAAAAGACGACTTTTATTTTTTATTAAACTAACAATATGCATACATTGTAGTCTTAATGATAAGCAACTATCACAACCAATACTTATTCGACTGATTTGCCATTTCCTATTCAGATAGACCTAGATGTTCTGGGCATAAACTTCCTATCGCATAGGATTCTAAAAGAGCTCTATCTCTAGGTGATTCGACTAAGATATATTGATATTGAAATTCTTCACCTCTTAATAATGCCTTATCTTTCAAAAAATTTTTCACAAATGATGATGAACCATATAAATGATTTTTTAGACGTTGGTTTAGCCCTTCTTTCCCTCGCAATGTTCTCCCTACATGAACAACATCATCATTACGATAAAGAACATATACCCCATGCTCTTTTGAAACTTGAAGTTTTCTCTCCAACTCAGGAAAAAGGTGTTTTGGTTCTTGGCATAATTTCGCGAACAAATTTCTTACCTTACTAATTTCACATTCCATTTTACCTCCTTAATTGTTGAATCAATCTTAATGCTGAACGTTGGGTGGTGGAACTGGCATATTTTTAAAAGCACATTACATTTTTGTTGAACAACCTATTTTTACTCGAAAAGTAATTCT
>ENA-OSET01003624-OSET01003624.1-sediment-metagenome-genome-assembly--contig:-NODE-3624-length-14060-cov-2.266681_pt1 | contig 14060 bp, 13 predicted proteins | sample MGYA00237882_ERZ534229 | MGnify/ENA primary metagenome ERZ534229 (study PRJEB26408, sample SAMN06266212) | sediment metagenome | isolation source: Hudson Canyon methane seep mesocosm | place...
GGTGCCGTTCTGAAATAGTTGTTTGGTTATAAATTTTTGCAATCCTGGTTGCCTTTTCCAAGACTGTGGTTTGGCTGCCCAGACGCATTGTGCCGCCAGTTTCCACTTGCCCCTCTTGTTCCGGCATTAAATCAATCACATTCTCCGGATGGTCCGGACGTGACTCCCCGGAATTTGCACCTTCAATTCCAACAACATTTCTGGCAAATTCAACAATTGCCATCTGCATTCCAAGACAAATTCCAAAAAATGGAATATTCTTTGTCCGGGCAATTTGGATCGCAGCAATTTTTCCTTCCGTTCCACGCTCTCCGAATCCGGGTGCAACCAAAACACCATCCATTTTTTCCAATTTGCCTGATACATTCTCCTCTGTCAATAATTCGGAATCAATATAGTGCAGATTTACTCTCAACCGGTTTGCAATACCACCATGAAGCAATGCTTCGTTGAGGCTTTCATAGGAATCCCGATTCTCAACATATTTTCCAATAAAAGCAATATCGACCTCATCATGTGGATTTTTATAATTATCAATTAAATCAACCCAGGGCTGGAGTTTAGGACTTCCGGTCCACATTTGCAGATATGTCATAATTGTATTGTCCAGCTCCTCCTGATGAAACATCAATGGTGCTTCATACACCGAATCTACGTCAAGTCCATTTACAACAGAATTTTCCGGAACATTGGTGAACAGTGAAATTTTGCTGCGAACTTTATCGGTCAGCATTTCCGAAGTTCGGCAGATGAGAATATCAGGTTGAATTCCGATTTCCCTAAGCTTACCTACACTGTGTTGAGTAGGCTTGGTTTTCATTTCAGATGTCTGCACAATTAAGGTAAGGTGAACAAACAAAGTGTTTTCTCTTCCGTGATCATGCCGGTATTGACGAATTGCCTCAAGGAATGGCAGGGACTCAATATCTCCAACTGTCCCACCGATTTCAACAATACAAATATCTGCGTTTGACGCAGCCGCGGTTTTAGGGTTATTATCGGACAACCTGGCGGCTTCAGAAATCGTGTCTTTTATTTCATCAATCACATGTGGAATCACCTGTACAGTTGCACCCAAATATTCCCCAGCTCTTTCTTTGCGAATAACTGCATCATAAATTTGACCGGTTGTACGGTTGTGCCTGCGGTTCAACACGGCATTTGTGTAGCGTTCGTAATGTCCAAGATCCAAGTCTGTTTCTGCACCATCCACCGTGACAAAAACCTCTCCATGCTGAAAAGGATTCATGGTGCCGGCATCGACATTGATGTAGGGATCCAATTTCATCAAGCTGACCGTCAAGCCCCTTGATTCCAGCAGTGCCCCGATAGAAGCTGCGGCAATACCTTTCCCAAGTCCAGAAACTACTCCTCCGGTAATAAAAATAAATTTAGTTTGCATAAATTAAGTGTTTTGTTTATTGGAATTAATTTTCAGTTAAAAAAGTTTGGACTTTAAAACAGCATGAAAGTTTTCTCAAGCCAAATGAACAAATCAATCTCCGCAAATATGGACGACAACATTTCTGGAATGTCCACGTGAACGGTGTTCCCAGAGGAAAATCCCCTGCCAAGTTCCTAAAAGCATCTTAGCACCGGCAAGCGGAATTTGCTCAGAAGTCTTTGTCAATGCACTCCGGATATGCGAAGGCATATCATCCGGACCCTCCGTAGTGTGAGTATAACCTAAATCGTTTTCCGGAACCAGCTTTCCGAAAAAATATTCCAAATCTTGTATGACATCCGGATCCGCGTTTTCTTGAATTACAAGACTGGCTGAAGTGTGACGGACGAAAATATTACAGAGTCCGGAAGTTATTTCAGACTCACTAATCACTTGCTGGACCTTGCGAGTGATTTCCTGAAGCCCTTTCCCACTGGTCTGAATTTGGAGAATTTGCTGATAAATCTTCATTGCAGATCTGCAGTTCAGGTGACAGGAAGTTCAATCGTAAAACAGACACCTCCGGTATCAAGATTCCGGAAGCGGGTAAAGCCGTTGTGATCGGAAATAGTTTGACTGACAATAGTCAAACCAAGACCGGTTCCATGTTCTTTTGTCGTCGTGTATGGTTCAAAAAGATCGTCTGATATTTCTGGAGCAATACCGGTTCCGTTATCCTCTACATCCATGCTGATGATGTTTAAATCCGGAACATGACGGGTACGGACAATAATTTGGCCCTGACGGAAAATTCGTGAAAGTGCCCCTTTTTTTTCAATTGAACTGATTGCATTGTCCACTAAATTTATGACTACACGCCTAATTTGTTCTCCGTCCAGCGGAAGTTGCGGCAGTGTTTCACTCAACTCTGTGGTCAGTGAAATTCTGGCAGGCATGTTTCCATGATAAAGTTGGAGTGCTTCATTGATAATCTGGTTCAGATTACTCATTTGGGGATTTGATTCCGGAATTTTAGCAAAATTTGAAAACTCACTAACCATCCGCTTGAGGTGTTGAACTTCATTGATAATAGTCTGTGTCGATTGCTGAAGGGCTACATCATCCGAAACTTCTCCTGCATATTTCCTGTGGATACGCTCTGCTGAAAGCTGAATTGGAGTAAGTGGATTTTTTATTTCATGTGCAATCCGTCTTGCTACTTCCCGCCATGCCCGGGCACGCTGCAGCCGTTGGATTTCAGTGATATTGTTGTAAACGCAAACCATGCCGACAGAAAGACCTTCATTGTTTCGAAGAAGAAGCAGAGTTGCAGAAACTTGAACGGGACCCTCTTTTTTGTGGACTACCAGGTTACGGGAAATGGAACGTTCTTTTGTGTTCTCAATTTGTTTTACCATTTCCTCAAACATTATCAGAGATTCCTTTTCCAGAACTTCCCGGTAGTGTTTGCTTCCCTCACTGCCGGTTTTCAGTTGAAGCATTTGTTTTGCGGAGCGATTCAATATTTCAATGTGACCGTTCATATCCAATGACATTACGCCGGTTGTGATGTTTTCCAAAACAAGCTCTACAAAGCGAATTTGACTTTCCAGTGTGCGGTGACTTTCCTGAAGATGGTTGGTTGTTTTATCGAGTGCAACCTGATGTTCAAGCAAATCACGGCTCATTGAATTAAAGGACTGCATCAGCAGGGCAAAGTCTTTATCTAAAGTTCCACGGAGTTCTACTTGATAACCCAATTCACCTTCAGAAACGCGCTGTGTGGCAAGTGCCAGATCTTCGATTGGCTGAACGAATCCGCGCGCCAGATAGAAGGCCAGCCAGGTGGCAACAAAAATAATAAACAGGGTCATAAGGAGGAAAATGATTAAATAGTAACCGCGTACCAAGTCCTCTGATTCAGTCAAAAACCGTGTGTTCTGATCTTGAGCTATAATATCGTTGATTGCACCGGAAGCATACGGAGTGGCTGGAAAAAAAACTTCTAAATACAACTTTCTGTTCCCAATGGAAACCGGTCTGATGTGACGGTAAATGAATCGGTCTTCCAACTCTTCAGTGAACCAGGTTTGGTCTTTAGTTTTTAACTGATACCAGTTGTTTAACGAAGGTGTTGACCAATAAGCTTGTGAAATTTCGCTCTGCATCCATTGCTTCAGCAACTCCTGATTTTCAGAGTAAAGTGTCACATCCGCATCAATATTGTTTGGCGGCTTCAGCTGACTTAATTCTCCCTCGTTTTTTTTCAAATGGTTCTCCCAGATCAAATTTTGGAGTTCCATGGTTTTGCGGAGATTGTTATGATAGGCTTCAGAAATGTTTTGTGCACTGTGGACCATGGATTCCTGCTGACCCTTGAGCCAGGTTTCCAAGTTTGTGGCAATGAAGAAACTTGCAAACAAGTGAAAGCCCATTGCCGGTAAAGAGAGAATGATAAAAGAAGTAATGAGTTTCGTTTTAAGATTGACACCTAAAACGTGACGACGACGTTCATAAGAAAGCTTGAGGAGGTTACGGGCAATCAGATAGAAAACTATTGCGAGCAGGACAATATTAACGTTGATTGCCACAAAAACCATCAGTTGTGAACCTGATTGCTCCAAAACTGAAAAACCCTGCTGCATACTGAACATTACCAGTACAATCAGCAAAAACAACAAAACGACTACTGCCAGCATCCTGTTACGGATATTTGAGTCTGTAGCTATCAGCTCTTTGTAGTTTTTCAGTAAATTTTTTAGACGAGATGGCATTTCTTAGGTGGGTCCAGGTAGAGAGTTTTCAGGAACCGGAGTTCAGAAGTACTTGAATTCTGTCTCCAAATCCAAAATTACCAGCTTTATTGCGCCTGAATCGATCTGTAGTAATCTTCTTTGGATTTTTTGTGATCCGTTTCAACTGTGTATTCCTCACTGTGTTTGACCAGCAATTGTCCTGCAACAAAGCGCTGCCCTTTCATTTTACCCTCCACAACAACACCCTGTCCTTCACGGAACAAATCTGGTTTAACTCCAGCATAAAAAACGGGGATAAAATTTTTGCTGTCTTCAGTAATCTTAAATGAAAGCTCTATTGCCTGTGCATCCCATTCAACACTGTCTTTTTGTACAAGCGCACCGATACGGATTGTTTTATTTTCAAACTCATCCGGACTGGCCAGGACTTCTGCCGGAGTATAAAAGAATACCGTCATTTCTTGCAACCCCTGCACTGATAAGGCTGCAATCACAGCAAAAATAACTGCCCCTCCAATAACAAATTTAGTTCGAGTTTTCATTATTTTCCGCAGACACAGAAATTTCATGTGATTCTGAAAATCTTCGTTCCAGTACAACAACTGTTTGGTCGGCAATTTTCATACGCCGCTTCGTCAAAAAAATATAAACGACAAATGTTCCAACCCAAATTCCGTATGCTGCAACTACATATTCTAAACCAATGAGCATTTAATCCTGTATTTTTGCAAGAAGTATATTGAGTCTCTCCCGGCGTTTTTCAGTTTGAAACCGCAGGAGCAGCAAATATAAATAGAAAACCAGCATTACTACTGCTGAAGCAATAAGTGGATAAAGTAACTCCGGAGGCATTGACGGTTTTGCTGCCCCGGATTCAACTTTAAACAGTGTTGAAGGCTGATGTAAAGTGCGCCACCATTGAACTGATTTGTGAATAATGGGGATATCCAGGCAACCAATGATTCCCAAAACTGAAGCAAGTCGTGCTTCTTTGTCTCTGTCATTAACAGACATCCGGAGCAGGAAATAGCCCATAAAAATTAAAAACAACAACAGAGTCGTCGTTAGGCGGGCATCCCAAACCCAGTACGTTCCCCAGGTAGTTCGCCCCCAGATGGCACCGGTCGCCAGTAATAGAGCACAAAAGACCAGACCAACTTCCGCCGATGCCTTTGCAATTTGGTCAAACACCAGCTCACGCTTCCAAAGATAGGCAATGCTGAAAGTAAACACCACAAAAAAAGCCAAATATGTGGAAAAGAATGTTGGTACATGAAGGTACATGATTTTTTGCGGAAATCCCTGGCTGGATTCAAGCGGAAGTTTCAGAAAAACCCAAAGACCGCAAGCTAACAGACCCAAAATTGATCCCCATTCCAAATAAAGAATAATTTTCTTCATACTAGCCATCCAGCTTTTCCTTTAAGAGACTGTTTATTACAGCCGGATTGCCTTTACCTTGTGTTTGTTTCATCATCTGACCCACAAAAAAACCAATCACTTTTGTTTTACCTGCACGATATTGTTCTACCTGTTCCGGATTTGCCGCAAGCAGTTCGTCTACAATCCGGCCCAGTTCTCCTGAATCAGAAACTTGCTTCAAGCCTTTTTCTTCAATAATTTCCTCCGGAGTCCTTGCTGAAGCAAGCATTTCCTCAAAAACAGTTTTTGCAATCTTGTTGCTGATTTCACCGCTATCGATGATTTTTGTCAAAGCTGCTAAATGTTCCGGAGACAAATCAATTTCCTTGAGTGATTTTCCGGATTCATTCATCACACGTGTCAAATCACCGATGATCCAGTTACAGGCAAGTTTTGGCGCTGCTCCATATGTCAAAACTTTTTCAAAATATTCAGACATTCTCCTGTCTGCAGAAAGCACTTCCGCATCGTATTCGCTTAGTCCGTGTTCTTCCATAAAACGCTGTCTTTTTGCGTCAGGAAGTTCTGGAAGATTTTTGCGGAAAGTTTCAATCAGTTCCGGAGCAAGGTGTACCAGCGGCAAATCCGGATCCGGGAAATAGCGGTATTCATCAGCTTCTTCTTTGGAACGCATACTGAAGGTGACTTTACGGCCGGTATCCCAGAGTCGAGTTTCCTGCACAATTTGTTTCCCATCTAAAATTTCTTCACGCTGACGTCCAATTTCGTAAACCACAGCCTGTTGAACGAAGCGGAATGAATTTAGATTTTTAGTTTCTGTACGTGTCCCAAATTCTTCCTGCCCGACTGGACGCAGTGACACATTTGCGTCACAACGTAAATGTCCTTTTTCCATGTCTCCATCAGTAACACCAATTGTGGTGGCAATTGCATGGATTTTTTCCATATAGGCTTTGGCTTCTTCTGCAGAACGTACGTCCGGTTCACTCACAATTTCCACCAAAGGCACTCCAGCACGGTTCAAATCAACCAAACTTTCAGTGCTGCCGTCTGCATGAACCAGTTTCCCTGCATCCTCTTCCATGTGAATACGGGTAATACCAATACGTCTTTTGCCTCTGGATTCAGTTTCAATTTCCAACCATCCGTTTTCGCAAATCGGTCGGTCAAACTGGGAAATCTGATAGGCTTTAGGCAGATCCGGGTAGAAGTAATTTTTTCTGGCAAACTGAGAATCCAGCCGAATATCACAATTCAACGCAAGTCCCAGCTGTGCTGCAAATTCCGGAACCTGCCTGTTCAGAACAGGCAGGGCACCTGGCAGACCCAGACAAACCGGACAAGTGTTTGAATTTGGCGGATTACCGAATTCTGTGGAACAACAACAAAATATTTTGGATGCAGTGGCCAGCTGAACGTGAATTTCTAAACCAATTACAGGTTCAAATTGCATTAAAATTTTTTGATTAAGTTACTAGACAGTCACAAGTTTTATTGTGTCATCCCGAATGTATATGAGGAATCTTATAAGATTTCAGCATTTTCTCAGATCTCCCCCTTCGGACGAGATGACATATCGCAGTCAAAAATATAAGTATCTTTCGTGAATTCATAATTCACGATTTAAGTTATAAAACAGAGCCCTTTTTTTGTTTGGCTTCCAGTAAGGTTTTGAGTTCATCCTCACTAAACAAATCAGAGAATCCATTCCCTGGGAAACGTAATGCCCAGTGATAAACATTCTGCAGCATTTGTTTATTGTCAACAACAGAGGCTTCTTTGAGAACCAGGTCAAATTCTGAATTGATTAATTTTGACAATTTATCATAGAAACGTTCCAGAATAGCTGAAGTTCCGCCGCCTTTTCCCCATGCCTCCTGATACCAGGCCATTGAATTCAGTTTTATTGTTCTTGTACGGGGGTATCCGGAACACATCAAATTCCAGGGATCACCACGCTCCTGATCGCCCGCTGAGCGGAAATCCGAGCGCAAAATAACGGCTGGTATGTCGAGTGCCTTGGCAAATAAAAACTCAATTACCGTTCCCGAATCAAGCTCAGTGCCGTCAAAATTTAGCAGGATCAAATCTGCTTTTACTACCTCACTCAAATCATTATTGCGGATGTCAATGGAGCGGTTCGTACTTTGTTCCAGATGCTGCGGAACGACGCATACAAAACGCCCTGCGGAATTCTTTTCGATAGCCTCAGACAGCAGTAGATTCCCGATTAAGTCCTTATGATTAAACAAATCGCCTGCAAAATAAATCGAATATTTTTGTGACATTAAAGCTATTTTAGTGGAAGAATCAGATAAAAAATTGGTTTGTCTACGAAGCTTTTTTCAGCAAATCCGGAACTTCCTGCCAATGAGAGAATGGGGTGGCATAACGGTCCATCCCCTTTGTGTAGGGGTGCCAGTCAGGGTAAATCACATAAAGTCCGGCGCGACAAAAAGATTCTATCAATTCCGGACGGTCTTCAATCATTACATCAGGCTGAATTTCCCCGACAATAATTTGCTCTTTGCGCAAATCACCAACACACTGCAGAGTTGTGTAATTCACAGATTTCAAATTTTCCGCACGTTTTTGAGTTTGTTCCGGTTCCAAAGCAGTCACAAGATGCAATTCGTGGCGGCTTGCCAACAAATTCAATATTTCCAGCGAGCCGTCAATATACTTTAAATTTCGCAATGAATCTCCAGCGTGAAATCGATCACGCACTTCAAAGTTGTCAGGGAAATTCCGGATGACACCATAAAGTTCCGGATCATGGGTGTAGGGAATTTTTTCTCTTTGCGTGAATTCAATAAAACCTCGAATGTAATCCAGGATTACTCCATCTACATCGGAACAAATTTTCATCTGTGTCTGGACCTTTCAAAAATAATTCAGTCAATCTGTAGCTTGACAGAAAAAGACTCCCCAATCAAGATTCCTTAGTCTTCTTCCAGCACAATCGAAACAGAATTAATACAATAACGCAAACCTGTTGGTGCAGGACCATCTTCAAAAACATGTCCTAAATGTGCGTCACACTGCCTGCAAACTACTTCTGTTCTCTGCATGGACAGACTCTGGTCTTCCTGTGTACTCACATTGTCATCACCAAGTACATCCGTAAAACTCGGCCAGCCGCTTCCGGAATCGAATTTTGTTTCCGACAGAAACAAGGCATTGCCGCAACACAAACAATGGTATGTGCCCCTGGTTTTAGTCTCCACATACTCTCCGCTGAAAGGTCGTTCTGTACCTTTTTTTCTACAGATTTCGAATTGTTCAGGAGTCAGTTGCTCTTTCCACTCCCCCTCAGTTTTGGATTTAAAGTCAGTCAAGGTTTTTTATCATTAATTGTTCAACAATACTTTTCTTGTACTTAATATTACTCAAAACTATTTTTTTAATACTTAAAAACTGTTAATTGATTTTCGAAATATAAAGTCCATATGATAGCATGATACTTGTAATTAAATCAATAATAATGCAGAATGATTCCTGCCGCATGATTTAGTGTTTTTTAGTTGCAAAGATGAGTCAGTGGATACAAATCGTTACACTGCAGAAATGATTTAAGCTTTAAATTTAGCTAAACTGGGTTATGCTTTAAGCTGTATTGTTTACTTCCTGTAATTCTGTTTTACTCTTACAACAAAAGTTGTCTTTGAAAAATTTAATAAAAACACAAATTCTTTTAACCTTGTTTTGCTTCGTCTGGATGGATTTTGCTCAGGCTCAAAACCAAACTTCTTATACAGAGGAAACTGCAAAGTTACTTGAACAAGTAAACTTGAAAACGGTTGACGGCCGTGAAATGGCGGAAGTACCCCTCAAATTGGTTTTGCAGCTGGCAATTGATCGAAGTGTTTCGCTGCAAATATCATCACTTGGCAATCAAGAAGCACTTCATGCAGTCACTGCAGCACAAGAAAGAAACACGCCCAGCTTGACAACAAGTTTTGGTTACTCTAATAATCCGTCATTCACCTCTCAACTATCCGGAAGCAGTACCAGCAGTTTGTCTTTTTCTTCGGGCTACAGCCTGAGAACAGATAGCGGGCTGACTTATGGCCTGACTTATGCTGAAAAAAACAATAAATCCACAGTTCTCTCTCGTCTTGAAATGGGAGGTGAGGTTACAACTGGAACTACTGGAGATGCACTTAGCACTTCAAGTTTGACCGGCTCTGTTTCCATTCCTTTTTTTCAGGACTCTGGTACTGAATTCAACGAAATTCCTGTACGTCTGGCAGAAATTGGTGTTAAAAGAGGCCAGTTGAATTCAAAGCAAACTGAATTGTCCCTGATTAAACAGGTTGCTTCAATTTATTGGGATTTGGTTGGATTATTAGAGACAATTGAGGTTAAAAAGAAAGCAGTAGAACTTTCTGAAAAACTTTTACGCGACAATCAGGCCAGACTGGAAACAGGGGTCCTGAATTCAACTGAAGTCCGGACTACAGAAACTCAACTGATGCGTAATCGACAAAGTTTACTCTCTTCACGTTTGGATGCCCTGCGTATAGAAGATCAGGTTCGGGCTGCACTAAATTTGAAAAATTTGCCTGTTGGACTTTTTCCTTCAGACAAACCTAAAACTCAATTTGCTGTTCCGGAAAACGTTTCCGTGTTGTTGGAAAAAATCTATGCGAACGACTCGCAAATTGGTTTGACGCAGGCCTCTTTGGAGCAAAATAGTTATCAGTTGGAACAGGAACTGAACAAACAAAAAACTAATATGGACTTGAGTTTGTCCTATATTTTAAATGGTTACAGCAAAGGTTTTTTTGGCAGCACTGCAGATTTCAGCAAAAGCAAGCTCCACGGAATGAGTGCAACTCTATCATGGAAAGTCCCGTTAGGCGATCAGGCTACTGTTGAAAATATCCAGCGCAAACGTCTTGATCAGGAAAAATTAACTTTGCAGATCAAGGACAGAAAATCTCAACTTGAGTCCAGTTTACATTCGCTTTTGCGTTCCTTGAGATTAATCGAAAAGGAAAAATTGACTGCTGCCGCAGTAAGTAAACTCTCTAAAGATCAGATGCACATAGAAATTGAGCGCTTCAAGTTGGGAAAAAGTACGAGTTATCGTATTTCCCAGTTTCAACAAGATGTGGTGGAAGCACAGCAGCAAGAAATTCTCTTCAGGATTCGTCAAGAAAAAATCCGGGTTGAATTACTTGCTTTAACCGGAGAGTTTAATGAAAAATATGAGCTGAACCAGAAGTGATGGATTTGCCACAATTATTAAACCCTTTTAGACGAGTAAAGACCAGAAACATGAATGATGAGAAATCCGCTCATCTTTCATGTAGATCAATGACTAAATCAGCAAAAAAGGTATTACTATGTATAACTATTTAAAGAACTGCAAAATAATTATTGGTGTTTTCATAATTTGGCCGTTTTTCAGCTTGGCAACATCCCATGGTGCTGAGCTTTCAGGATCATTCAAAACACCAATTTCTTTAACAGGAATAATCGAGCCTGCAATAATATTGAAGGTACAATCCAGTGTGGGAGGAAGAGTAGAAGTTCTTCATGTTAAAGAAAATCAGCATGTCCCCAAAAACCAGCTTTTGCTGACTCTCAATAATGATACACAGAAACGGCAACTGGAATTAACCATTCTGCAGCACAAAGTTAATGAAAACAATGTAATTGATCGCAAACGTCAATTGAAACTGGCGAATGTGCAGATAAAGGTAGATGAAAATAATGTAAAAGACCGCAAGAAACAACTTGAAGTAAGCAGGAACAATGTCAAAGATTTGGAGGCAAGTTTGAAAGACATTCTACGTCGGCTGAAAGATGAAGAGACTTTATTCGAACAAGGTTCGTCTACTCGTTCGCAATTGGAAGTACTGCAGCTGCAGTACTTCCGAGGAGAAACTGCATTAAAAAATTCTATACTTGGATTAGAGCGTGCCATACTAAATGTGGACAATACCATTCTGAGTCTTGAACGTTCCAGAGAAGATATAAAGGGCTCCGAAATTAGTGTGGAGAATGCGCTTATAGCAGTAGAGCGTTCTAGGCATGACGTAGAACTTAGTGAAGATGCTCTTGAAGACACTCTGATCAAAGCAAAAATTGGCGGCATAATTACTGCGAAATCATTCCAGGAAGGAGAAATAATAACCGCAGGTGCAGAGCTTTTTCAAATCATCGACATCAAACAGGTTGAAATCAAGATTCAATTAGGAGAGGGAGATTTGCCGATGATTAGTGAGGGGCAGGCTGTTGTTTTTACCACACCAGGTTATCGTGACATAGAATTTTCAGGAATCATTGAGCGCATCTCCTGGACAGCGGATCCGGAAACAGGGCGTTTCCCTCTGTATGTCAAAGCTGCTAATCCCGGTCTCAAATTAAGAGGAGGTATGACTGCCAAAGTTTATTTGCTGAGACAAAAATAGTTAGGCCGTATTTTATACGGCTAACTGTTGCCGGATAATCGAAGTCAGGGCCCGAACCCATTCAGGATGGTTGTTAAGCGAAGGTACAAGTATTAACTCCTCTCCTCCGTATTCTTTGAAATATTCTGCGGAACTAATACCAATTTCCTCTATTGTTTCCAAGCAATCTGCTACAAATGAAGGACAGAAAACAACAACACGCTTCATGCCTTTTTCGGCAAGTTCCTTCAGGTATGGATCAGTATATGGTTTGACCCACTCATCGCGACCTAAGCGAGATTGAAAACTTACCGACCAATTTTCTTCTTCAATTTTTAAACTTTTGGCTAACAATTTTGCTGTCTGATAACACTGTGCACTATAGCAATTGCGATTCTCATCAATTAACTCCTTACAACAGGAATAGTCGTTCTGACACCATTTACCAGTGTAATCACTTTTCTTCAAATGCCTTAATGGTAGGCCATGAAAACTAAACAGTACATGATCAGGTTTTTTTTCAATATAAGGTAATCCAATTTTTGCCCACGCATCAATAAAACGTGAATCTGAAAAAAATGGTGGAATGATCCGAAGATAGGGCATGTTCCAGTCATTTAATATGACTTTGTATAGATCTTCGATAGCTGCACCGTAGGAACTGGATGCATATTGAGGATACAATGGCAAAACGATTATCTGGTCACAATTTTGTCCGCGAAGCTTACCAATTGCAGTTTTTAAGGAAGGCTTTCTGCATTGCATACCTAACTCTATAGGAATGTCTTTTTCTGCAAATTCCTCGAGCAAGGCGGTTTTTAATTTTTCACTAAATACCAGAAGGGGTGAACCTTCTTCCATCCAAATTTTTTTATAAGCTTTAGCAGACTTCCTAGGTCTAAAGGGAAGGATTAACAAGTTCAGTACAAACCAGCGAGCGACCGGGTTAATATCAATTACTCGTTTACAAGAGAGAAGTTCACGCAAATAAATACGGACGTCTTGTGTACTAGGAGAGTCTGGTGTGCCCAGGTTTATCAATAATATGCCTGTTTTCATATTCTTGATTTCAGATTTTTGATTTTAAAATTGTTATACCACATTTATGTTTGAATCTTTAAGACTTACAGAAAATATTTCAATGTACTCACAATATCTCAAGTAGACTTCTCCCTTTTTCTTTCAAGACTCACTCTGTTTTATGTTGTGTAAAAGGCATTCTCTTCAATATAGTCCTTAGTCAGGTCACAACCCCAAACTGTTTCAGAGAACTTTCCATTACCAACAACGACTTCTAAAAATACTTCCTGATTTTGGAGTAGTTTTGAAATTGCATCCAAATTAACTCTACCGGCATCCAGGTTTTCGACATTAACTGATAGTCTTTGGCTGCCTCTGCCAAAGTGGATTAACAAATCATCTAACTTCACTGGATATTCAAAAACCTTCCCGACGGCCATTACAAAACGACCCCAGTTTGGATCGGCTCCGTGGATCGCAGTTTTTACCAGTGGTGAGTTGATGATTGATTTTCCGATCTGTAAAGCCATTTGCTGAGATTCGGCGCCTGAAACGGTGAGTTCAATCAGTTTTGTTGATCCTTCTCCATCTCGAGCAATTTCTTTAGCTAATTGTATGGAACTGTTTCTGAGGGTTTTTTCAAATTTTTCAGCATCAACTGGACCAGCCAGCCCATTGGCAAGAATGATTACTGTGTCACTTGTTGAGGTATCAGAATCAATTGAAATGCGGTTGAAGGACTGATTAACAACGCTCCGGAGAATTGTTTGTAGTTGATCAGAACTTAGTTTGGCATCAGTTACAAAAAAACTGAGCATTGTTGCCATGTTAGGCTCAATCATTCCGGCACCTTTGGCAACTCCAAGCAATGTGGCATTTTCTATTGAACTGCAGTTCCATTTTGGATGCCTGTCTGTGGTCATGATTGCACGGGCAAAATTATCTATATATTCTGGGGATGAACCAAGTTTTTCAGGAATTATTTTACAGCCTTTATGAATTTTTTTGACGGGCAACCGTCGTCCAATTACACCGGTTGAAGAGGGCAAGACCAGCTCAGCATCAATTCCCAGAGCTTCTCCGGTCCAGCGACACATTTTTCTGGCATCCTCAATT
>ENA-OSET01003628-OSET01003628.1-sediment-metagenome-genome-assembly--contig:-NODE-3628-length-14043-cov-3.661464_pt1 | contig 14043 bp, 12 predicted proteins | sample MGYA00237882_ERZ534229 | MGnify/ENA primary metagenome ERZ534229 (study PRJEB26408, sample SAMN06266212) | sediment metagenome | isolation source: Hudson Canyon methane seep mesocosm | place...
AAAGGAGACCAAAACTCAGATCTTCAGCATAATAAAAATTTAGATAGTAAAGCAGGAAAAAAGAACTGTGAAAACTTTACTCTTTCAGATGAAACGAATGTTATCGAAAATGGCTATTCAACATTAATGTGGGTTTCCACATGTAAATTAAATCATGAAAAAACCATTACGGTTCTACATAAGTTGGTTTCAGGTCGTGATTCATCCTATGACCTAAGAAGAGTCTGGGCCGATGAGTATTCATCTGAGGCATTATCAAATTGGAAAAATTACATGGATTCTATTTATGTTTGTGACACTAGATTGTCAGATAGGAAATGTCCGAGTGGTTACGGAGTTGTCCCGTAAATGTCTAATCAAAAATTCTAGTTCGCTCGCTCCGCTCACTCGGGACCGCATAAAAAAACACGGCCCCTTAACTACAACTTTATAGCTTAATTATGGAATCACAATGAAGAAGTTAATATTATTTGTATTCATTTTTTACTTATCAGGCTGCTCAAGCTTCGGTGGCTCTAAGGGGACTCCCTTCCAAGGTTTACATGATATAAAGCCAAATACTGGACAAGTTTATATATATCGCCCTTCTAGCTTTGTTATGGGAGGAGCTATACCAACAACAAAAGTTGATGGTGAAAAAGCAGAAGGAGTCCGCAATGGCAGCTACATGATCTATGAATTACCCTCAGGTGAACACAAGTTTCGTTTATCAAACAATGGTAATTGGGCTGCTGGAAACATAGATTTCGTAGCAACAATTGAAGAAGGAAATAGATACTTCTACAGGCTTACAGCACATGCAGGTGATATAGCTGCACTTGGGCAGTTTGTATCTGTTTCGATGGGAAGCCACCTTAATCAGGTAAAGGAACAATTTGCGTTGCGTGAAATGTCACAATTAAAATTTACTAATGTATGGCCATAACAAGAAAATCAAAAGGGACTGCCAAAAAGCGGCAGCCCCTTATTTAGGTCGTTAACTAGCATAGAGAAAATGAGAATAGCGTTATCTTTAATAATTAGTTTCCCATACGTATGCTGGTTTTTTCATGCAGTTTTGGGTATGGGGTTTGTGTTTGATCTTGCTGAGCTGTTCTATCAGCTTCCACTGTTATTGGTCTCTGATTCTCTGTTTACATATAGTAAAGATGTAGGTTATTCAGCTACGCATTTATCAAGAATGGTAACCGCTTTATTTTATAGCGGCGTAATTTATGTATTGGTTTTTTGTTACAAGAAGTTTTAGAAATCAAGGGGTCAGCCAACTTGATTCATGACGTTGATATCGATGAGGTGCCGGACTTCTTTAATCAGGCACTGTCTTTGACTGCTGACTTTGTAGAAGCTTTGTCGCAAGGTTAAGCTTTTGGTCTGAACGCTTTAATCACCGATTCATCACATTCTAAATACGGCCCTTTTATCAGATCGATGCAATAAGGCACGGCTGGAAAGACAGCATCTAAACATTCACGAATTGATTTGGGTTTGCCGGGCAGGTTGATGATTAAACTATTTCCGCGTAAGCCAGCGGTTTGACGTGACAATATGGCTGTTGCTACAAACTTTAATGATTCTGATCGCATCAATTCACCAAAGCCTGGCATCATGCGATCGCACACCGCTTCCGTTGCCTCGGGAGTTACATCCCGTTTAGCTGGGCCAGTTCCTCCAGTGGTGATGACTAAACAACAGTGTTCATCATCAACCATGTCCATTAATGTAGCTTCAATGTCAGCTTGTTCATCAGGGATAAGCTTATAAATGGGCTGCCAGTCTGATGTCAGATAATCATTTAAGGTATCGATAATGGCCTTGCCTGAAATATCTGCATAAACGCCCATGCTCGCCCGATCACTGACTGCCACGATGCCTATTCTTGCTATTGTCATGATTTGAACCTTTCAAATTTTTGTCAGTCTGCAAATGCTAGTTGATGAAATAAAGTGACATCATCTAACTCGGGATGAAATGTCAGGCCTATATGCTTGCCTTGTCTAACCGCCACTGCTTCATTGTTATAACTGGCTAGCACTTCAACTTCAGGCCCAATAGCCTCAATTCTTGGTGCCCGAATAAAAGTGGCAGGCAAGAGTTGTTGCTGATCACCAATACTCACCGACACTTCATCTACGAATGAATCTAATTGTCGCCCATAACCATTACGCATCACCTTGATATTCATCAAGCCTAAGGTTTTCAATTCACCTTCATCGTTTGCTGGATGACCAAGCATAATCACACCCGCACAGGTGCCTAATATTGGATAACTATCAGCAAAATCCTGTATTGGTTTTCTTAAGCCTGTGCTGTCGAGTAACTTGCTCATAACGGTAGACTCACCACCGGGAATGACTAAGCCTGATAGCTGTTCGAGTTGATGTGGATAACGAATTAATTCCGGTTCAAGATCACATTGTAATAACAGTTGTCGGTGTTTTTCATAGTTGCCTTGTAGGGCAAGCAACCCTATCTTCACTACCAACCTCGCTCCTGCAAGCGTTGTTCCGTTGGAATGCTGGCAATATCAATGCCTTTCATTGCTGTTTTTAAACCCGTTGAAATTACAGCTAGTTTTTGGGCATCATCATAAAAAGTCACGGCTTCGACGATAGTTTTGGCACGTTTTGCAGGCTCTTCACTCATAAATATGCCTGAGCCCACAAACACCGTTTCAGCCCCTAACTGCATCATCAATGCAGCATCAGCCGGTGTAGCTACGCCGCCAGCTGCAAAATTAGGCACAGGTAACTTCCCTGTTTCTGCTACTTGTTGAACCAAGTCAAAGGGCGCACCCAATTCTTTGGCTCTGAACATCAATTCTTCTTTGCCTAATGTGGTGAGTTGCCTGATGTCTGTTTGTAGCTGACGCATATGCCGAACGGCTTCAATAATATTGCCACTGCCAGCCTCGCCTTTAGTACGGATCATGGCAGCACCTTCGCTTATACGTCGTAATGCTTCACCCAAGTTCCGACAGCCACAAACAAAGGGCACCTTAAACTCTTGTTTCCAAATATGATTGGTTTCATCAGCGGGTGTTAAAACTTCACTTTCATCTATGAAGTCGACTTCTAAGGCTTCTAAAATTTGAGCTTCAACAAAGTGGCCAATCCGACATTTGGCCATCACTGGAATTGATACGGCCTGTTGAATGCCTTGAATCATTTCAGGGTCACTCATTCGTGCGATGCCACCATCTTTGCGAATATCTGAAGGTATACGTTCTAAGGCCATAACAGCGACTGCACCCGCATCTGCTGCCACTTTGGCTTGTTCTGGGTTGGTGACATCCATAATGACCCCACCTTTAAGCATCTCGGCCAAACCCACTTTCAGTTTAAATGGCTCTGTTTTTTGTTCCATCTATTTACAACCTCATTAAATAATTAGCATGTTCTTACGGTGAACTGGGGAAACATGGCTTTGATCGTATTCAAAAACACCTCATCAAACGCCAAGTTTGAGTTATCAACTTCATAATTTTTTACAGAGCGACATTGCTGCAAGGCATAGTTTTTTACACCTATGGCTGCCAAAATCTTTGCTAATTCGAGCAAGGTATTACCAGCAAAGAACGTAGGATCGACGGTCGTTCTAACTTCATAATCAACCTCACTTTCCAACAGTATTTTCAAACTTTCACGTACTTTGACACCACTGCCAGCAATGCCTGTCAATGATTCGTAGTCGGTAAATGTGGTTTTAATATCCAAGCCCACCCAATCTAGAAGTGGCAAGCAACGAGCTAAACGCTGAGGGTTGCCACCCGACGTATGTAGCGCCACTTTAAAACCCATGTCCTTTACTGCAGATATTGCCTCAGATAAGCCTGATTGCAATAATGGCTCGCCCCCACTAAACACCACCCCATCTAACAAACCTTGGCGTTTTTCTAAAAATGTTCTTAACATTTCCCAATCATCTGCTGCTTCATCGACAGCAAGTAAATGTTGGTTCTGGCAATAGGGACAGCGCCAAGCACAGCCTTGTAAAAAGACAACCGCTGCCAACTGGCCAGGAAAATCAATCGTGGTGAATGCTGTGATGCCCCCAATATTGAGTCGCATTACATGGGTGGTGCAATCTTATTTTCCTGACATTCAATGAAATGCTTACGCTCAGCATGTTCACTCTGTTTGCCCAAATTGAATGAGGTGGTCGGTCGGTGATAGCCCATCACTCGGGTCCACACTTCACAACGTTGTCGTTCTTCTTCTTTTAAAACAATCGCTTTGTTAGCCATGGTCTTGCTCCTTAATTAAGCATTCAAATGATTAAGCTGCTTGTTTGTTACGTTTTTCGGCTTCGACATCGGCATCACACTGTGGACAAAACTCATGTTCGCCAGATAGATAGCCATGTTTAGGACAAATTGAGAATGTCGGTGTAATGGTTATATAAGGCAGGCGGAACTGTTCCAAGACTCGTCTGACCAAGGTGCTGCACGCTTTTGAACTTGAGAGTCGTTCATTCATATAGAGGTGCAAAACGGTGCCGCCGGTATACTGTGTTTGCAGTTCGTCTTGCAACGCTAAGGCTTCGAAAGGATCGTCAGTCAGGCCAACGGGTAACTGTGATGAGTTGGTGTAATATGGTGCACTCTCAGTACCTGACTGAATAATATTGGCATAGCGTTTTTGATCTTCTTTGGCAAAGCGGTATGTCGTGCCTTCCGCCGGTGTGGCTTCCAAGTTATACATATTTCCGGTTTCATCTTGGAAGGCAATCAAACGATCACGAACATGTGTTAATAAACGAGTTGAAAACTCACGTCCCCAGTCATCACTAATATCATGCTCATCAGCCGTAAAGTTCTGCACCATCTCATTCAGGCCATTTACCCCTATCGTAGAGAAGTGATTTCTTAAGGTGCCTAAATAGCGTTTGGTATAGGGGTAAAGCCCACCATCCATATAACGTTGGATCATTTTGCGTTTAATTTCTAAGCTGTTTTTAGCTAATTCCATTAAACGATCAACATGATGAATTAAGGCCGATTGATCACCTTTATAGAGATACCCTAAACGGGCACAATTAATTGTAACGACCCCTATTGAACCTGTTTGTTCAGCTGAGCCAAACAGACCATTACCGCGTTTTAATAACTCACGGAGATCGAGTTGTAAGCGACAGCACATTGATCGAACCTGCCCCGGATCCATATCGGAATTAATAAAGTTTTGGAAATATGGCAGGCCGTATTTTGCTGTCATATCAAACAGTCGGTCAGCATTATCACTTTCCCAAGGAAAGTCATTAGTAATGTTGTAGGTAGGGATCGGGAAGGTAAATACTCGCCCCTTGGCATCCCCAGCAATCATCACTTCAATATAAGCCTGATTGATCATGTCCATTTCTTTTTGCAGATCGCCATAGGTGAAGGCCATTTCTTCTCCAGCAATCACTGGAATTTGCTCTTGCAAGTCAGTTGGGCATACCCAATCAAAGGTCAGATTAGTAAACGGAGTTTGTGTGCCCCAACGTGAAGGTACATTTAGGTTATAAATAAACTCTTGAATGCCTTGTTTAACCGAATCATAAGTCAGATTTTCACGGCGTATATAAGGTGCTAGATAAGTATCAAATGAACTAAAGGCTTGTGCCCCAGCCCACTCATTCTGCAAGGCGCCTAAGAAATTAACCATTTGACCAAGGGCACTGGAAAAACGCTTAGGTGGTGAGGCTTCAACCTTACCCGGTACGCCGTTAAAACCTTCTGTTAACAATGTTCGTAGCGACCAACCAGCACAATAACCTGCCAACATATCCAGATCATGAATATGAAAGTCACCTTCACGATGGGCAGTACCAATCTCTGTGGGATACACATGATTCAGCCAATAATTTGCAGTGACTTTTCCAGCTGTATTGAGAATTAATCCACCTAATGAATAACCCTGATTGGCATTGGCATTAACTCGCCAATCTAACTGCTGCAAGTATTCATTCATCGATGATTCAACATCTATCATCGACTTTTTATCACGGCGCAATTTGCCGTGCTGTTCGCGATAGACAATATAGGCACGTGCCGTTTGGAAATGATCAGAAGTAATTAAAACTTGTTCAACCACATCTTGGATCTGCTCAATATTAACGGGCTTATCGGCATACCGATGGCTGAGTACTTTTAATACCTGCTCGGTGAGTCGAGTAGCTTCAGCTTCATCAAACTCATCCGTAGCAAAACCTGCTTGGTGAATAGCTGAACGAATTTTAGCTTGATCAAAGTGAACGCGTTGACCTTCACGTTTGATCACCCTTGATGGCAACAATGTTTCACTGACCGTTGCTACTAGCTCGCGATGCATACTGATTCCCCTCATTAGCTCTATGCTGAGAAAATCAGTCGCTGAATTTATATTATGATCTCGTTCAACGGCATCATCCTAGCTAGATAAAATTTAACGCGTGATACCAAAACCGCAAAACCACTATATATTGTGCTAGAAAAAATATAAACCACTACATCTAGTGGTCATGATCTAGATCAATATTTTTTATCTAATGAAGTTTAAGCAAGATAACAAGGAGGAGTAATTTTCAGTATTTAAGGACAACAGTTATCAAAAAGCTAACTTTTTATTTCAGAGCTTTAATGTTTGATTAGGCTACTCACTTGCTCTAATAAATCACTCCCCATAATAGGTTTGTGAAGTGATGCGTCAGCACCAAACTTTTTTGCCATTCGTAGATAATCGATATTCGAAGATATCGCGAGAATAGGAAGATCTGGATAGATATCTCTAATGGCTCTGATGTTTTCAATGCCGTCGACATCAGGCATAAAAATATCAATGATCAAGATATCTGGATGTTCAATTTCGACTAGTTTCCCAACATTTTTGCCGTCATCACTCATCACAACATCATAGCCACCGCCTTGCAGCATGACTTCAATGACTGTCAGTGTTGTATATTCATCATCAACGATCAGTGCCTTTGTCATATTTCATATCCTTTTGAAATAAGAAGATAAACTCATTTCTGGCCGTTTTAAATTGTAACTTAACTGTAACACTTTTTAACTATCCAACCTCCGATATCCGATGGCTTCGCTTAAGTGACGTGTTTGAATGTGTTCCGAATCAGCCAAATCTGCGATAGTTCGAGCCACTTTTAATATTCGGTTATAGGCTCGTGCCGATAAACCCAAGCGAGTAATGGCCTGTTCCAGCAATTGATAATCATTTTCTTGCAAAGCACAGTGCCTTTCTATTTCTTTACCTTGCAGTAAGTAATTCGCCTTGCCAGCTCGTTTAGTCTGCGTTGCTTTGGCAGCACTGACACGTTTTCGAACTTGAGCACTACTTTCTTGCTGCACAGCGTTAACATTCGGACGTAATAAAGACTTGGCTACTGGTGGCACTTCAACCAACATATCTATTCGATCCATTAATGGCCCTGAAACTTTAGATCTGTATCGGCGAACTTGATCTTCGGTGCAATGACAGCGTGATTCTCCCAAATAACCACAAGGGCATGGATTCATTGCAGCGACCAGTTGAAATCGAGCAGGAAACTCTGCTTGGTTTGCAGCTCGAGAAACAGTTATTTTTCCAGACTCTATCGGTTCACGTAAGACTTCTAAGACTCGTCGATCAAACTCTGGCAGTTCATCTAAAAACAATACGCCGTTATGAGCTAAGGAGATCTCGCCCGGCTTGGGCTGACTGCCTCCGCCCACCATCGCAACAGCTGAAGCCGTATGATGGGGTGATCTAAAAGGTCGTTGTCGCCACTGTTCAACATTGAAACCGTTACTAGAAATCGAATGCACGGTGGCCGACTCCACGGCTTCGTGTTCAGTCATTTCAGATAATATGCCTGGCAAGCGACTAGCTAACATCGTTTTACCTGTGCCCGGTGGCCCAGAGAACAACAAGCTATGTTGACCAGCAGCAGCCACTTCTAATGCTCTTCTGGCATGCGCCTGACCGCGCACATCAGCTAAGTCTGAATAGTCGGCCTGTATCGTGTCTAGCGATTTTTCAGCTAATGCTAAATCTTGTTGGCCATGCAAATGAGCACACACTTCTAATAGATGATTAGCAGCATAACTTTGAGCATCATTAATTAATGCCGCTTCACTGGCATTTACTGCTGGCAACACTAATTCTCGTTTAGCCGCCCTCACTGCCAAGGTGGTAGGTAAAACACCATGCACGCTGCGTAACTCACCTGATAAGCCCAACTCTCCGATAAACTCTTTATCTGATAATGCGTTTAATGGGATTTGGCCTGATGCCGCCAAAATACCTAAGGCAATCGGCAAGTCAAAACGGCCACTTTCTTTAGGTAAATCAGCTGGCGCCAGATTAATGGTGATGCGTTGCTGAGGAAAAGTGAACTGAGAATTGAGCAATGCTGAACGAACTCGGTCTTTGCTTTCTTTGACGGCGGTTTCAGCCATGCCAACAATAGACAGTTGTGGCAGGCCATTTGAGATATGGACTTCAACCGTTACTGCTTGTGCGTTAATGCCTGTGATTGCTCGGCTATATACCGTTGCTATATTCATTGAACCGTCCTTGGTTTCATAGTGTTATTCCGGCTCTTAGTCGAGACCTATTTTAGTCAATATAAGAACAGCAGTAATCTGCTAATTGTGTCACTTTTAAATCGAATGATGAATCGGCTGGCACATTAAAAGATTCACCACCTTTAATCGTTAACCACGCTTGCGTGCCATCAAGTCGATACGTTAGCTCACCGGCCATGATTTCCATCAATTCAGCTTTGGCTGTGCCAAAGGTATAGTCACCCGGCATCATGATGCCTAAGGTTTTTGTTGTGCCATCTTCGAAAGTGACGGTACGGCTAGTGACATTGCCATCAAAATAAACATTGGCTTCACGGGTGATTGTTACATTGTTAAATTCAGACATGTTTCGGTTATTACTCTTCTTTATTTATTGTTTTCTAGCTCAGCGACGACTTTCTCTAAGGCTTCTAACTTTTCACGAGTACGGTGCAAAACTTGCGTTTGCACATCAAACTCTTCACGTGTCACCAAATCTAATTTGGCAAACGTTGCAGACAACGCGGCACGTACGTTCTTTTCTATATCGCCTTGAATCGCTGTCAGGCCTGGGGGTAAAGCCTTGGTAAAGCCTTGGACCATTTCTTCTATCTTAGTAGCATCCAACATCGTGTTCTCCTATATTTATCTGATTGTTATTCTACGCCAATGCAACTGATAGTCCTATGTTCTCATAGTAATTAATAACCCTACCCTTTATACAAGTTCTAGTAGTATTATTAACTATCTAAGGATATAGTACCTCTGCCTCTACAGGACTTAGTGCACTCTAATGTAATAGGAATCGGAGCTTTAAATCTTATGCCTCTTAGCTACACCCCTCGCTGGTGGAATAAACTCCAGTTTCGACTTCCTCTTGTGTTCGTTATTTGCCTCCTTATCTTTTTAGTTTTAGCCTCTTTATTAATCCAGACTGAAGCCCGAAAAACCTTAGAACAAAGAGAATGGCAACGCATTGAGCTCTCCAACCGTGCCATTGTTGAAGACTTACAACACAAAACGACCGTAGCCAGTTCATTGGCTTATGCTATGGCCAGTGCAGCCAGTACTCTGCCGACCGACAATCAACTCTATCACTCCGTATTCAAAAACTTATTTCAGGATGCACCTAGCCAACATCTCCTTGCTGGTGGCGGCATTTGGCCTGAACCTTATCTATTTAACCCTGAGAAAGAACGCAATAGTTTTTTCTGGGGGAAAGATGAAAAACGCGATCTGCAATTTTTTAATGATTACAACGATCCTGAGGGTAACGGTTATCACAATGAAGCGTGGTATGTGCCTTCAACATTTCAATCCGAAGGTGATCTCATGTGGTCGGGTTCTTATATCGATCCTTACTCGCTGGAACCGATGGTCACCGTTACCGTACCTATCTTTAAACAAAACGAACTTTATGGCGTTTCTACGGTTGACATGAACTTATCCGGTTTAGATAAACTGGTGAAATCATGGGCCAGTGGCATAGGCGGTTATACCTTTGTCGTCGACCGAAATGGCAAACTAATCTCCAAGCTTATTAAAAGAATACCCACTATTGATGATGATTATGCCAGCCTTAATGAACTCACCAATAACAGTCCTTCCTTTAAAGCGATCACAGATGCCATTGAGCAATTAACCAATGAAAACTTACTCGGCGAAAAAAGTGCGTTCTTCGATGAAGAAATGCAAACTCAAATCGCTGATAATAGTTATCAAATATCCGAAAACGAAGCACAACTCATTTCGGCAATAATCCAACTGCCCAAGGTAAACGTACCTACCCTATCTCTGCAAACCAGTAACCTTAAAGTTGCCACAGCCCCATTTGTGAACGAAACGAGCTTTATCTCCATCATTAATATGCCAGACACCCATTGGAAAGTCGTGACTGTCATGCCCTATTCACAAATTACATCAGCTGTCAGCCAAGGTGTAGCAAAACTATTGTGGCCTTTGGTGATTATGGCTGCATTGATCATTGGCTTAATCTATTTACTCATCCATATACTGTTTATCAAACGTGTGACTAACATTACTGCACAACTCACATCCGGTAACGGCAGCACCAAGGCAGAAGAAAAAGTTGAGGTCATCACCGCTGATAAAGGTGAGCTCGGCCTACTTGTCGGTTTATTTAACAAGGCATCCCGAGAGCTATCAACATCCAAAATAGAGCTGGAGCTTCGGGCTCAAGTTTCTGAAACCTTACAACATCCTTCCTCCCTCGATGGTTTGCTTGAACAAGTATTGGCCAATATTTGTCAATTTGAGGGACTACAAGTCCAACAACGAGCGGGCGTATTTACATTATCGAGTTCGGATAAAATATTGCAGCTCTATGCACAATATGGAGACTTACCTGAAGACTGTCTTGCCGATTATGAATACGAATATATCTGTGATCCGGTGATCACCAATAGTCAGTATATTGTTCCACTTAAATATGCGGACAATTTCTTAGGGATATTAGTGTTATACCTGCTCCCAGAGTCATCAGAAAGTCCTGCTTACCTAAAAGTGCTGACCAATATCGGTCAAATAATTGGCTTAGCACTTGCCAATGAACAATCACGTGAAGCCTTGTTCACTGAAAAAGCAAATGCTGAAGAAGCTAACAGAGCAAAGTCAGAATTCCTATCCTCGATGAGTCATGAACTACGCACACCACTCAACGCGATCCTTGGCTTTAGTCAATTATTAGAAAGTGATACTAACTCGCCACTGACAAAAACACAGCAAGACAATATGCGCTACATCGTTGATAGTGGGAAACACTTATTAGCCTTAATAAATCAAGTGCTTGAGCTTTCTTCAATCGAGGCAGGAAAAACCGAATTATCCATTGAGATGATTCATCTACCTTCGATTATTGATGCAACAATCTCTTTAGTGAGCACTATCGCAGAACAAGCACAGATTGAACTCCACATATTATCTAATCTAGATGTCACAATCATTGCTGATTACACCAAGCTAGAACAAGTGCTATTAAACTTGATCAGCAATGCAATCAAATATAATCACGCCGGTGGATCGGTGAGTCTCGATTGGTGCTTTGTTGACAACCACCAAGTTCGAATTAAGGTTATCGATACCGGCATAGGTATACGTTCAGATCAAAAGCATCATGTTTTTGATGCCTTTAACCGCCTAGGTCAAGAAGTCTCCATGATAGAAGGTACGGGCATAGGCTTAGTTGTCACTAAAGATCTTATTGACTTAATGGGCGGCACTATCGGCTTTGATAGTGTAGAAGGTCAAGGGTCGACATTCTGGTTTGAATTGCCCATTTCAGATGTCGCGGCATCGGACACAGCTCCCCACATACACGTCGAACGTATAGCAAATACGAAGATCCCCCCTCTGTTTGATGGAGAAACATCAGTTCCTCGAGTCAAACATATTCTCTATGTTGAAGATAACCCTGCAAACAGAATGTTAATGCAGTCCTATTTTGAAAAATGGAGCGATCAACTAAAATTAGACATAGCAGAAACGGCCGAAGTGGCCTTGAAAATATTAGCAGAAAATCAATATGATCTTATATTAATGGACATCCACCTCCCTGGACAAAATGGCAAAGAACTCACTCAAAACCTACGCGAAGATCCTAAATATAAAGATTTACCTATTATTGCCATCACTGCGGCAGCAATGAAGACGGATATAAATCAAGTAGTCGGTTTATTTGATGTTTATATAACCAAACCTATTAACTTTGCTGATCTAACAGAGGTCTTAAAGAAATACTTATTCTAAGTGTGACAAAACAACATTTGTAGGCAACATCAGCCATCCTGTTAATTTAGCAACTCATCCGCCAGCCCAGTTTCACGCTGATGCATTCGGACGACTGTCGAATAAACAATCTCTTCAGTCGCCATAATCATCACCTGTTTTTTAGCCCTAGTAATAGCGGTATAGAGTAACTCTCGGGTTAACACGGCGCTATCTTCATCGGGCAGCAATACACAGACATTATCAAACTCACTACCCTGACTTTTATGCACGGTCATAGCAAACGCAGTTTCATGAGCAGGCAAACGTGTGATTGGCACTGTTCGCAGTGTTGTATCAAACAAGAAATAGACTTGTAAATCCCCTGCTTCATCTCGCAAGACCAAACCAATATCACCATTAAATAACTGCTGGCGATAATCATTTTGCACCACCATAATCGGCCGACCATGATAGAAGTCATTCTGGCTGCGCCAACCTTTAATCTTCAAATGTTTTTCTAGCAAAATATTAACTGCTGCCACCGACTGCGGCCCCAATTTTAAAGCACATAACACCCGAAATTGATCAAAGGCTTTAAGACAGGTTTCAACATCTGCCGTTGAACTAATCGCCTCAAAATAAGCACGATAACCCTCAAGCGCTGTTTTCAATATGCTATCAACATCGGTAGCTAACAATGCTACTGGCATAGCTTGTTTCAACTCACTAATTACGGCAGCTTTATCACCCATCTGCACCATTTTTGCCAAGCGGCCAATTAAACTATGTTGATCAAAACGGTAACTATGCTGCAACTGCACCACACTATTAAGCAATACTGATGGTGTGAAACTCACAGCAGTTTCACCTAAGTTAATGCCCGCCACTTTATCCAACAGCTCTGCAAAATTAGGATCAAACATCATCTGTTGCTGACACAAATTTGCTAACACCGCACCCGATTCGACCGAGGCTAACTGCTGACTATCGCCCAATAAAACCAAACGTGTTTTTAATGACATTGCTCGTAATAACTTCGCCATCAAGCTGATATCGATCATTGATGCTTCATCCACAATAATCACATCATAAGGTAATGGCCGATCGCTGTTATAACGTCCCTGCTCATTATTTGACGAAATACCCAATAAACGATGCAAGGTTTTAGCTTCTACAGAATTATCATTATTTTCAGTCGCTTGTTGTAATCTTGCCGCGGCCTTGCCTGTGGGGGCAGCTAAAGCAATACGACAAGCTGCTTGCTGATTTTTTAAGCTCGTTAAAATACGTAAAACAATCGTGGTCTTGCCTGTGCCTGGGCCACCAGAAATCACACTGAATTGGCGTGTGAGTGCCATCAACACAGCAACTTTCTGCCAATCTACGCCCTCAATTTTGTTTGGCCATTGTTCAAAGTCTTGTTTTAATTGCTGTTCGTCTTTTAACACAATCGTCTGACATCTTCGTTGAATGGCATGAGCCACAAGCTTTTCATCCTGCCAATGGCGATACAGATATAACAAACCATCATCATTCAAAATTAATGGCCGATAATCACCATCTTTACCCACCACATTACTTTTCTGTAGTCGAGTCAGCCATTCATCGAATTGTTCAGGAATAAAGCCCATAACCTTTTCGTACAAGGCATCCATACGCAAGAGGTTTAAACAAACATGACCTTGTGCCACTGCTTCACTCAATAAGCCAGCCGTAATAGCCACCAACTCATCTTCTGAGTTATCCACCCGTTCAATATAAGCTGCAAACTGGCAGGCAAGCTCACTAAAACCAGC
>ENA-OSET01003629-OSET01003629.1-sediment-metagenome-genome-assembly--contig:-NODE-3629-length-14042-cov-42.985678_pt1 | contig 14042 bp, 9 predicted proteins | sample MGYA00237882_ERZ534229 | MGnify/ENA primary metagenome ERZ534229 (study PRJEB26408, sample SAMN06266212) | sediment metagenome | isolation source: Hudson Canyon methane seep mesocosm | place...
ATTATGTATTACACAATGACTATTTATTAGTTTTTGCCGTTCTTCATAAAAGCATGGTGCCGAATAATCATTTAGAAAATCGAAGTATTGATTAAGGTACTTCGAGTTATATTGTGTATACATACAAGGGACGTGAAAACATGAGACATTTTGTATTACTTTTTGTAATGCTGGTTACCAATGCTAATGCTGGTAATGAGGTTGCTCTGGAAAATAATAAAGTTAACCAGCCCGTCGTAAAAACAGATAATGTAATTAATGATATCGATAAATCGTATGTTAATCAGCAAGTAATTCACACTGCTGAAATATCTAAGATTAAGCAAAAATTAATGAGACAAGAGTATGATATTTCAGACTCTAATCAAGCGCTGGTAAAGCACAATAAAACAATAATAGAGCTACAACAACAGCAATCAATTATTAATGAACGATTGAAATATCAGGGATTACGTAAAGAGTTACTGGATAGACAAGAAAACTCAATTAATAGTTGGTTATCAGTTGTAGGTATATTTTTAACATTTTTTGGATTATTAGTTCCTGTTGGGGCGTGGTTTTTTAGTCGGCGTGTTGATAAGCATATTGATGAAATTAAACAGTTAAAAGATCAGGCTCAAGAACATGTTAATGATATTTCAGGACTTAAAAAGTTGACTGCTGAGAGTGTTAATGACAATCCACAAGAATCAGATCTACTTATCAACGAGGCCAGTGAAACAGGTTCACTACTTGCCCAACAAATAGCTGAAGCATATCAAGAGCAAAAAGAAGGGGATATAAAACAAGCTCTTAATAAATGGCACGAAATTTTAGGAATCTCACAGTATTTAAATGATAAGAGTTTGCAAGCTAGATGTTATTTCAATTTAGGGTATTTGTTTGCTAAGGATGAGCAGTTTTATTTTGCCTATGGAGCTTTTCAAAAAGCTATTGAGATTAGCCCAGAAGATGACGTTATTTATTACAATATAGGAGTTTCCTGCTCTAAATTAGAACGGTATTCAGAAGCTATTGAAGCTTATCAGAAATCCCTCAGTATTAATCCTAAAGAAGAACGAGCTTATTGTAATATGGGGTTGAGCTATTTGGCATTAGGGAAAAATGAAGCAGCATCCAATTCTTATTTAAAAGCTATTGAGATTAATCCAAAACATCAGCCAGCATATCTTAATTTATTTGAACTTTATTTAATCGAAGGACGAGAGGTTAGTGTCCAGCTCATAACACAATTTAAGCAAAACTTTGCTGAGAATATAGCTGATATGATGAAATTTGAGATGCTTGAAATTTTTAAAAATATTAGCATAAATAATAAAGAATTTACTCGCGAACAGCAAAATATATTTAATCAAAAATACGACAATATTGGATTTGATAAATGGGGTTGGAAAGAGATTGAAAAATGGATTGAAACAAAAAATGATGAAAGTAAAGTCTTCTTACAGAATACTTTAGATTTCTTTAAGAGCTTGTAATTAAATCTTAATCATGGTGACTGACTTTAATGCCAAAACAGTAGAACTATCAGGTTTAAACCTGATTGAAGCGAGTGCTGGTACAGGTAAAACCTATACCTTAGCTGAGCTTTATTGTCGTCTTATCTTAGAGCAAGATTTGAAGGTATCTGAGATTTTAGTGGTGACCTACACTCGGGCTGCAACGGAAGAGTTACGCGATCGCTTACGACAAAAGCTGGTGGATGCACGAGATGATTTACTCAAAGCGCCTGAAGATAGAGACATGCTATCGACACTTGTTGAAGATGAAGATATTAGCAGTGCTAGTTATAAGTTAATCGCCGCTATTCAAGGGTTTGATGAAGCTGCTATTTTTACTATTCATGGTTTTTGTCAACGGGTCTTGGCTGACTTTGCTTTTGAAAGTGGTTTACGTTTTGAGCTGGAACTCATTGGTGATGATTTAGCTTTGTTACAGTCGGCAACAGATGATTTTTGGCGACGTGAAATAAGTACGGCTGAACAAGACTTTGTGGCGTATTTACTGGCTAAACATGAAACACCTGAAACATTATTACGTTCAATAAGAAACCTTGTTGGTAAACCTTATGTGCAGAGCTTGCCAGTGCCTGAAATGGAGCTGGAAAAATGTGTGCAGCAGGCACAGAAACACTTTGATGAGCTTAAAAAAGTGTGGCTGGAAGAGAATGAACAGATCATTGCCACGTTTAATAATAAGGCTTTATTAAACGGCAATAAATATCGCACAGCTAGTGTTGAAAAATGGTTGGTTTTTTTGACTAATATGCTGGCACAAGATTCGCTGCCAGTAAGTTTGTTTGAAGGCTTTGAAAAGTTTACTCAAGGCAAAATGGAAGAGGGGCTGAAAAAAGGACAGTCTTTACCTGAACTTAATTTCTGGCGAGTTTGTGAAAACGTGTTTGAACACTTTCAACAATTACAACAGGCTCGAGAGCTTCAGCATCAACAGTTACGTGTGACTTTGCTAGATTATTTGCGTGAATCATTACCGGAACAAAAACTGAAACAACAAGTTCAATCTTATGATGATTTGCTCATCAATCTTGAACAAGCTTTAAATGGTCAACGTGGTGATTGGCTGGTGGAACAGTGTCGCAAGCAATATCGCGCGGCATTGATTGATGAGTTTCAAGATACTGATCCTGTGCAATATGCGAGCTTTAGCCGTATTTATGCTGATAGTGGTTTGCCGACATTTTTAGTGGGCGATCCCAAACAGGCGATTTACAGTTTTCGTGGTGCTGATATATTTACGTATCTTAAAGCTAAATCACGGGCAGAACATGAGCATACTTTAGAGACAAACTGGCGTTCTCATCCGACTTTAGTATCAGCAGTGAACGGTCTGTTTGAACGACATTCTGCCCCATTTATCTATCAAGATATTCCTTTTCATGTCGTGGGTGCAGCACGTGATGAAGCAGCTGCGTTAGTTGTTGCAGACAGTGACGCTGCCGCTTTACAGATCATGTGGGCAGGAAGTGAAAAGCCAATGGCTAAGCGAGATCTCACAGCCATAGCTGCAACCGCAACCGCTGATGAAATAGCTCAATTATTGAATAAGTCTCATGATGGACAAGCAAGCTTAATTGATGACAAAGCAGAGTCAAAACGTGACTTAACAGGCGGTGATATTGCCGTTTTAGTGCGGAATCATCGTCAAGCGAATGTAGTGCAGCAGTGCCTGCAACAGCGGGGCATTAATAGTGTGCAACAAGGGCGAGATAATGTCTTCACTTCACCTGAGGCGCTATTAATAGAACGTGTGTTATTAGCCATTGCCGAACCTAATAATGAACAACGAGTAACCGCTGCTCTTGCTTCAAAACTATGGGGTTTTAATGCATTTGAACTTTATCAGTTAAAACAAGATGAATCACAGTGGCATGCACAACTTGATTTCTTCTATGAATTACATCAATTGTGGTTAAAACATGGTTTTATGCGAGTGTTTCGACAATGTTTGGTTTCTATTTCAGCAGAGCAACGATTACTCAGCTTGCCTGATGGTGAACGACAGCTTACAAATTTAAATCATATCGCTGAATTGATTCAAGCACAGTTTCGCCATCAAAACGACAGTATGGAAGCAGTATTGTATTGGTTAGCAACCCATATTCAATCAGCCGAAGCTAATGATGAGGCGGCACAATTAAGACTGGAAAGCGATGAGCAGTTAGTCAAGATAATCACCATTCATAAAAGTAAGGGCTTGGAATACCCGATTGTATTTTGTCCCTTCCTTTGGGATGCTAATTTACGCTCTGCAAAAGATGATGTTATTAGTTTTCATCAAGATGATGAAACTAAACAAGCCTGTGCCGCTTTTTCTGAACCTGCATTAAGCCAAGCAGCTGAAAGTGTGACAGTTGAAGAGCAGGCCGAAGACGCTCGACTACTTTATGTTGCATTAACGCGTGCTCGCGAGCGTTGTATTATTATTTGGGGGAATGCAAAAGGCAGAAGTGATGGTTCACATGTGAGTAACTCTGCACTATTTAGCTTATTGCACCCAACATTAACTGAGTTAGATAGTAGTGCTATGTCGGTCGATTTAGAAAGCTTAGCCAAGGATAGTGACGGACATATCTCAGTTAGCAGAATAATGGAACAAGATAGGGTGAGTTACCAAGCTGCAAATGATCAGGGACATCACCTTGCAGCAAGAAGCTTTGAGGGGCATATTCAACAGCCATGGCGGATTGGTAGTTTTAGTGCTTTGACCAAAGGCCATGATGCTGAATTACCTGATTATGATGCTCAAACATCGATCGAAACAGTCATAACACAGCCTGTTATCAGGAGTGTTTTAGACCGATTTTCATTTCCTCGTGGTGCACAAGCCGGCACCTGTTTACATGCCTTATTTGAATATTGGGATTTTGCTAGTGATGACAATGAGGCCATGCAAAAATTGGTTGCTCGTACCTTATTACAATATGGTTTTGATGATAAATGGACGCCGGTAGCCTGCCAGTGGTTAAGTGAAGTCTTGGCAACACCAATGGGAGATATTAAGCTAAGATTAAATCAATTAACTCAGCAAAAACGTCTAGATGAATTAGCCTTTTATTTTCCTGTGGCTAACTTAAATGTGAAGAGCTTACAGCGAGAGTTATTGCCTTTATTAGCCAATGGTTCTCCGTTAAAAACAGTTATTAGTCGTTCTAGCTTTTATGACTTAACAGGCTTCATGAAAGGTTTTATCGATTTAGTGTTTGAACATGAAGGTCGATTCTATATTGTTGATTATAAGTCTAATCATTTAGGTAATAATGAAGCTGATTACCAAGCTGAACAAATTGATAATGCCATGATTTCACATGATTATCCCTTACAGTATTTAATCTATACTTTGGCATTGCATCGCTATCTAAAAGTACGTTTGCCAGACTATGACCCTGAACAACATCTTGGTGGATCGTATTATTTATTTATTCGAGGAATGAAAGCGCAGTGGGGGCAAGCAGGACTCTTTTATGATAAACCTGATGTGGAAGTGATTGAAGCCTTAGATCGTTGTCTGCAAGGAGTGAGCGATGAATGACCTTGCATTAAGACAAGCGGGCCTAAGTGAACTTGCCTGTCAGTTTTCCCGTTTTGTCGATCGCTTGAATCATGGTGACGATAACATTGTGGCGATAGTAGCTGCATTGTTAACAGATGCAGTTTCTCAAGGACATGTCTGCTTGAATTTGGATTTTGTTAGCCATCATGACTTAGTCCAGTGTGAAGATAAAAGTGACTTATTGAATCGCTTGAAAAACAGTCATGTAGTCGGTGCTGCTGGAGACTATAAACCCTTAATTCTGACTGATGATGGTTTATTGTATTTATACCGCTATTGGCAAGATGAACAACATGTTGCAAAAGCAATACGACAACGCTGCAAGTCAATTGAGCTGATTAATCCTGACAAGCTGCAACAAGATTTTTCAGACTGGCAAAGCAGTCATGCCGGGGTTGATTGGCAAAAAATAGCCGTTCTGATGGCACTTACACGTCAATTTAGTGTTATTTCTGGTGGTCCTGGTACAGGAAAAACAACGATTGTTTTACGATTGTTGCAGATGTTATATGGTCAAAAGGCTGGTTTTAAGATTGCTTTAGCAGCACCAACAGGCAAAGCGGCTGCTAGGTTACAGCAAGCTATTTCGGACAGCGGAAATCCGTCTCTCGAGGCTAAAACATTACATAGATTATTAGGTATTACTGCTAATAATGACAAGGGACGATATTCCCAACAGAAACCTTTACCGATCGATGTACTCATTGTTGATGAAGCATCCATGATTGATATTAGTTTAATGGCTAAATTAATGCAGGCTTTGCCAGCAAATGCTCGTCTCATATTGTTAGGAGATAGTCAGCAATTAGCCTCGGTAGAATCAGGTGCTGTATTGGCTAATTTATGTGCTAAACCACCTCAATTTACGCCAGACTTTACTCATCAAGTAAACACCTTCACGGGGATGAGCTTAGATAGTACTGAACAGGAGGGTTCGGTACTCAATAATAGTGTCGTTCTGTTGCAACATAGTTATCGATTTGATGATAAAAGTGACATTGGTCAATTAGCAAAAGCAGTTCAATCTGGTGATATTCAAGCTGTTTATTCTGTCATTGAACAGGCAGCTGTCCCTCTTTGGCAGCAACAACTTGATACGATTAGTATTCAAAACCATGTGTTTGATCAATATCATGCTTATTTTGATACGGTATCACGTCATGTGGATGCATTGGACTGCCTGAAGTCATTTGAACAGTATCATGTGCTGTGTGCCTTAAGACAAGGGCCCCATTCTGTAGCATCTGTGAATGAGTTAATAGAACGACGATTGCAAAAACAGGGCTGGAAGACCCATCAAGCCTTTTACCCTGGTCGACCGATAATGGTGGTGCAGAATGATTATCGACAACGTTTATTTAATGGGGATACAGGCTTAGTTTTATTTGATGAAAATGGTGTTCTGAAAGCCTGCTTTATGGTTGAAAGTGCTGTCCGTTGGGTTGATCTGTCACGATTACCAGCTCATGAAACTGCTTTTGCCATGACAATACATAAAAGCCAAGGTTCTGAGTTTGATAATGTAAGTGTCTTGTTGCCTGAAGAAGAGACTGCATTATTAAATCGTGAGCTTTTATACACAGCTATTACACGGGCTAAAAAACAAGTCACACTGATTAGTACAGAGATGATTTTAGCGAAAACAGTATCAAGCCGACATCAGCGTGAAACTGGATTGGCTGGACTATTAGATGGTGAACAATAAGAAACTAAAGGATTTGTTATGGATAAAACAATTTTTATTGGTCAGGCAGGTACGCAAGCTGTATCACTAATTCCCAAAATGGCTAATCGACATGGTTTGATTGCGGGGGCTACCGGTACGGGTAAAACAATCACTATGCAAGGTTTAGCTGAAGGTTTCAGTGAAATGGGTGTGCCCGTATTTTTGGCTGATATTAAAGGTGATGTTTCAGGTGTCACTCAGCCGGGGAAAAAACACCCAAAAGTCGCTGAACGTGTTGAAATAATGCATTTAGATGATTTTAGTTTTCAATCTTTTCCTGCTACATTTTGGGATGTGTTTGGTGAGCAAGGACATCCGGTTCGCACGACTATCTCTGATATGGGGCCGTTATTACTGGCTAGATTACTTAATCTAAATGATACTCAGCAAGGTGTTTTATCATTGGTATTTCGGGTGGCAGATGACAATGGTTGGTTGTTACTCGATCTGAAAGATCTTCGGGCGATGCTTAAATTTGTTGCTGATAATGCTAAAGAGTTTCGTACACTTTACGGTAATGTGTCATCAGCCAGTGTTGGAGCAATTCAACGTCGACTAATTTCATTAGAAGATCAGGGTGGAGACAAACTATTTTCTGAACCGGTACTCAACTTAGATGACCTAATGCAAACAGATGCCGAGGGTAAAGGCATCATTAATATGTTGGCAGCTAATAAACTAATGAATTCACCACAGTTATATAGCACTTTTTTATTATGGTTGATGTCTGAGTTATTTGAACAGTTGCCCGAAATCGGCGATCCAGACAAACCTAAATTGGTCATGTTCTTTGATGAAGCTCATTTAATATTCAAAGGTGCGCCACAAGTCTTACTAGATAAAATTGAACAAGTGGTACGTTTGATTCGCTCTAAAGGGGTCGGCATCTATTTTGTCACTCAAAATCCGACAGATATTCCTGATGGTGTTTTAGGGCAACTTGGCAATCGTATTCAACATGCTCTACGAGCTTATACTGCACGTGATCAAAAGGCCGTAAAAGCGGCGGCACAAACTTTTCGAGATAATCCTGACTTAGATACCGAGCAAGTAATTACTGAATTGGGTGTTGGGGAAGCTTTGGTGTCATTATTAGATGAAAAAGGTCGCCCTCAGATAGTACAACGTACCTTGATTAAGCCGCCTAAAAGTCAGATTGGTCCGATTACTAATAATCAACGTACGGTATTAATGTCTAATTCATTGGTGGCAGGTGTTTATGAAAAAATGGTTGATAGAGAATCAGCCTTTGAAGTTTTAGCTAAACGAGCAGAAGAACTGGCTAAAAAACAACAGGCTGAAGAAGTTGTTGTTGCTCAGGAAAAAGAACGCAAGAAAAATGAACGTTCTAGCGGTGGTAGACAGCGCCAATCAGTAATGGAAACTTTCTTGAAAAGTGCAATGCGTACGGTAGGCAGTCAAATTGGTCGTAAACTTGTTCGAGGTTTACTGGGCTCTTTGTTGGGGGGTAAGTAGATAGCTATGCTTAAACTAAAGATTCCCCCTCCGATTTATATGTTGATAATGGCGGGACTGATGTGGCTATTAGATCGCTTTTTACCCATGGCTAATTTGATTTCAGCACCATGGAATCAAATTGGAATTTTAGTTATGTTTATGGCTATATTTACTGATGGCTTGTCACTGATACAGTTTTTTCGTGTTCACACATCAATAAATCCGATTCATCCTGAAAAGGCAAAGTTCTTGGTCACAACGGGAATGTATCGACGAACAAGAAACCCAATGTATTTAGGCTTATTAGTGTTATTGATAGGTTTGGCTATTTTTCTTGGTAGCCTTTCCCCAGTTATTGTTTTGCCAATATTCATTGTCACTTTGACAGTGCAACAAATTATTCCTGAAGAGAAAATATTAGAACAAAAGTTTGGTCAACAATATATAGACTATAAGCAGTCCGTGAAGCGTTGGGTTTAGGTCGCTAATCTAAATTTTGGATAAGAAAGATTAGTTTCTTTAGTGTCATTCCCGCATGTTTGTAGTGGGAATATAGTCCATATAATATGGATTCCGGCTAAAAGCATACCGGAATGACAGTTTTTGTTAAGGCTTAACTAATTAATGGCTGATCAGGTTATCGTGATAGCTATGTATTATATTTACCCAACGCTCATTATTAGCATTTTGGTTTTTACCGGCAGCTGACAGGGTTATTTTTGCCGTTTTCAGATTGTCACTTAACCCTAATAATGAATATTGATGCCGGAATTCTTGTCCACTTAGCACTGGCTTATCGCTTATCATGCTTTGTTCCCTCCACCTACAGTAAAAACAAAATCTTTTCGTTTCTTTATTTATAAGCAGAGAACATGCCAGTAACTATAGAAATACTAGTTTTTATTGCTTTATAAACTGTCCTGTATCGGCATCAGCTAATAGTGATAGTAGATCTGAAGTAGATAATGACAGGGCATAACCTAGTACGCCACTACCAATAATGACTCTATCAAAGCTATTAATACTGTTATCTGCCAATACACGAATATCTTCAGGTAAGGCTATGGGAGGAACCGCGCCAACGATATAACCGGTGACTTGTTCAATTTCATCAAATTCAGCCATCCTTAGTTTTCGTTCGCCAAGATGTTGTCGTAATACTGCCCAATCAGCTCGACCACTACCTGTAACGGCCAGCAATACAAACTTACCTGTTTTCGTTTTAAACAATAAACTACGCACAACAGAGTCAGGATCCTTACCTTCTGCCTGCAATAATTCCTCTAAATGTCGTATAGGCTTTTTATCTTCACTGAGTGGAATTACTACGACATCAAATGGGATTTTGTTTGAATTTAGTAAGTCGGTAACAGGGGATTCAATCATGCGATCACCTGATTACGACCTTTATTTTTAGCAAAATACATATTTTTATCAGACTGTTTCATCCATTGCTCCCAGTTCATATCTGATTGAAGACTTGATACGCCAATGCTGATGGTGACAGTATGACCATCGATTAAAGAAAGTTGTTCATATTCTTGTCTGAATTCTTCAGCAACGATAAATGCATTAGCTTTATCTGTATTGTAAATAAGAACCAGAAACTCTTCACCACCGATTCTAAACACAGTATCACTAGAACGAAATGACTTTGCTAATAGACTCCCAGACTCTCTTAGAACCTTATCACCCACATCATGGCCAAATTGATCATTAATCATTTTGAAGTTATCAATATCCAATATTAAAATGGCCATCGGCGTATTTGAACGATGGCTTTGGCTGATGGCATTTTCTAAGGATGATTGTAGTAATGAACGATTATTAAGACCAGTAAGATTATCGGTAATAGCTTGAGATTTTAATAAGTAGTGTTGTTTATAAATCTCACTAATTGAGAAAAAAATAAAGAAACTTATTCCTAGAAGTACGGCAAAAAAGCGTACCGCTATAGCGGGTTCTAACGCGCCCCATGCTGTTGGGAAAATGATTGCAATGAAAATAAAGTTAGCAACCGCTGCGGGTTTGGGAGGGAGTATAAAATAAAAAGCAATCACTCCTAATGTTGCCCAATAAGAACCTGCGACACCTAGTTGATGAACGGCGGTTACTATAGCGATAATAATAGCCGGTGTGATGCCGAATAAGTTGATTTTAAAATGGTAGTGGCCGCGATGGCAAAACCAAGCACTTGTGAAGCAAAGTGTGAGAATGAGTAATGTAAAAGCGCCTAGAAGATAACGACCTTGGATGAGGTTGTTAATTGTAAATGGTGTTAGCATCAGCGCTGCGGTGAGCACCACGCCTTGTGTTGACTTCACAAGAAAATCAGGTCGTTCTTGCGTGTTATATTGTCGTACTTCCATTTGCCACCAATTGAACTAGTTATTATTGATAACTAACACCTTGATCTCGGTCAAAGAGTGAGCATAATACTTAAATTTATACTAATAGTTTGAATAAGTTAACTGTTTTTTTTATGAATGGTATTTTGAAAGCCAAGCTTAGGGTATATTAGAAACACGATTTTATAGGTAGACCCCCATAAGGATGAGTGGAATGACAACTATTGTTTTAGTAATACTAGGCCTTTTTATTGGTGGCGCTGTAGCTGAGGAAGAAGGACTCGTAGTTGGCCTGTTTATTGGTTTAGCATTTGGCATGATCGCCACATTAAAAGGGCGAATGTTTAAGCTAGAACAGGATCTCGCCAGAACAATGAAGTTACTTGCTGCTTCTCGAACGAGTAAAGAAAGTTCTGAACCAGAAGCTGAACAAGCACCCGAGCCAACGATCAAGACGGCAGGGTTAGCGGAGCAAATAACACAAGCAGTAGCAAGACCTTCAGTTGACGATGCGCTTTCCCAACTAGGTTTAGATACAAAAACTGCTAAAGCGGCAACTAAGAAAGAGGATGCGGGCTGGGGGAATACCGAGTGGAATGATACTACCTGGCAAGAGCGCAAAAAATCAACACCTAGCAAGCCTGACTTTGCTCAGAAAGTGTTTTTTACTCTGCGAGATTTCTTTACCAAAGGCAATGTTGTCGTAAAAGTCGGTGCCATTGTTTTATTCTTCGGTGTGGCATTTTTGTTGAAATATGCAGCAGAAAGAAGCTTATTCCCAATCGAATTACGTTTATTAGGCGTCATTGCTGCCGGTATTGGTTTGCTGTTTGTGGGTTGGCGCTTGCGTGAAGAAAAATTGGAATATGGTTTGATACTCCAAGGTGCAGGCTTGGGCATGTTGTATTTAACGGTATTTGCAGCTAGTAAGCTTTATCATTTGTTACCGGCTAGCACTAGCATGCTTATGATGCTGTTACTGGTTGTGTTAACAGGTATTTTAGCTGTGCAGCAAAATGCTAAGTCATTAGCCTTGTTTGGCATTGTGGGCGGTTTCTTAGCGCCTATTCTAATGTCGACGGGCAGCGGTAGTCACATCACACTATTTTCTTACTATGCCTTATTAAATTTAGGTATCTTCGGTATCGCATGGTTTAAATCTTGGCGATTTTTAAACTTAGTAGGCTTTATCTTTACCTTTGCGATTAGTGGTGCATGGGGTTTCAAAGCCTATCAGCCAGAGTTTTTTATTTCGACTGAATCATTTTTGATCCTGTTTTATTTCTTCTATTTAACTATTTCGATATTGTTTGCCTTTAAACAAGCACCAAAGCTAAAAGGCTATGTTGATGGTTCACTTGTTTTTGGTTTGCCTCTGATTGTCTTTGCTTTGCAAAGTAAGTTGGTGGAACAATTTGAATATGGTCAAGCGATTACAGCTGTTGCAATGGCGGGTATATATTTAGCTTTGGCTAAACTATTGTGGCAACCAGAGAAGAATGGTTTTCGATTATTGGCCGAGTCATTTCTTGCCTTAGGTGTCACCTTTGCCAGTTTAGCTATTCCTCTATATTTCGATGGAAGATGGACTGCAGCTGTTTGGTCATTAGAAGGTGCAGCATTGGTCTGGATAGGTTTAAGACAAGGACATTTTGTGCCACGGATGTTTGGTCTATTACTTTCAGTGGGTGCAGGCATCATCTTTATTGAGTCTATAGAAGCCAAACTTCCTGGTAGCATGGCTATTATCAATAGTGCTTATATTGGTATGGTGTTGGTGAGTTTGTCTGCCTTTTTTATTGCTTATCTGTATGAAAAAAACAAAGACACTGCCTATTCATTCGAACTGAAGATATCTGTACTTATGATCGTTTGGGGCTTGATATGGTGGTTTATGGCTGGGTTCATCGAAATAGAGCGTTATCTAGGGCATCACTATGAAGGAAAAATAGCGGTACTGTTTATATCGCTAACAACATTGGCTCAGATAATGGCTAGTCACATACTGAAATGGAGAAAACTATCCTTATCGGTAATTTTATTTACGCCAGTAATATTGTATTGCCTGCTTGCGAACCTGATTATTTCTTCAGGAGATAACCCAATGTCATATTGGGGCTTTATCGTGTGGCCCGTGGCACTGTTTGTCCATAGTTTGATATTAAAACGTAAAGAAAATGTCTGGGCATCTTGGGTAGAAAATACTTGGCATGCGGCTGGTGTGTGGATTTCTGCTTTCATCATAACGTGGGCAATAGGCGATTGGGCAGAAGGTGTATCTATGTTCAATGATACATGGGTGGATAGCATCGTTGGTTTAACACTTGCCATCATTGTCTGGAGTTCGATTCGCTGGGGAAATAAACTACAGTGGCCTGTAGTGCAATTTCAACGTGCATATTATTGGCTGGGGTTATTACCGGTCATATTAGGTCTGTTAATTTGGCAGCTCGTTGTGATTGATAAAGATGGCATGCTGAATTCGTTTACATATTTACCAGTATTAAATCCTCTAGATATTAGCCAAGCACTGGCTGCAATCGTGATGGTGTATTGGCTAAGGTTTATCAGTAGACAAAATGAAGGTGAGTGGTTTGCAATGCCGCCAGCCTTCATTGGTACTTTAGCCGGAGTAATGGGCTTTACATGGCTGAATGTGGTGATTGCTCGATCAGTCCACAGCTTTGCGGGCGTTAATTATTCAAACTACAGCATGATGAATTCGAGTGTGTTTCAAACATCAACATCCATCGTTTGGAGTGTGGTTGCTATGGGCTTAATGGCGATAGCATTTAGAAAAGCATCACGACTGTTTTGGTTTGCAGGAGCCGGTTTGCTGGCATTGGTTGTATTGAAACTATTCTTTGTTGATTTAGCAGAAAGTGGCTCTATCTCACGTATTGTTTCATTCTTAGTGGTAGGTGGATTGATGTTGGTCATTGGTTATCTCTCACCGTTGCCACCTAAGACGGATATTGAACAAGAACAGTAAACTCAAAAGGACAAAGCATGGAGCATTCGAATCAGACTAAATGGTGGGCGATAGGTTTAGTTGTTGTCTTCCTATTTGTTGGTTTATGGGGATATAAGCAACAGTCGACTCAAGGGATAGTGGATACGGTATTTATTGCTGAAGGTTTTCAGACTGGGGTGATGTTAAAACAAGCAACCGCAGCGTTTTATTATCAGCATGGCAAACTGCCTACTTCTAATAATGAAGTAGGGTTGGGCGCCCCTGAGGTTTATGCTAACAATGCATTATTACGAGCCCAAGTCACACTAAATGGTGTGGTTGAACTAACTTATGATGGTAAAACAGGGATTGATAAGGGTGTTGTTCGGCTAATTCCAACGGTTGTTCCTGGCATGTTGAAATGGCGCTGTGAAACAACAGACTATCCGAATATTGGCAAATATATGCCTCAATGTAAGTATCTTCC
>ENA-OSET01003630-OSET01003630.1-sediment-metagenome-genome-assembly--contig:-NODE-3630-length-14033-cov-3.981657_pt1 | contig 14033 bp, 14 predicted proteins | sample MGYA00237882_ERZ534229 | MGnify/ENA primary metagenome ERZ534229 (study PRJEB26408, sample SAMN06266212) | sediment metagenome | isolation source: Hudson Canyon methane seep mesocosm | place...
CGGAATAAAGGCAGTAGAAAGTCAGCCAGATATTGATTAATAACTGACTCAGTAAACTCCATTAACTTACAACGCTCGGAATGCTGCCAATCAATCGAATGGTGTAGTCCATTATTTTTTGGGCAAACCAATGGCCGCCAACAATTAAAGACAATAACGTAACGATTAATCTCGGCAGAAAACTTAAGGTTTGTTCATTGATAGAGGTAGCTGCTTGAAAAACAGCGACCATTAAACCAACGATTAAGCTCGGCACTATAATCGCACTAACGAGCACAATCACAAGAAATAGTGCGTCTCTCAGTATATCAACAAAGACTTCTGGGCCCATCAGGTTGCTCCCAATCCATAGCTAGTCGCGATAGTACCTATTACCAAATTCCATCCATCAACAAGCACAAATAACATGAGTTTAAATGGTAAAGAAACAATCATCGGCGAGAGCATCATCATACCCATTGCCATCAAAATACTGGCGACAACGAGATCTATGACTAAAAATGGAATGAAAATCATGAAGCCTATTTGAAATGCCGTCTTCAATTCTGAGGTAACAAACGAAGGCACCAGAATACTCATGGGCACGTCAGCCGGTGTGGCCACGGCCTGAGCATTTGCGATCTCCATAAATAATGCAAGATCGGACTCGCGCGTTTGCGAGAGCATAAACCGGTGAAAAGGCTCAATGGCCATTGTTAAGGCATCGCGCGGCGCTAAGGTTTCATTGATATAGGGCTGTAAGGCATTCGCGTTGACCTCATCAAACACCGGACCCATGATGAAAAAAGTCAGAAATAACGATAAACCCACTAATATTTGGTTAGACGGTGTGGACTGTACGCCCATAGCCTGGCGAAGGATGGATAAAACAATAATGATTCGGGTGAATGAAGTCATCATCATTAACGCGGCGGGTAGCAACGTCAAGACGGTCATTAACGCTAGGATTTGCAACGTGACGGTGTAGTTTTGGCCACCATCGTCAGCAGTGGTGACCGTTAATGCCGGTACGCCAGGTTCAGCCAACGTGACTAGCGGTGAAAATAATAAACCGAATAAGACTAACCAACGGATCATGATTTACTCCGCTGTTTTAAAATTTGTTGGAATTTTTCAGCAAAATCGATGGGTTTAAGCTTAGTCTGCTCAGTAATAATAGGTGTTTCAAGTACGTACAATGTTTGAACTTGTTGCGCGGTCACACCGATTAAAATTTGTTGCTCTCCCACTTGCAGCAGAACGGCTCGTTCGCGAGGGCCGAGGGCCAGTCCGGCGATAATTTTCATTTCACCATTGGCTGTTGTTTGAAAACGATTAGTCCGTTTTATTAACCATGCAAGTAGAACGATAATCGCTAAGACTAAGATTAATCCTAACAGTGTTTCTACTATGGCACCTGATGAAAGTGGTGGTGTTGATAATGTTTTAGCAGTAATAGTATCGCTGGTTTCAGCAGCGACGCTATTAGATGCCCAAACTGCCATGAGGCCAGAAAAAAAAGTACGAAAAGCCATGATCATTGTAATTTTTTAATGCGTTCAGCTGTACTAATGACATCGGTTAAACGAATACCAAACTTATCATTAACAACCACTACTTCACCATGAGCAATGAGGGTTTCATTGACCAATACATCCATAGGTTCGCCGGCAAGGCGATCGAGTTCAACCACTGAGCCTTGGCTTAGTTGAAGTAAATTTCGGATATTAATTTTAGTTCGACCAATTTCCATAGAAATGGTGACAGGGATATCTAGCACCATATCTAAATCAATATCAGATTTTGGCGTTGAGTCATCTGCTAGTTGAGCAACGGGGGCAGGATCAGCTGGCGCTGCTTCAGATTCGCCGTCGGCTTGTTCTTCTAGCGCTGCTGCCCAAGGATCTTCTTCAGCTTCACTTTCTGCTGGGCCTTGTTCATCTAATGCTGCAGCCCATTCGTCTGCGACATCTTGATCTGCTTGAGGGGTATCTTCACTCATAGTTACTACCCTTTTTGAAGTTGAATAAATAGTGGAGAAGTGTCTTTTGGATGCTCGATGAGATCGACAACTTTTAATGCAGCATTGTGTTTGTGTTCGCCAAAAGTAGCATGAAACATCGGTATCTCTTCGACCTTAGCAATAACGCTTTTTGGCATATCAATGGGTAAAATATCGCCGGGCTCAAGCTTAAGTATTTCTTGTAGACTTAATGATGTTTCTGTGAGGTCCGCGGTGAGGGTGACATCTGCAACCATGATTTCTTCACGCATGGATGTTTCCCAGCGACCATCATCTTGAGAACGATCACTTTGCAAGCCGGTATCAAGTAACTCACGAATAGGTTCAAGCATGGAATAAGGATAGGAGACATGAATGTCTCCGCCGCCGCCATCTAATTCAATATGAAAGGTGGAGATAACTACCACTTCACTCGGAGTAACAATATTGGCAAACTGTGGATTGACTTCATGATGAACAAATTCAAACTCCATATCCATCACCGGTGACCATGCATCAGTCATATCCTTAAAGACTAATTCTAAAACCATATGAATGACGCGTAACTCAGTACCGGTAAATTCACGGCCTTCGATTCTGGCTTGAAAACGACCTTCACCACCAAAGTAATTATCTAAAACAGTAAAAACAAGTTTAGGTTCAAATACGACCAGTCCAGTACCACGCAACGGATGCATATGAATTAAATTTAAGCTGGTGGGAACAAACAGCGTATGAATGTACTCGGAGAATTTCATGACCTGAATTCCGGCCACTGAAATCTCAGCAGATCTACGGAGCATATTGAATAGACTAATACGGAAATGACGACTAAAACGTTCATTGATCATTTCCAAGGTTGGCATGCGACCGCGAATAATGCGATCTTCATTGCCAAAATCATAATCACGTGCATCGCCGTCATCTGTGGATTCGTCGGTTTCTAACGCCTCATCAACGCCTCCTCCTAATAAGGCATCAACTTCGTCTTGGGAAAGTATGTCGTGAACGGCCATATTGTTACTGCATAATTAAACTAGTGAAATAAACCGCTTCTAATTGACCTGCAAGCGCCGGATCTGAACTTAATACTCCATTAATCGTTGTCAAACTTGAGAGTTGCAGTGCTTTGGTACCAGCACTGGTATTAAGTTCGTCATAATTTTGACCATAAAATAGCAGCAATAATTCATGCTGAATTGCGGGGTCATGTAATTTAAATGCATCTATAACGGCTTGAGAACGCGCCATGACTTTGAGTTTGATCTGAAGGTAACGGACAGCGCCTTGGCTTTGCTCAGCAAAGTTAACAACAAAGGGGGTATCAACAGCATGGTAAATAGGAGCTTGCTTAACGGGGGCAGCAACTTCATCGGTCGATTCACTGGAACTTGTTTTATCATCACCACCCAACAACATCATAGCGCCCGCACCGATAAGTGCTACGACTAATACGGCAATAATAATGATCAATAGCTTGGGTTTACTTTTCTGTTCCTCGACAACGTCGATATCGTCTTTTTGTTCTTGTTCAGCCATTTAAGGTGTTCCGTTTATAGTTTATGGATTAGCAAGCAATTACTATGCCCGTTTATTGTAGGATGAAACTTGTGAAATAGACGGCTTTAAGATCGCCTTTGCCAGTTTCATCTTTTAAAATTGCATTGATAGCATCAAGCGTAGACGCTTGTAACGATTTCCTGCCTGCTACGCTGCCAATGCTTTCCATCGATTGTTCAGAAAATAGGCTACGTAATGAATCTTGAATCATAGGTAAGTTCATATCAGCGCTATCAAGTATGGTTTGTTCATGGGCCATCAAGGCCACTTTAATTTGTAAATAGCGAACCTCTTGTTGGCTCTGCTTCAGAAAATTAATAGTGAATGGTTCAGTGATTTTATAATAAAGTGCTTGCTGAGCTGGTGCCGCTTCTTCGTCTTCAGCCCATGTGGGTGAAGCAAACAGTGAAAACCAAACTAGAAAGAGAGTGATGAGTGATTTGTGCATAGCTTGATATACTCCTGTTATATTTTTAGTGGCAATGCCAACGTTAATAGTAAAATTATGACAAGGTTATGCTTTGGGCGAAAGGGGTTTAATGCAATTGGTAACAGATAATATGGATAATAAGAACGATCTTGAGGTAAGTTTATGGGATCGATTAGTCACTTTTCCGCAATACCTTATTCCACAACATGCATTATCAGTATTGATGCATAAATTGACACGCAGTGAACTGACATGGTTCAAAAATAGCTTTACTCGTTTTATAATCAAAAAATATAAGGTTAATGTACAAGAAGCTAAAATAACAGAGCTAGCTGCATATCCAAGCTTTAATGCCTTTTTCACTAGGCAGTTGCGTGAAGACGTTAGACCCCTTGCAAAAGGTGATGACATTGTTGTTTCTCCTGTTGATGGTGCGATAAGCCAAATTGGTCAGATCGAACAAGGTCAAATAATTCAGGCTAAGGGACGACAATACAGCGTCTTGGAATTACTAGCTGGCGATCAACAATTGGCTAAGCAATTTGATCAGAGCCAATTTGCGACTATTTATTTGTCACCACGTGATTATCACCGTATTCATATGCCGCTAACCGGCAAATTGAAAAGCATGAGCTATATTCCAGGTAAATTATTTTCAGTCAGTCCGAGAACAGCGAGAACAGTGCCTAATTTATTTGCTCGTAACGAACGTGTGGTTACGGTATTTGAGACCGAACTTGGTCCGATGGTATTAGTCTTAGTCGGAGCCATCTTTGTTGGCAGTATGGAAACTGTGTGGCAGGGTCAGATAACCCCCGATTATGGCAAAAAAGTTGAACATTGGGCTTATCAAGACGAGCAGGCAGTCACCTTACAAAAGGGTGAAGAAATGGGCCGTTTTAATATGGGCTCTACAGTCGTCATGTTAATGCCACAACAGTGCAAACCGTTTCTAGATGAATTTAATGCTGGTTCTGCTGTCCAGATGGGCCAAGCAATAACGTAGTACTGCAAAGTCGCTCATTGCCGGCGAGAAGATATTTTTTGCCTATTAGTTACGCACAAATATTCCTAACCATATTAAAAGTTAATTCGACCGCAATAAATTGGCAAAATCACTGAACACTGAATATTTAATTGAATATTCAGTGTTCAGCATGTAGAGTGTGGACCATGACAGAATTAGATATCCACACACAGATTCTCGAAGCGGCGGAAGTTCGCTTTCAGCAATATGGTTATAACAAAACGACTATGGCTGAGATAGCGCGTGACTGTGGCATGTCCGCCGCCAATTTATATCGTTACTTTACAAATAAACTGGATATCGGTGCTGCACTTGCTCAGCAATGTTTGGTTGATAAAGAATTATTATTAGCTTCCATTGTTAATGATGATTCATTAAATGCAGAGGGAAAATTACAAGCCTTTGTACTGAATGTTCTCCATTACACCTACAACCACTTTGATACCTCACCAAAGATGAGTGAGTTAGTTGAAGCGATGTCTGAGCAGCGGCCGGATGTCATTCAAAAACACAGTCAAAGCAAATTAAATCTACTGTCAGAATTGCTCCAACAGGCACAAAAGTCAGGTGAATTTGAGTTTACGAGTGTCGATGAAACAGCCGATGCCATTCACACGGCCATTATGTTGTTTTATTACCCCTTAACCTTAAAGATGTACCCATTAGACGTATTGGAACTAAAAGCAGCAAACCTATGTCGGTTGTTGCTGGATGGATTAGCATCGCGTTAAAAAAATTTCTTTGTTTGGTAAATATTAATTAAAAAATTCAGGATTTAGATATGAAAGGATCATTTACAAATCGTTATGCCCAGTTCGTTGTTAGCCACCCTTGGCGGATGTTGTTATTTGCCTTGATTTTAGTGTTTAGCGCGGCAAGTGGTGGGCGTTTCATAGAATTTAGCAATGATTACCGGGTATTTTTTAGTGAAGATAATCCTGAGTTACTGGCTTTTGAGGCCATGCAGGATGTATATACCAAAACAGATAATGTGTTGTTTGTCATCGAACCGAAAGATGGCAATGTGTTTACCCATGAAACCTTAGGCTTGATCGAGAAGCTGACCGAAGCGTCATGGCAAGTACCGTATTCAAGCCGCGTAGATTCTATTACTAATTTTCAACATACCATTGCCGAGGGCGATGACTTACGTGTCAGCCATTTGGTTTATGATTCTCAATCTTTCACTGAAGACAAGATCGGTTATGTTCGTGATGTCGCTTTAAATGAACCGTTATTAGTAAAACGGCTAGTTTCACCACAAGGTCATGTGGCAGGGGTAAATATTACGGTACAACTTCCTGGCAAGGTATTAACAGAAGTGCCTGAAGTTGCTCAATTTGCTCGTGAACTAGCGGCAGAAATTGGTGAGTCTTACCCAGAACATACTATTTATATCACTGGCCTAGCCATGATGAATAATGCCTTTGGCGAAGCGTCACAGGAGGATATGCAATCTTTAGTTCCGCTGATGTTCTTGGTCATTATTATTACCTTAGGTATATTGCTGCGCTCTGTGTCGGCAACGTTTGCTGTAGTTGTCATGATTCTCAGTACCATCATGTTTGCGATGGGGATATTTGGCTGGTTAGGCTGGAAATTAACACCTCCATCAGCGTCGGCTCCTACCATTATTATGACCATGGCCGTCGCGGATACGGTGCATTTATTGGTGACGTTCTTTCATAACCTGCGTCAAGGGCAAGAGCGTGCTCATGCGATGAGAGATAGTTTACGTATCAACTTGCAACCTATCTTTATTACCAGTATCACCACTGCAATTGGTTTCTTGAGCATGAACTTTAGTGATGTGCCACCGTTCCATGATTTAGGTAATGTCGTGGCGATAGGGGTGATGTTTGCCTTTGTCTTATCGGTAACAGCCTTACCGGCCGTGATGATGTTATTGCCGCTCAGAATTAAACCTGCAAAAGAAAAAGATGATCATCCGATGAATTTCCTTGCTAATTTTGTTATTGGAAATCGTCGGAAATTATTATGGGGTATGGGATTATTTGGGTTAGTGGTAATTTCATTTTTACCAAAGAATACTTTAGATGATCAGTTTGTTGAATATTTTGATGAGACCGTTGACTTTAGAACTCATACCGATTTTGCTGTTGAGAACTTGTCGGGTATTTATACCATACAGTATTCATTAGGAACGGGTGAAAGTGGTGGCATCAGTGATCCGGCATTTTTAAACGATGTCGATAACTTCGCACAGTGGTTACGTACCCAACCTAAAGTTAAACATGTGCAGACAATTTCAGATACCTTTAAACGTCTGAACAAAAACATGCATGGCGATGATCCTGAATATTATAAATTGCCAGAATCACGGGAATTGGCTGCGCAATATTTGTTGTTATATGAGTTGTCACTTCCTTATGGTTTGGATCTAAATGATCAAATTGATATTGATAAAGCACAAACACGTATCATTATCACGCTTGAAAATTTACATACTGAAGAGATGCTTGAGATGGAAAAGAGAGTCTCTGGGTGGTTACAACAAAATACACCAAAGATTGAGTTCTCAGCCGCCAGTCCGAACTTGATGTTTGCTCATATTGGTAAACGAAATGTAAATAGCATGTTATTGGGAACAGCCTTAGCCTTAGTATTGATTTCATTTATTCTTATTGGCGCCTTACGTTCACGTCGCATAGGGTTAATTAGTCTGGCACCAAACTTAATACCAGCAGGCATGGCCTTTGGTTTCTGGGGGGTAATGGTAGGTCAGGTAGGAATGTCGCTTTCAGTAGTCGCGGGTATGACCTTAGGCATCGTGGTCGATGATACCGTGCATTTCTTGAGTAAATATCTACGGGCTCGAAGGGAGAATAATATGAGCGAAGTTGAAGCAGTCAGATATGCCTTTAATACCGTGGGTGTGGCTCTATGGGTAACGTCATTGGTATTAGTAGCAGGGTTTATTGTATTAGCTCAATCAAACTTTGCATTAAATTCAGATATGGGAGCGATGGCAGCGATTACCATCGGTGTTGCTCTGGTAATGGACTTCTTATTCTTGCCACCATTGTTGATGAAATTGGAGGAAAATAAACATGCGTAATACAATTTTTTTATTGGTATTAATTGCAGTAATGCCATTTGCACAGGCTGAAACAGCTGAAGAAAAAGGACTGGCGATCGCGGTTGAATCGGATAACCGTGATAAAGGATGGGGTGATAGCTTTGCAGAAATGAAGATGGTTTTACGTAATCGTCATGGCAAAGAAAGTAGCCGAAAAATTCGAGTTACAAATCTGGAAATGGATGGCGATGGTGATAAGGGCTTAACGGTATTTGATACCCCTCGTGATGTTAAAGGAACGGCATTTTTAAGTTATTCTCATTCCTTGGTGCCGGATGAACAGTGGATCTTTTTACCAGCCTTAAAACGCGTAAAGCGAATTTCATCAAGAAATAAATCAGGCCCGTTTATGGGCAGTGAATTTGCTTATGAAGATATCAGTTCGTTTGAAGTGCCAAAATACAGTTACAAGTATTTACGAGATGAAACGATTGATGGCATTGAATGTTTTGTATCAGAACTACGTCCACAATATAAACATTCGGGTTATACCAAAACGCATGTTTGGATCGATAAAGCAGAATATCGTGTTCAACGAATTGATTTTTATGATCGCAAAGACAGCTTGCTTAAAGTTCAACGCTTTACAGACTATAAACTTTATTTAGGTCAATATTGGCGTGCACATACTCAAACGATGGAAAACCAACAGAACGGTAAGTCTACAACGTTATATTGGGATAACTTCGAGTTTAAAACTGGCTTAACGGAAAAAGATTTTGAGAAGAATGATCTTAAACGTCAACGTTAAACAACAGGCAAAAACATCATGGCTGCTGTGTGCAGCCATGATGTTATCTGCAACAGCGACGGCTAATGAATGGTCAGGTTATGTGGCTGGAGAATATCGCCACTTTCAGCATGAATCGCCTTTTTCTGAGCCTGGCCAACACAACCCCTCGATTGTCTTTTCACCTGAGTATTACAATGAATGGGATAATGGTCAGCAAAGTCTGATCATCGCACCGTTTTTGCGTCTTGATCAGGATGATGCAGAACGTACACATGTCGATTTACGTGAATTGCAATGGCTTTATGTACAGGATGATTGGGAGTTGCGTTTAGGCCTAGGAAAAGTGTTCTGGGGTGTGACCGAGTCTCAACATTTAGTTGATGTGATTAACCAGACTGATCTAGTAGAAAACAGTGATACGGAAGATAAATTAGGGCAGCCGATGATTAATCTCAGTTTTTTCCAAGACTGGGGAACCGTCGATTTATTTGTACTGCCTTATTTTCGTGAGCGTACCTTTGCTGGTAAAGATGGTCGGTTGCGTAGTTCGCTGGTGGTAGACACGGATAAAGCACGCTATGAGTCTGGTGCAGGCAGACAGCATATAGATGTAGCGCTTCGCTGGTCTCAAACCTTTGGGGATTGGGATGTCGGTTTATCGCATTTCTACGGTACCAATCGTGAGCCTCTATTACAGCTCAATTCAAGCTTTGATGCTTTGATTCCTTATTATGAAATCATGCATCAGACTGGCTTGGACATTCAACAAACTCACGAATCTTGGTTATGGAAACTCGAAGTGATTCGTCGTGAAACTACGTCGGATACCTTTACCGCATTAACCGGTGGTTTTGAATATACCTTCTATGGTGTGTTTGAAAGTAATATGGATGTGGGCCTGATTGCTGAATATTTATTTGATGATCGTAATGATGAATTCGCGACGCCATTTGAAGATGATGTATTGATTGGCACACGCCTGACTTGGAATGATGAGCAATCTACCGAGTTGCTGGTGGGTATGATTCAAGATATAGAGAGTAGTGATGTGAGTTGGAATGTTGAAGCTAGTCGCCGTATAGGTGACCGCTGGAAAGTTTCAGCAGAAGCACGGTTCTTTAGTGTTAGAAATAACGATACGGCTTTATATTCATTCCGTGACGACGATTATATTCAGGTGGAACTCGCTCGCTACTTTTAAAAAAACTCATGACCAATAAAAAAGCCCGATCATGGCATGCATGATCGGGCTTTTTTGTATAGCTAAGTGATAACTTAGATATTGTTACGCCATTGATGACATGAATCATCAAAAATTTGGCTTACTTCTTCAGGGCCCCATGTACCTGCTGGGTATTTATGCACAAAGTCTTGTTCTTTTGACCATTTTTCAATAATTGGATCAACGGCTTTCCAAGCTAGATCAACTTCATCAGCACGCAAGAATAATGAACGATCGCCCATAATAGCACTAAGGATCATGGCTTCATAAGCATCTAGTTTATGTTTCTCATCTTCTGATTCCATGGTTTCTAAACCGACTGTATGGGCAATAATTTCCAAACCAGGTTCCTTGGCTTGTAGCTCAATACGTAAGGTATTATCAGGCTGTAAACCCATGACAATCCAGTTAGCATGACTATCACCAATATCGGTGTTTTTAAATAATTCTTGTGGTGGCTTTTTGAAGCGGATCGCAATCATCGCTTTAGACTCTGGCATGCATTTACCTGTACGCAGGTAAAATGGCACATCACGCCAGCGCCAGTTATCGATATAGACTTTCATTGCAGCATAAGTTTCAGTCACGCTGTTTTGAGGCGCGTCATCTTCTTCTAGATAGCCTTTTTGTTGAACACCATCCACTTCTCCAGCCGCATATTGGCCACGGAAAGCATGACTCTCCACCATATCTTCGGTGATAGGGCGAATGGATTTCAAGACTTTTACTTTTTCATCACGTAATGATTCATCATTTAAGTCTGCTGGTGGTTCCATGGCAACCAATGTCATGACTTGTAATAAATGACTTTGGATCATGTCACGCATAGCACCAGAACCATCATAATAACCAGCACGACCACCGACACCTTGTTGTTCTGCGTGAGTGATTTGAACGTGATCAATATAGTTACGGTTCCATAATGGTTCTAATAATAAGTTGGCAAAGCGGAATACTAAGATGTTTTGTACTGTGCCTTTGCCCAAATAGTGATCAATACGATAAGTTTGTTTTTCGGTGAAGTTACGGCTTAATACTTGTTCTAATTCAGCCGCACTCTTTTGGTCATAACCAAACGGTTTTTCTACAACAAGATGACGATATCCGTTTTCTTCGTTGTTCAAGCCAACTGCGGCTAGCTGGTCGCCTACCGTGCCAAATAATGCTGGGCTGATGGATAAATAGAAAACGATATTGGAGGAAAATCCATTGCTAGGATCAGTTAACTGCGCGTTAAGTTGTTGGTAGCTTTCAGCATCATTAAGGTCACATTTAAAATAGCTCACTTTTTCTAAGAAGCTAGATAAAACACTATCATCAACACCGCCCCGTGCTTTAGGTGATACATATTCAGTTACATTTGCTAACCAATCTTCTTGTGATGATTCACGGCGGCCCATGCAAATAACGCGGGTATCTTTAGAAAGTCTATTTTCTGCATCCAAATGATAGAGCGCAGGTAATAATTTCTTTTTGGAAAGATCACCAGTGGCGCCAAAGATAATAATTGTACAAGCTTGCATGTTTTCTCCGTTGCGGGCTACGACGATGCCCCTGACCGTATATAATTGTGCGATTGTACATTTTTTTGGAGTTTTAAGTGCGAAAAATTCTGTTTGCCAGCAGTGAAGTTCACCCATTAATTAAGACTGGTGGCTTAGCGGATGTATCGGGTAGTTTACCGCTTGCCTTACATGAACATGGTCAGGATATTCGCATTATCATTCCGGCATATCGTCAATGTTTAGAAGCACTTGATGATATTAATTGTGTGGCTACAATTAAGCTTGACGGCGTTTATGAACCCGTTGAGATTTTGCAATCGACGCTACCCAATAGCGAAGTGCCATTATGGTTGGTGCATTCTCCACAACATTATGATCGTCAAGGTGGTCCCTACGGTATGGATGAAGGGGGAGACTGGGATGATAATGCTGCACGTTTTGCCTTGTTTTCCAGAGCGATTGCAGCCGTAGCACTGAATCAAGCGGGTTTAGACTGGCAGCCAGAAGTTTTACACTGCAATGATTGGCAAACAGGTCTCGCAGTCGCTTTTGTATCTGAATATGCCAACAGACCAAAAACAGTATTTACTATTCACAACCTTGCCTACCAAGGTTTGTATCCCAAAGATGTGTTTGAAGCCTTGGATATTCCAGAGCATTTCTGGCATAGCGATGGCCTAGAGTTTTACGACCAACTGTCATTTATTAAGGGCGGTTTGATCTATGCCGATCACATTACGACAGTAAGTCCAACTTACGCCGATGAAATTTGCACCTACGAGTTTGGTTATGGTTTAGAAGGCTTATTGTCATACCGAGCTGAACAAGGCAGGTTATCCGGCATACTTAATGGCATTGATGATCAAGAGTGGGATCCTAATGCTGACCAAAACATTGCCAAGCGTTTTTCAATAAAAACCTTACGTAATAAAAAACAAAATAAAATTGCCATACAAGAATTTTTTCATTTACCTGTCAAAGAAGAGGTATTAGTCATTGGGCTGATAAGCCGCTTGGTGTCACAAAAAGGCATCGATCTATCCTTAGAGGTAATCGATAGACTACTAGAGTCAAACGAAGCGATTCAGTTTGTTTGTCTAGGCAGTGGTGAAGAAGAATACGAACACAACTTACGTATCTTACGGGCTAGCTTCCCTGATAAAGTAGCGATACATATTGGTTACGATGAAAAGTTGGCACATCAGATTGAAGCAGGTGCGGATGTTTTCCTAATGCCATCACGATTTGAACCATGTGGCCTAAATCAGATGTATAGCCTGCAATATGGCACATTACCGATTGTGCGAAGTACTGGAGGTTTAGAAGACACGGTCGTCGATGCAAGCGAACAGAATCGTAAGAATGAAACAGCAAATGGTTTTAAATTTGGGCCTGCTTCCTCAGAAGCGTTGGAAAATACTCTTTATCGCGTTATTGATTTATTTCAACATCCACGTATTTGGCGCAAGATGATGATTACCGCGATGAAGCAAGACTTTAGTTGGGAAAATAGTGCGAAACAATATGACGCACTTTACGAAAAAATATACTCAATATGATTTATCCTGATGCGCATAAAGTAATTAGGATTTTAGGAGAAAAAATGTCAAAAATTATTTATACCAAAGTAGACGAAGCCCCCGCTTTGGCAAGTTATTCTTTGTTGCCGATTATCCAAGCATTTTCAAAAAGTTCAGGCATTGAGTTTGAAAGCAGAGATATATCTTTAGCAGCTCGTATCATTGCTAATTTTCCTGACAAACTTAAAGAAGAGCAAAAAATTGCTGATCATTTATCTCAGCTAGGTGAGATGACGCAGGACCCAACGACAAATATTATTAAGCTGCCCAATGTGTCGGCTTCTATCCCACAGTTAAAAGCGGCAATTGCAGAACTACAAGGCAAAGGCTATGACCTTCCTGACTTCCCTGATAGCCCACAAAATGATCAACAACAGGCCATAAAAGATCGTTATGCCAAAGTATTAGGCTCAGCGGTAAATCCTGTATTACGTGAAGGTAACTCTGATCGTCGAGCACCTGCTGCAGTTAAAAACTTTGCCCGTAACAACCCCCATTCGATGGGTGCATGGGCATCCGATTCTGCTACCGAGGTTGTGCATATGGATGCAGATGATTTCTATGGTTCTGAGCAATCTAAGACGTTTGGTGCTGCCGATGACCTTAACGTTAGTTTTGTTGATCTGGCTGGCAATAAAACAGTGTTAAAACAATCGATCCCTGTGTTAGCAGGTGAAGTGATTGATGCGACTAGAATGAGTGCTAAAAGCTTACAAGCGTTTTATGCGGACTCAATGGCTAAGGCAAAACAAAACAATGTCTTGTTGTCCTTGCATCTAAAAGCAACGATGATGAAGGTATCTGACCCAATCATGTTTGGATTTGCCGTTAAAGTGTTCTTTAATAATGTAATTGCTAAACATGGTGAGTTGTTTGAAACACTAGGCGTTAACTT
>ENA-OSET01003631-OSET01003631.1-sediment-metagenome-genome-assembly--contig:-NODE-3631-length-14032-cov-9.788248_pt1 | contig 14032 bp, 15 predicted proteins | sample MGYA00237882_ERZ534229 | MGnify/ENA primary metagenome ERZ534229 (study PRJEB26408, sample SAMN06266212) | sediment metagenome | isolation source: Hudson Canyon methane seep mesocosm | place...
CAGCGAATCGACCGGGTTTATTGGCGCATCATATTCTGCACTGACAACCCGTCCTTCCCAGCGATCAAATACCTGCTGAACAGTCTCCAGATTATTCAGTTGATTATCTTGTATGGATTCTTGTAAATGGGTCCGGTTTTGTCTGGCGGCCAACATTTGTTTTTTATTGTTTAACACCAGCAACTGCTCCTGAATAGCATTAAGGTCATCTCTGATTTTATTTTCCTGATCCGTACTGGCTGCATGCTGCTGTTCCAGCAAAGTGATTTGTTTTTTTGTTTGCATTAAGCGCTTAACGCACTGCAAAGCCTTTTGTTCATCCTGCTTCTTTGCCTTAATGGCACGTGAAGCCCATTGTGTTTCTTGTTGTTTTAGTTCATCCAGCTGTTTTTGATATTGCGCAGTCATTTTGCTAACACGGTGTAAATGCAAGCGTGTCTTACTGGCAATAGCTTGTAAATCCTGAATGGCGACAGCAGCCAAGGCTTCATGATTTTCAAACTCATCTGCTGCATGATCGATTTGGCCTTTGATACTGATATATAGGCGTTTTAGGCTGTTCATAATAGTGTCCGTCGTTAAGTAAAGTTCAAACTATCTATTACAAGAGCCATGCCAACATAAAATACAATTAAATTTCAAACACTTAACTATCAACACAAAACCAAGTATTTAATTGATATGCTTTTTATGCCTATTTGTATATACATTTAATGCACATTAAGCTACTTTTAAAAAGACTCATAGAGACATATAGATGAAAAAACTGTCAGTAGAACAATATGATTTTTTTAAACAGATAGCTTCTCTCGCATTTGTTAACCCCTTTAGCGAACAACGAGAACAAGCTGATTGCCAGCTGTTGAATATTGCGATTAATTCAGCCGATATTTTGCAGCGCTCAAAAAAAATTCAACAGCTATTATGTGCTAAGTTAGATGAGCTAGGCGATTTTAACAGGGCTGATTATCCGGCCAAACAGCAGCAAATCATGCAATATTCATGGCTGTTTTATCAATTCCATGAATTCCAGCAGCCTTTTCTGGAACTAATAGAAAAACAGCGCGCTGCCGGTGATAAGCCCATCGCCCTTGGTTTTGCCACTGAATTAATTCTGTGTTTTAAAAAAGCCGGTTTTAATGATGATGAGACAGAAAAATTTATTGCATTGTTCTATCAGCTACACAGAGGATTTTATTTTATTAGCGCGGCCATCTCAGGTAACTGCGCATCCATTATCGAGTTACGTATGCGCTTATGGAATAATATTTTCACCTTTAACCCGCAATGGTATGTTGATTATCTCTGCGGAAAAATGGAAGATTTCTCCACCTTATTATTAGGCGCAACAGGCACAGGAAAAAGCTTAGTCGCTCATGCCATAGGCTGCTCAGGTTTTATACCCTTTGATTTAAGCACTAGCCGTTTTAAAGAAAGCTTCACACGTTCATTTCAGTTTATTAACTTATCGCAATATCCCGCCTCATTACTGGAGTCTGAGTTATTTGGGCATAAAAAAGGCGCTTTTACCGGTGCAATTGAACATCATCAAGGCTTATTTGCCCGTTGCAGTGAGTACGGCGCCATTTTCATTGATGAGATTGGCGATATCGATATTCCTACCCAGGTAAAATTGCTTAATGTTATTCAAGACCGTACATTTTGCCCTGTGGGCAGCCATGAAAAAATGCGCTTTTCCGGACGCGTGATTAGTGCAACCAATCGCAATATTGAACAGCTAAGAAAAGACAAAACTTTTAGAGATGACTTCTATTATCGCCTTTGTTCTGATGTCATTGAAATCCCCAGCTTACAACAACGCATACAAGAAAACCCTGATGAGCTAGGTCACTTAATAAACAGCCTGGTTAACAGAGTGACCGATTTGCCCGCCCCCTTATTAGCTACTCGAATTGAAAAACACATACGCCAGACCATTCCCAGCAATTACGCCTGGCCCGGCAATGTAAGAGAGCTGGAACAATGCATACGCCAAATATGTATTACAGGCCACTACCAAATAGCCAAAGAAAGCAATAAAACCAGACAGAATGAATTTGTTCTTGCTGAAAACCCGGCTGATAATTCTGCGCAACAACTTTTACAGCGTTATTGTCGTTATCTATATGATAAAAAAAGAAGTTATGAGGCAGTAGCAAAAATCACCCAACTGGATCGTCGAACGGTGAAAAAGTATATTGTAGGATCTGATTAATAAGCCTACAAACAGTGCTAGCAAAGTATTTATTAACCACTAAATATACAAAAATACACCTGGATTTATTATCTGTAAACTACTTTTAGCGACAAACACCCAATTCAAGTATAAAACTCAATAATTGCATCACAACTAATTCTTTTTGCGCGTTATACTACCCTATTAAAAACATTAACTTTCAGCATACAAAAAACATGTCAGAATCTTTATCCAGTAATGCCGTGCTTTACGCCATCCTATCTTTAAACAGTGAAATCGACCTGCAAAAAGAATACCTGGAAACCCCAGATATTTCCGTTGAAGACAGAGAAAATGAAGAAGGGATACTTGATGATCTGGAACAAGCCTTTATGGAATTTATTGATTTATATAAAAAACATCTCCACCAGAACAAAGATCTACCCAGCATTGAAGAATTATTAAATACAGAGTTATAACATGTACACTTTATACGGCATTAGCAATTGCAACACAGTCAAGAAAGCTAAAGACTGGCTAGAAGAAAACAAAATTGAATACCAGTTTCACGATTATCGTAAACAAGGTTTAACAGCTGAATTACTTGAGTCTTTTGAAGCTACATTAGGCTGGGAAAAGTTACTGAATAAACAAAGTACCAGCTGGCGTAAATTAACTGATGAACAAAAAAAATCAGTTTCTAAAGAATCAGCCATGGAATATATGTTAGCAACCCCTACATTAGTCAAGCGCCCTGTTTTGGATACAGGTGAAAAAATGATTGTAGGATTTAAAGCAGAAAACTATCAACAACAATTATGAGTGAAACATTAGCTTTATTAAAAGATTTAATCAGCCGCGAGTCTGTCACCCCTAAAGATGCTGGCTGTCAGGATGTATTAGTCGATCGCCTGAGTAAAATTGGCTTTAAAGAAGAACGATTAAACTTTGCTGATACTCAAAACATCTGGCTTAAACGCGGTGAAGCAAAACCTTTATTGACCTTTTTAGGCCATACCGATGTTGTGCCACCGGGGCCATTAGATCGTTGGGACTCACCCCCTTTTGAGCCAACTATCAGAGACGGCAAACTTTATGGTCGTGGTGCTGCCGATATGAAAGGTGGTATCGCCTGTTTTATCACTGCTGTCGAACGTTTTATTGCCAAGCATCCTGATCACCAGGGTTCTATTGCCATGATGATTACCAGTGACGAAGAAGGTATTGCCACTAATGGCGTGGTTAAAGTCGTTGAGGTACTGGAAAAACGTAATGAAAAAATTGACTGGTGCCTAGTAGGCGAACCCTCCAGCGATAAAAAAATTGCTGATGTAATACGCGTCGGCCGTAGAGGTTCATTGTGTGCCAAATTAACTATACACGGCATACAAGGCCACGTTGCCTACCCTGAAATTGCAGATAACCCGATCCATTCTTTCGCACCAGCCCTTAAAGAGCTAACGGAAGAAGTTTGGGACAACGGCAATAAGTTCTTCCCCCCCACTAGCCTGCAAGTATCAAACATTAACTCTGGCACAGGTGCAGAAAACATTATTCCTGGTTCTGCTGAAATCCAGTTTAACCTGCGCTTTTGTACCGAGCTGGATGAACAAACTATCAAACAACGCACTGCTGCCATTTTTGATAAGTATGACTTTAAATATGATCTGCAATGGCGTTTATCTGGCAACCCATTCTTAACTGAAGGCGGAGCATTAATTGATGCCGCACATGTAGCGATTAAGCAAGTCTGTGGTTTTGAAACCTTAGATGATACCGGTGGTGGCACCTCTGATGGGCGATTTATCGCGCCTACCGGTGCAGAAATCATTGAATTAGGGCCTCTGAACGAAAGCATACATAAAATAAATGAAAATGTTGGGGTTGAGGATTTAGAGGTTTTATCTGAAATCTATGAAAAGATGTTGATTGAGTTATTAACCTAGCAAAATAATTTTTACTATAATGCTCTAGCAGTATGTCCTAGAATAGAAACTATCACGAGGGCTTTTTCCATACTAGTGCATGGATGCACGTAGGTAGATCAACACAGGAGCAGTTGTCGAGTAGCTTCTCTATTCTCGGGGCTCCTATGCTTTAGGAACCATCCTCTTCACAACTTCCCCCTTTTAAAAGGGGGAATCAAAAGACTTTTTTATAAAAGAACCCAGCGCGACGATCTCTCCCCCCTAATGATTCTAGCCAATCAGCCATATCATTCAGCGAATCGGTGAAGCTACAGAAACATCGCACAGGTTGCTTGGCTTTATCTGGATCAACAGCAACCCAATGCTCTCGACTATCAGAATGCCTTTCTAAGGAACGTGTATGGAATAAGCTCCCGAAACTAAGCATAGCTCACGACTTGTTACTTGTAGCTAGGTAACCGCCACGGTTTAAGATGATGACTATAGGAAGCGCATCAAATCTAATAATAAACAGTTAATCACTGGTTTTCAATGATCGTAAAAACAATCCCAGTCCACCTACCGCTAAAACCAATATCACGATAAGATCAAATGCACTCATACGGACAAAACTAAAACGTATCGATGAAATAACACCAAAAATAAGTGATGAAATTGAACCAGCGGTTAACAACCAGCCTAACCAGTTTTTAGCATTATAAAAAACAATCCCCACACCAAAGATAAATGGAATCATGATCATTCCACTGGTAATGCCATAATTCATGCCGTAACCAGAAAAACTATACAAACGTCCTGATCCAAAGTTGGAGGTGACTGAAATTGAATTTAACAAAAGATAAAACCCAGTACACATCATGATAAAACCAATAAAGAAATGAGCAATACCCCCAGATGTTCCACCCGCACCTTTCACCGTAATTCTCCTGTTATTATCCATAATCTTAAGTAAACAAACCAACAAAGGTAAAGCCTATACCAATGTAAATAGCCGCCTCAATCGAACCTATCGCAACATTGCGTTGATCCCCTACTTCTTCTGCAATATTAACCTTAGGTAACAATATATATCTTAATATGATTGATAAAAATGTTTGTGAAACAAAAATAATAACCGCCATAAGCACCCAGGCTAAAACAGAAAGTTCTAATAAGCTAGGATCATAAACAACCAAACCAGATGTTGCGGTAATAGCTAATGCAATCCCTAAACGATACCCTGAAAAACGAATGGCAAGGGCAATATTGCCGTCTTTGATTTCACCTTGTAAGGTTTTTCCATTACCTTTATGCCTACGATTGAAAACCATATTCCGGTAAACCGTAGCTAAGATCAAAATAAGTTGAGAAATCAAAAAGATTACGACCACAATTGCCAGCCCTAAAAAAGTTGAACCATCAACCCATGACATCGCAGCTCGCATAATAATGGCGGTGGCAATTAGGTTAAACGCATCGACAACCCCCGCAGCAACATTACCCGCCATAATTTCATCGTGAATCGATATTTGACGCAAACCTACCTTATCAAACACTTTTCGCGTTAATCCCATAAAGACCATGGCAGCAACTCCATAACTACCCATCAGGGTTACTTCTTCTGTATAAGTTGCCCCGGCCTCCCCTGCAACAACCCCCATCATTAATACAGCCACTGCAATAATGGCTCCAGCTATGGCGATCCCGGCAGCAAAATTATCTTGTTGTGCTAAGAGTTCTTTTAATGAAATACCTGCAATACTTGAGGCTAATAAGCGTAATGTCGCCATAAAGCCCATTAACATGACAAAATCAATCGCATAATAAGCTAAGGATGCATCATTGAGCATAATCATTTGTGTTAAATTTTCCATTACTTTAAACCTTTTATTATGTGTTATTTGCCACCAAAACTACGGCTACCTGAACTACTGCGCGAACTATTACGAGCGCTACTGCTACCAAAAAAACTGGAACTACGTTTGGCTACTGGTTTACTCGCGCTGCTTGATGTTCTATTGCCAGAAAAATAACTGGAGCTACGTTTGGCAGCAACCGTTTTACCCGCATGCCGTGCACCAGCATTATTACTGCCATATTTCTTACTAAAGTGATTCGCTTGAGCTGATTTCTGCTTGCTATAGGTGCTGACTCGTTGTCGCCCTTGCACTGAACCATATTGCTTTTTCGGTTTGGCAGGCTCATAACCTTTCGAACGCATCGTGCTATTACGCTGCGTGGTCTGCTGACGGTCATGCTGACTACCATATGAATTTCTGCCGTAATCATTATAATAAGAATAACGGGGCTGCCTATTCCAGCTGTCATAATAAATGGGGGAATGATTAAACATGCCTCCACCCGTAAGACGGCTAAAAAAGGCATATTGTCCATACCATTGCCAAAATGACCCACCCGAACTATCTCGCCTGTATTCCCCATAACTAGGGTTACCCACTAAATAACTACCTGGTGTAATTTGTTCGCCTCGAACATTAGCCGCTTGGCTACCTTGAGGGATACTGACGGTATCTAATTGCCCCCCTGACAATTCAGCCATGGTATTAATCAAATCAATCAGAGCATCATTAAACACCACAGGATCAGCAGCCATATCAATTGAGACTAGAGACTGATGAGCGACTTGAAACTGTTGTTTATTCTCTGGTTTTCGATTGACTTTCTGTAATCGCTGCAATAGCCCTTTATACAAACTGCCTTTCTCGGAAGCATCTTTTGACATTGCCTCCGCTACAGATCTAAATTGAGGTTTTAACTCAGTCAGCTGCTGGGCATAAATATCAACAATTTTGGCATTAGTTAAGCGTTTGTTATACAACTGACTTTCTAAATCAACTAAATTCAGTTCTACCTGGGAGTATTCTTGTTGAATTTGTTCAGCATGTTTATTTTTACAGCCGCCTAATAACAATATCGTTATTACCAATAGTAACGGCAGCCATGGTTTTATTATGGAATTACGGAAAAGCATAAAAACGCCTCATTGATAATCGGTTATAGGGTAATACTAGCTAACGCTTGCTGAATTGCCATCTTAGTCGGTGCATTATCATCATTTGCCATGATAAATAAACTGTTAGTGGTAATCTGTATATTAGCATGAGGGTTGGTTTCACATTGCCCTGTCTCACTATCAATATAAGCCACAGCAGTCCCCAGATCTTGCTGTATTAATTGACACACAATATCTTTCCATCTGAGCGCTTTAATATTCACTTCATAACGTAAATACAGATCACCTAATGAAGAAAATAGATTTTCAATGATTTGTTCTGACCCTGGCGCAACCAGACTTCGGACTAACATTTCTGGATAGGCTCGCATAGGACGAATAATAACATTAGCACCTGCTTGCTTAAACCGCTGGCGATTTTCATCATCGACACACTCGGCTAAGACCAAGGCATCTGCTCTAAGTTTTAATTCTTGTAGACGATACAAAATATCAAAAGTACGACTATCCGAATCACGCTCATTTTCTTGTTTTGCCAGGATAACAATATATTTCGCTTGTTGTGCATTCACTGCAAGCAAATCCTCAGGGAGCGTTCCACTGCCGGTGTAATGAACTAAGCCTGGCATTTTTGATAGCTGGCCAGGTAAACCACTAGGGAATTGATTGGTTAAAATTTGTACCGTTTGTGATTGCAAGCCACTATGTCTTATATGCTTAACCAAGCGTACAAAAAACTGCTCACCTTGATGCGAAGGTGTATTAATCACTAATATATGATCTGACATATTCCATTCCCAATAGCCTTGTATTTTCTTGACTCTAATATTTGAACGGTACTCAAAATAATCACCTGCCGCTTTAGCTAAAATAAAAATCCCGCCTAAATACAACAATATAACTGTCGAGGTTTTCCCGGCAAAAGTAGTCGCACTAATATCGCCATAACCTGTGGTTGACAAGGTGGTTAAGGTCAACCATAAAGCATCTTGCCAGCTGAATGCTTCAAACAAGGTCATTAAATACACATGCGCGATAATAATAAGCAGCAACAGTAACGATGAGCGTATTAATGAACGTTTTAAAACATCATCTTCGAATGATAATTGGGTATTACGCCGCCAATTAATAAAGCGATAAAAAAAATCCATCGTTTAAGTTTGCTTAGCAGGCCACAGTGAATCAATCTTTCGTAATGGCACATAAGCACATAAATGCGCTTCTGTCCGTCCACCATCAAACACTCTAAATTCTAAGGCATATTGCCGGTCATCAGAGATCAACCAGGCAAAATCACAGCCCTGTTCACAGCCATCCACATGCGCTGGCAGTGACTTATCTCGATAATCATCGTCATAACGATAAGCCAAATCAAAGCCTTCCTGACGATATTTTTTAGCCACCCAGCCGCCTAATTCTGTCGGCAAATCCTTCATAGCAACCGTGGCTTTTAAGCGATGATTAACACCTGAATCAGGATCTAAAATAGTGGCAATATCATCTTCAGAAAAGACCTCAAGCAAGGTTTCTGGATAAACTTCTAAGCTTAGTTCAATTGACTCATTATCAACCACTCGCAAACGAATATGACTGTCGACATCATCTAATTGAAAATAAATACGCTTTTGTTTGTCGCCGCCTAAATCTAAAGTCCAAATATTGGATACCTGAAAACTCTTGTTAGTTAACCCTGCTTGACTCATCAAGGCAAACTCTACCATATCACCCACTAATAAATCCCGTGGATGGTCCAATTGCCGTGCAGTCGGCTGCTTTTCTTTGAATCGGTCAAATAATCCCATGTTATTCCTTATTGTGTATATATGCCCATTTCTTTTTGCCAATCAGAATGATGATACTGATAAGCCACCATAGAACCTAAGCGGTTAACTTTTATCCCATCAGTCTGCTGATAAAAATTCTTGCCAAACTCAAAGGCAGCCAGTAGCAAGCCTTTTGTAGTCCAGCCATCATCTACCGACCAAGTTGTTAATTGTTGTAAGCGCTGTTTTGCCGATAAGCCATTTTTAGTCGCAATACTAAAGCCCCATTCACCAAATGTGGGTACATTATGGTGATATTGCTCAACATGTTTAAAACCCGCATATTTAATGGTTTTTCCAATACTAATAAAGGTATTTTTTGCATGATAAGGACTAGTAGACTGAACCACCATCGCGCCATCACCCGTTAAGACATTAAACACTTTATTATAAAAACGGGCACTATAAAGCTTATTTAAATCTGGATGACTGGGGTCAGGTAAATCAATAATCACCGTGTCAAACAATTGATTATCCCGAATCAATTGATTAATACTGACAAAAGCATCACCAAAAATCGTTTGCACTCGTGAATCATTAAAAGCCCCTTTATTTGCCGCAATCAAGCGTTGATTAAGCACTTTACCTTGCTCCATTTTGGGCGTTTTAAACAGTTCGACTAAGTCGCTATCTAAATCCAGTAAGGTCACTTCTTTAGGGTTCCAGCGTAAAACATCCCGTAATGCCAATCCATCACCTCCACCAATAATTAACACCTTATCATGACGAGCCGATGCTGCTAATGCCGGATAAGTCAGCATGGAATGGTAAATATGCTCATCATTACTGGCAAACTGGGTTCTACCATTAATAAAAAAGGTTAATAGACTGGGTTTTGCGGGATCTGCAATTCGTTCGGTAATCACTAAATGCTGATACTGTGTATTCACATGATAAACCACTTTATCCCGATATAACATATCTTCCATCTTAGCCGACCAGTCCGAGCCATAACTAAAAACTTGCAATACCCAAAGGGCAACCACCACATGTCCCAATAACAGATAACTAGCAGAAGGGATTTTATCTTTGAATAAATAAAAAAATATCGCTCCAATCAATAAATTAACTGAGGCAGTCAAAGCACCAGCAAAAGACACTTCCAATGACAGCATAAAAAAAACCCACAACAGCGCGCCAATACCTGCGCCTATATAATCAATACCATAAATAGAACCAGGGTTATTTTTTAAATTATCCGCATAAATTTCACTCCGAATTTCACCAATTAAGGGAATCTCCATGCCAATCAGTGTCCCTAATAACGCGCCAACCAAATAAGGCACCCATCTGGCAAAAGAATCAATACTTTCAATTAATCCCCCCATAGGGATTAAATCGGGGGGAAGAGAAAAAGTATCCATTAATATTTTAGGTAGCAATGCTGCCAAAGAAAACGCAGCACCAATGAATAATATGCTACTAGCCCCAATAAAAGCCAAACTTAATTCTAACCAGGCAAAGCCAGCAAAAGGATTACTTATTTTTCGCGCCAAAAATGATCCCACTCCCATGAAAATCATCATCACCGAAATAATACCGAAAATAGCCTGCTCAACCGCGCCTAAAATTCGTCCCGCATAATGCGATAATAAATATTCATAAACTAAGCCGCAACCCGCACCTATCGCCAGAATAGTGAGCACAGCCCAATCCAATTGTTTGTTTGTCAACTAATTACCCTTAAATTGCAATGCATTATGACTTTTTATCAGTAAAGTTAGATCGGGCGCAGAGCTTTAACCTGCTCTTGTGCCAATAAATGCAGGCTAAAGCTCTGCGCCCCAGTCAGAAATAAGTTTTTAAAGTACATTCCCGTGAATAGTGAGAAGTTATTTTCATCACTCGTTTTTCAATAGAGGTGCCTATATTCAATCCACTCTATATACTATAGTGTAAACCCTATGATCAAAGCAGGAATTTTAAAACTCATTGTGGATAATAAACCGCTAAAAGCCAATGGCAAACATCTCATTATAGATCTCTACAATGCTCATCATCTCGATGATATTGATTTAATGAGATGTGCTATTCATGACATCATTAAACAAACCAACACAACCCTGTTATTTGAAAATTTCCACCCTTTCCAGCCTTCTGGAATCACTGGTGTAGCCTGCCTTGCTGAGTCACATATTTCGGTACACACCTGGCCAGAAGAGAATTATGCTGCCTTTGATATTTTTGTTTGTGGTGATGCTCAACCTGAAGTCGCTATTAACATAGTTAAGCAATATTTCGGTGGGACTGAACGAACAACATTACTACATCGTGGAAACAACGCCATTGAAACTTCAAAAATAGCCTATATATAAGTAGGGATCACCCGCAAAAATAACAAGCACGTTTTTTTATTCACAATAGGAAACAAGTATGAACAACAGCCTAGACAAAGTTCAAGCCGCTTTATCCGACTACATCACCGATGATGGTTGCGGTTTTAGTGTTACTGCGACTAAAACCGATGAGTTTACAATGCTGATCATCATCCGTGAAGATATTGAAGAATTTGCGATTCATGCGACAGCCAGTGAAAGTCAATTGCTTTTTAATGTTGCCTTATTTGATAAAACGCAAATCATTGAAGGGAAAATCCCCGCTTTAAATCAAATGATGTTAGAACTCAACATGGCAATGCCACTATCGTCATTTGCACTGACAGGGAATAACTATTCAATTTTTGGGGCTATGTCGATTGAATCTGATGCCAGCCAAATACAAGAAGAAATACTGGTTTTATCTGAAAATATTATGGATGCTCTCGAAGTCTGTCAAAACTTCTTAATCAAAGCCTAACTGGAGATTACTATGGGATTTTTAAACAACGTATTTAAGACAATCAAAGGCTATGGTAGTGAAGCGAATGACGCTTTTGTTGATAGTCAGGGTATTCGTATTATGGAACAAGAAATTCGTGATGCTACAGAAAACCAACGCAAAGCAAATGAATCATTAACAGATGTGATGGCCGAAGAAAAAGGCATCGCCCGTAAAGTGAGTAATTTGAAAGCATCGGTTGATGAATATAGCGAGGCCATAGGCAAGCTATTAGATGCCGGAAATGAAGAACTAGCAATGGAAACCGCTGAGAAACTAGCTGAGTTAGAAACTGAACTCGACAGTAATCAAGCCGTATTAGATTCATATAACGAACAAGTTAAAGAACTAAAAACGATTATTAAAGATTCAGCCAAACAAATGGAAGCCTTAAGAAGAGAAGTTTCCATCGTTAAGTCGACTGAAGCGGCTCAAAAAGCCAGTGAAGCGACTGCGGCTCAATTTTCTGGCAGCAACTCATCATTACGTTCTGCTTCTGCGTCAATGGAGCGAATTAAAGCCAAGCAACAAAAACGCAAAGATAAAATGAAATCAGCGCGTGAATTAGCCCAAGAAACCACTGGTGGAGAGCTAAAAGACAAGCTTGCAGCTGCCGGTGTGATTGGTAATAAATCTTCAGCAGCCTCTATTTTAGACCGCTATAAAAAAGCGGAATAAAGAAAGCGTCAACAGAGAAGTATAAAGCCTCTTTATGCTTCTCTGTTTTTTCTATGGTATAGCCAGGATACAAAAATACCAGCAATAAAACCAAATAAATGCCCGTCCCAAGACACCCCGACCTTTCCTGGCAACACGCCAAAGATCATCCCGCCATAAAAAAAGATAAGTATCATTGAGGCGATAATATATTTTATTTTCCCAGAAAACCACCCCGACAATAACATATAGCCCCACAAGCTAAAAATCAAACCAGAAGCCCCTATATGATTAGCCGTGCGTCCAAACAGCCACATGAGACCTCCACCAATCATTACCATTAGCATCACTTTCGCAAACATTTTATTGCCTTCTAACAAAGCTAAAGCGACAGCAAAGGTCATAAAACTAATGGAGTTACCGATGATATGTGACAAGGAACCATGTAAAAAAGGCGCAGTAATAATGCCGAGCAAGCCTACCGTTGTTCTAGGCACCAATCCAAATTGTTGTATCGGTATAAACAATGAACAAAAATAAGCCCCCCACATAACAAAAAGAAATGTAACTATGCTTTTTATCGACTGTTTCAATTAATTAGCCTTTTTTGTTGATAAGGAACGAGGATTCAATAATATCCGCTCCTAAGTATGTAACTTAAATCCTGAATATCATAAATTAAAACAAAAATACCCCCTGCTAGTCTATGAATTTTAAATTTCAAAGGTAATTTGCAATAAACAAACTACCCTCCAGTGTCAATGCCATTAAGCGAAGAGAAATTCAACATGGGGCGCAGTGCTTTAGCACTGCTATTTTGATGAAGCAGGCGACTACTCTCTGGACTACTCTATTGAATTTGGTGTTTCCACAGTTCCTGTGCCGGCGGCTGCCTGGTTGTTTGCTAGCGGACTGATAGGCCTCATAGGTCTAGGTAAACGTACTAAATCTTAGCTATTAGTCGGTAGAGACGTTGAACCTTGGTACAGCCTGGTTTTCTACTCACTCAATCTATAGTTATTTGGTAAACCTTATATACCGTCTCAGGGGTGAATTGACCTGCCAGGTAAACGCTTCCATGTAATAATGCATTAATGACAAATAGCCGATTAAACCTAAGGTAATGGCTTTATAAATTTCAGTACCAAAAAAGAACTGGGTTATCACATTAACCATCTCATCCCCATAAGCCTGTAACAGATAGGTCAAGATAAAAGACATTAAAGGCAATACAAAAAACACATGGATATTACAACGTGCTGCATATTTATACAGCCTGTTTTGTGCTATTTGATGATGTTTATTGTAATCATGAGTGACATAAAATACATAGGCAGTTGCATCATGTACCAGCCGTGGAATCAATATCGCCAAGAAATAATACTGCTGGGTATAAAAATAAAAACTACTGACGATTAGAAAAGTATTCGACCATAAAAAATATTTTCCAAACGAAGTTTTTATATATCGCTGACAGAGGATTGAGCTTAAAATTAAACCTATGGTTAACACACTGGCAATTAATTTAACCCACATCGCTTGCTCAGCATCCAAGCTGTTTTTTAAAAATATCCCCATATAAATAAAGATACCGGCCATGACACTTAGCCAAAGAATCCAGTAAAAAGCCCATGTTGGCAGCCTGCAAACCGCTTTACCTATGCCATGCTGTTGTTTA
>ENA-OSET01003633-OSET01003633.1-sediment-metagenome-genome-assembly--contig:-NODE-3633-length-14031-cov-17.640605_pt1 | contig 14031 bp, 19 predicted proteins | sample MGYA00237882_ERZ534229 | MGnify/ENA primary metagenome ERZ534229 (study PRJEB26408, sample SAMN06266212) | sediment metagenome | isolation source: Hudson Canyon methane seep mesocosm | place...
TGATTTCATATGCTTATCAAAAAACCACCCCAAATCATACCTTTCAAAAAATGTGTGATATGCCTCACATTTTTAAAAAAGTGTGTCATATGACCCACTTTTACGACTGCAGAGAAAACCGTATTTGTCTTGATTCTCCATTAATGAAGTATTACCTAATAGGAGCAAAAAAATAGGGTCAAGTCTTGCAATGCCACATATATAATTATGAACAGCTAGCATTAAAGCCAAGCCTTAACCAGCCCTCGGCTTCTACAGAACAAAGAGGGTATGTATTGCTAGCTATTGAAATGGGCAGGTACTTGGCTACTTACTAATAAGTACATTGATTTGCCGATATAATAAAATACATTTATGAAAAATATGGATGGTCTTTTTATCTCTCATTCCTACACCCTCTGCGGGGATCGAGAAAATAATTTCATTGTATTTTCAATAACTTGTATTTTCAAAGCATCAGCGTAAAATGTCAGTTAAATGCGATAGAGTACAAATTATGACAGATGATGAATTAAAGGCTTTAGTTGCCAGCTTAGCTGTTTCTCAAAAACAAACCGATGAACAGCTAAAACGCACTGATGAGAAGTTAGAACGTATTGGTATTACAGTCGGCAATATATGCAATAACCAAGGTGCTGTTGCCGAGGAGTTTTTCTTTAACAGTTTGATTGACGACTTACATATTGGCGATTTGTATTTCGATGAAATTACTAAAAATATGGAAAAACATCGCGGTAAAAAGCAGGAAGAATATGATTTACTACTAGCTAATGGCGATACTGCCGCTGTTGCTGAGGAATTTTTCTTTAATAGTTTGATTAAAAATCTGCATATTGGTGATATGTATTTTGATGAGATCATTAAAAATATGGAAAAGCATCGTGGTAAAAAGCAGGAGGAGTATGATTTACTGTTAGTAAACGGGAATACCGCAGCTATTATTGAGGTGAAATACAAAGCCCATTCAAATGATTTGAAGAAACTTGATCGTAAAATACAAAACTTTAAGCCATTATTTCCTGACTATAAGGATTATAAAGTTTATGGTGGCTTAGCAAGTTTTCATTTTAATGATAACGCTAAAGAAGAGACCTTAAACAGAGGTTATTTTGTACTACAAAGAAGTGGTAATATTATAAGTTCTTCTACGGGCGATCACCTTAAAGCGTTCTAGCCCATTACCATTCCTCCCTCATCCCTACCTAGATCGCAGGAACTATCTTGAAAAACACCGCTTGACTAAAAAGCTTATTACACAGAGAAGAGCGGAGGAGGCACAGAGAGCCACAGAGAAAAAACTTCATCTTATTTCAACCCCAAACAGACTCCGCGCAAGAAGAAAAAAAATCTCTTCTCTGTGCACCTCCGTGCCTCCTCCGCTCTTCTCCGTGTCAAGCTCTAAAAACCGAAGCGGTATAGGGTCAGATCTTTCCATACAACATTGGTTTTTTATATCTCTTGCTTGTCGCTTGTTTTGACTGGGTTTTATGTTAAACAAATACCATGCACTGCTATTGAAGAACCGTAGAATCGTAGCCTGTATGTAGCGGTAGCGAAATACAGGGGAATCGATAATGCCAATCCCCGTATTCCACTCCGCCCCATACGGGCTTGCTTCGATTCCATCTTGTTGCGTGGGGGATGAGAAAAATACAGAGCCTTGTGTCATTTATTAATATTCAAACATTTCCTGTAAGCAATCACACAGCGCCTGTTGTGTTTTTTCATTGATTGCACCGAGCTTTTTAACTAACCGCGTCTTATCAACTGCACGTATTTGATCCAATAAAATCAACCCTGTTTTCCCCTTAAACTGGCACACAACACGACAAGGGAATTCAAACCCTTTTGTGGTCATTGGAGCCATCACAACAGTTGATAGTGCCGACATTTCATCCGGCGAAATAATAACGCAGGGACGCGTTTTATTAATTTCTCTTCCTCTTGTTGGATTCAGATCAACCAACCAAACATCAAACCGTTGCCCCTTCACCATTCCAGCTCTTCATCAGAGTCCAAAGGCAGACCCAGCCAGACGTCATCAAGCACCTCCCGCCCCTGAGCTGCAATCGTTTCTTCTATTTCTTTCTGCCAGCCTTTCCTGCTGTCTTTTTCAGGTGTTATTAACAAACCATTATCAACAAGCTTAAGTTTAAGTTCGTGCCCTGTTAGCTGAGCTTGCTCAACCAATGCTTTAGGTATTCTTATCCCTTGTGAATTTCCTATTTTTACCAGTTGAACCATTTTAAATCTCCTAAATTATAGAAATATAAAAGTAATTATAATGTAATTACTTTTATATTTCCACTACTGTCATATTACCAAAAGAGCGAGAGCGATATAGGGTCAGTTCTTTCCATACAACATTGGTTTTTTTATATCCCTTGCTTGTCGCTTGTTTTGACTGGGTTTTATGTTAAACAAAGGCCATGCACTGCTATTGAAGAACCGTAGAAATCGTAGCCTGTATGTAGCGATAGCGAAATACAGGGGAATCGATAATGCCAATCCCCGTATTCCACTTCGTTTCATACGAGCTACTTACTAAAAAGCAAAGCCAAGAGCTTATTACACAGAGAAGAGCGGAGGAGGCACAGAGAGCCACAGAGAAAAAACATCATTTTATTTCAGCCCCAAACCGACTCCGCGTAAGAAGGAAAAAAAGCTCTTCTCTGTGCACCTCCGCTCCTACTCCGCTCTTCTCCGTGTCAAGCTCTAAAACCATAACCGATAATCCAAAATCCCGTATTCCACTCCGTTCCATACATGCTACTTACTACATGATTGCATGATTGGGGTCTTTCCATACAACATTAATTTTTAAAAAACAGGGTAGAGAAAAAAATCCATTTTATTTAAACCCCAGACTTAACCCCACGCGAGAAAAAAAACCTCTTCCCTGTGCGTGGGAACGATGTGATTCCAGCTATTTCAAAATAGCTGGAATTATCTGGTGTTTTTACAATAACAATGGAGACTGTTTTAATCTTGAAATGGTGAACACGAGGGTATACTATTGAGATAAGGAGTTGTTGTAAATATGAGAGTATTCAAATTTAAAACATTTATAAAATGGGCTAAAAAGCAGGGAATGAGTGATGACGACCTAAAAAAAGCTATAGCTGAAATACAAATAGGTCTAATAGATGCAAATTTAGGTGGAGATGTATATAAAAAAAGGATAGGGATACATGGCAGAGGTAAACGGAGTTCACATCGAACTATAGTTTTAATGAAAGTAGGCGATAAAGCAATATTTGCCTATGGGTTTGCTAAAGGAGAAAAGGATAATATTGCAAAAAATGAACTTGAAGGCTTTAAAGTAATGGCAGAAGCCTTTCTTGGTTTGAATGATGAACAAATTGCAGTCTTAATTGATAAACAGAGTTTAGTAGAGGTGTTTTTAAATGAATAATATCCAAGAAACAATAAGCGAAATGGCTGCGGATCTTTATGAAGTGGGTGCAATAGATAAAATAACATTAAGAAAATTCAATGTAAAATCATTACCTCCCGTACCAAACTATACTGCAAAACAGATTAGTTTAATTAGGAAGAAAGCAGGCCTTAGCCAAGCCGTGTTTGCTGCTTATCTAAATGTGTCTGACAGAGCTGTAAAAAAATGGGAGCAAGGTGAAAGCAAGCCTAGTGGAGCAACTCTTAAACTACTTTCTATCGTAGATAAAAAAGGGATTGAAATAATTGCATAGTATTTAGGTTTTGAAAGGGAAAAGAAAAGGGGGTAGAGAAAAAACTCCATTTTATTTCAACCCCAAACCGACTCCACGCAAAAAACTAAATAATCTCTTCTCTGTGCCAGGCTCTATAGCCGCAGAAGTTTCTACAGGCTCGTTATCCACATTAAAAATGTGGATATACTAAATATAGTATCTATACTATTTATGGTCTGTGGAAGATATTTGAACATAAAAAATCTATAGAACAAATTAATTCATTGCCAACTGAGATTTTAAAACGATATGAAAAATGGAAAGACATCGTTTCAACCTCTGGCCCTGACGGTTTAAAACAGATTAAAGGATTTAATGACGAGCCTTTGCTTGGCGAGCGGCAAGACCATCTGTCATCACGCCTCAATCTGCAATATAGAGTTATTTATAAATTTAAAAATGAGCAGTTTTTTGTACAAGTAGTCAAAGTAACTGCTCATGACTATAGGAGAAAGTAATATGAAAGATTATCAAGAATCTTTAATTAGAGAAAAAGTCTCGGTAGGTGAGTCTGTTCGTATTATTCGGGAGCTTCAAGAATTAAGCCAAAATGATTTATCAACTCTTACAGGGATTCCTCAATCAACGCTTTCAGCTATTGAACATGACAAGGTAAATTTAGGGGTAGAAAGAGCAAAAGTTCTTGCAAGAGCCTTACGCATTCACCCTGCAGTACTTGTTTTTCCAGGCTGGGACATAGAGCAAAAAGAAGTCGCATAACGAATTAGGTTTGTTGATGCACAACCGTAGCCTGCATGTAAGCCGCAACGAAATACAGGAAAGCCGACTAAACCAAGTGAAAAATATTGGCTTGGATAACGCGATGGATATACAATATAGATATACAAGTTAAAGGTATATTATTATGGTTCAAACTAAAGTTTTTAAATCCAATCAAAGTCAGGCTGTCAGACTCCCAAAAGCAGTTGCATTTTCAGACGATGTTTTAGAGGTTGAAATTATTGCGGTAGGTAATAGTCGGATTGTTACACCCGCCAATAAAAGCTGGGATAGCTGGTTTGACGGCCCCTCTATATCGACAGATTTTATGATAGACAGAGAGCAGCCATCGGTTCAAAAACGAGAATCATTTGATGATTAAATTTATGCTTGATACGGATATTTCAATCTACACCATAAAAAGAAAACCCTTGGAAGTAAAACGAATGTTTAATATTCATTCAGGAGAAATAGCCATTTCAACAGTGACTTTGGGAGAATTGATTTATGGCGCTGAAAACTCAAAAAACCAACGGGCTAATTTAGATATAGTTGAGGGTTTTGCAAGCAGGGTTGAAGTCATTAGTTATAATCAAACCGCAGCATATCAATTCGGTCAGCTGAAACAAGAACTAAAAGGGCAAACCATAGGTCCTTATGATCTTATGATTGCCGCACATGCCAGAAGCCTTGGTCTTATTCTAGTAACAAATAACACAAATGAGTTTGATCGTGTCGATGGGCTAAGAATAGAAAACTGGGTAAACACGAAAACAGAATCGTAGAATCGTAGCCTGTATGTAGCGCTAGCGAAATACAGGGGGCCGATAACACCAAACCCCGCATTGTACGGGCTTGCTAAAAAGCAAAGCCAAAAGCTTATTACACAGAGAAGAGCGGAGAAGGCACAGAGAGCCACAGAGAAAAATCATTATCTCGTTCCCACGCTCCGCGTGGGAATGCAGACAGAAACGCTCCAGCGTTTCGAGATGCTGGAGCATCTACCCATTCATTCCCCCGTTCAACGTGAGAATAAGAAACAAAAAAAGCTCTTCTCCGTGTAACCCCTCCAACAGCCCAGCCAAAAACACGCACAGCGTGGGAACAGGTAAAAAGCGAGTATTTCTTGACAGCCCTTATTTTGAGAACCTAAAATACAATGTATGGCATACAAGAATAAACAGATCCGGTTTTCAACTGAGAAAAATGCCTTGCTGAAAGCGGAAAGAGGCATTGGTTTTGAAGATGTAATTCTTGCCATTGAAATGGGACACGTATTAGACGACTTAACTCATCCCAATAAGGAGAGGTACCCAAACCAATCAATTTTTATTATCTTGATCACGGTTAAAGATTATGTTTATCTAGTTCCTTATGTAGAAGATGAGACAACGCTGTTTTTAAAAACAATTATCCCTTCACGAAAGATGAATAAGCGTTACAACAAGGTGGTAAAAAATGAAAAATCTTAGCTTAGATGAGTTTGAACAAGATATTCTTGAAAGTGTTGAAAATGATAACTGGCAAAGCAAAGGTGATATTAAACTTCGTGTGGCTGAGTTGCAGAGTTTTTTAAAGCATGAGAAGAAGAAAGCAGTTTCAATTAGACTGTCTGAAAATGATATTTATGAGCTAAAAAGAAAGAGCTTAGAAAATGGCGTCCCTTATCAAAATATAATTCAAATGTTAGTTCACCAATACGCCTCTAATAAAATTCACCTTGATGTTTGACATTTAGCGTTTATCTCGCTGGAGCATCTACCCATTCATTCCTCCGCTCAACGTGAGAATAAGAAACAAAAAAAGCTCTTCTCTGTGCACCTCTGTGCCACCTCCGCTCTTCTCTGTGTCAAGCTCTAAATCCGTAGCCTGTATGTAGCGATAGCGAAATACAGGGGAGCCGATAATCCAAAACCCCGTATTCCACTTTGTTCCATACGGACTACATGCTTCTCTTCTCCGCGTCAGTCTATTTTTACAATTCCACTCAAGTGAGATAAACAGGTAGTTATGTTATAGTCATTTTTAAACCTTTACAAACCACAAGGCTCAGGAGTAAAAGCCATGCAAACCGCTGAAGTATTAGTGTTTGATTCTCAGGATTATCTTGCTTGGGAAGATTTACAAGAACAAAAGCACGAGTTTATCAATGGGGAAGTTTTTGCTATGGGCGGAGCAAGGCGGGAGCATGTAGTTGTTTCAGGAAATGTATTTGCTGCTTTAAAACAGCATTTACGCGGCACGCCCTGCCACCCGTATATTGCTGATATGAAATTGCGTGTAGAACAACAGAATGCTTTTTATTACCCCGATGTGATGGTGTCTTGTGATAAAAATGACCAAAAAGCCGATCAATTTTTATCAAACCCTTCTTTGATTGTCGAAGTGCTTTCTGATTCTACTGAGGCTTATGACAGAGGCATTAAGTTTGCGGCTTATCGACAATTATCTTCACTTAAAGAGTATGTATTAGTTGATATTAACACCCTGACAGTCGAATGCTTTAGACGCACCGAGGATAATAACTGGTTATTACATGTGACGACCGAGCAGGACACTTGTCGTTTTGATAGTTTAGAGCTATCTATTGCAATGACAGATGTTTTTGAAGGAATAGAACGCAATTAACAGGTGATTTATGGGAAACACTGCAGAAAAGCTGGCAAGTTATGATGATATTTTAGATTTACCCGACAATATAGTTGGGGAAATCATTTATGGGCAGTTGCATACTCATCCTCGCCCTGCGCCTAAGCATGCTTTGGCTGCATCATCTGTTGGGGGGGAGCTGTTTTCACCCTTTCAAAGAAGCAATAATGGAACAGGTGGCTGGTGGATTTTAGATGAACCGGAGCTGCATTTGGGCGAACATGTTTTAGTCCCTGATTTAGCCGGTTGGCGTAAACAACGCATGCCTAGCTTACCTGAAACGGCTTGGTTTGAAATAGTGCCCGATTGGGTTTGTGAAGTTTTATCGCCCTCTACTGCCCGAACAGATCGGGTAGAAAAAATGCCTGTTTATGCCAGACAAGGTGTGGCTTTTTGTTGGTTAATTGACCCTGTTTTACAAACTTTAGAAGTATATAAATTACATGAGGGTCAATGGCTGTTACAACAAAGCTTAAAGGATGATGAAATGGTGTCTGCTGAGCCATTTGCCAGCCATGAATTTAGCTTAGGTAATTTATGGGAGTAATGCTCTCATTTCCACATTTACCGTTACGGCAATAAGCTAAAAACATCCCTTAAAAAACTAAATTCTGTAGCCTGTATGAAACGAAGTGTAATACGGGGTTTCTCATTAACCCCCCGTATTACAGCAAACGTCATTTATAATTTAATTCACCAAAAATCAATTACTTAATTTATTCCCATTCTATCGTAGCGGGTGGTTTTCCAGAAATATCGTAACAAACACGTGAGATACCCGACACTTCATTGATAATTCTTCGTGAGATTAAATCTAGAAAGTCATAAGGTAAATGCGCCCATCGTGCCGTCATAAAATCGATGGTTTCTACCGCGCGTATGGCAATAACATAATCGTAACGTCTGCCATCACCCATGACGCCGACTGATTTTACCGGTAAAAATACAGCAAAGGCTTGACTGACTTTGTCGTACAAATCGTTCTTGTAGAGCTCTTCTATAAAAATCGCATCTGCCTGTCGCAATAAGTCTGCATATTCTTTTTTAACTTCGCCTAAAATTCTGACACCCAAGCCAGGCCCCGGAAAAGGGTGACGAAAAACCATATCTGCTGGTAAGCCTAATTCCAGACCTAGCTTTCTAACTTCATCCTTAAACAATTCACGTAACGGCTCAACCAGTTTTAATTTCATGTTCTCTGGTAAGCCACCGACATTATGGTGTGATTTGATTAAGTGCGCTTTTCCGCTCGCCGCACCCGCTGATTCAATCACATCCGGATAAATAGTGCCTTGCGCCAGCCATTTTGCATCGGTTAATTTTTCTGATTCTTCATCAAAAATCTCAATAAATAGATTGCCAATAATCTTACGCTTGGCTTCCGGGTCTGTTACACCGGCTAAAGCATCTAAATAACGCTGCTCGGCATTAACCCTAATCACATGAACGCCCATATGTTCAGCAAACATCACCATCACTTGATCGCCTTCATTAAGACGTAGCAAACCTGTATCCACAAAAACACAGGTTAGTTGTTTGCCTATCGCTTTGTGTAATAAGGCTGCAACCACTGATGAGTCAACACCGCCAGACAAGCCTAAAATAACCTGATCTGTGCCAACCGATTTTCTTACTGCTTGAATGTTCTCATCAATAATATTACTTGATGTCCATAACGCATCACAGCCGCATATATCCATTACAAAGCGATCTAAAATTCGTCCGCCTTGTTTGGTATGTGTTACTTCCGGATGAAACTGCAGTCCATAAAAAGACTTTTCTTCGTTAGCAATACCAGCAATAGGCGCGCCATCTGAGCTTGCAATTAAATTAAACCCGGCAGGTAAATCAACAACCCTGTCGCCATGACTCATCCATACATCTAATAAACCATAGCCTTCTGCTGAGGTATGGTCTTCAATATCTTTTAATAAGGCCGAATGACCTCTGGCTCTAATCTGTGCATAACCAAACTCACGATGCTCTGATGATTCAACCTTGCCACCCATCTGCTCCGTCATGGTTTGCATACCGTAGCAAATGCCCAGAACAGGAATACCTAATTCAAAGACAAGCTGTGGTGCTCTTGGTGTATTTCCTCCAGTAACACTTTCTGGTCCACCCGAAAGGATAATCCCTTTAGGCGCAAAATTCTTAACTTCTTCTTCGCTACATTCACAGGAATAAATTTCACAATACACGCCAATCTCACGGATTCTACGTGCGATTAATTGCGTATATTGAGAGCCAAAATCTAAAATAAGTATTTTATGCGAATGAATATCCGCCACTTGCTGTTGGTTCACTGTCAAACTCGCTGTTAAGTTCTTAAATAAATAAGGGCTCAAATGAGCCCTTATGAAAATATATGGTTAATCTATAGAAATCAAAGAACACTCACACAAAGCCACGAAGACACAAAGGAAAGGAATTTTGTCCTTCTTGGTGCTTCGTGGCTTTGTGTGATTTTTATCTCTACGTTATTAACTCACCTGATAATTAGGTGCTTCTTTGGTAATTGTCACATCATGCACATGACTTTCTCGCATACCTGCACTGGTTACTCGTACAAACTGCGCGCCATCATGCATTTTTTCAATACTTTGGCTGCCTGTATAACCCATACTGGATTTAATTCCACCTAATATCTGATGAATAATAGCTAACATACTGCCTTTATAGGGCACTCGGCCTTCAATGCCTTCTGGTACCAGTTTTTCTACACTGTCTTCTTCCTGAAAATAACGATCACTAGAACCCTGCTGCTGAGACATTGCACCTAAAGAGCCCATACCTCTATATGCTTTATATGAGCGTCCTTGGAATAACTCAACCTCACCAGGTGCCTCTTCTGTACCTGCAAACAAGCCACCCAGCATAACTGCATGCGCGCCTGCCGCCAGTGCTTTCGCAACATCACCAGAATACCGAATACCGCCATCAGCAATCAAGGGTACACCCGTGCCTTTTAATGCATCTGCAACATTGCTCACTGCTGTAATCTGCGGAACACCAACGCCGGCAACAATACGTGTTGTACATATAGACCCAGGACCGATTCCTACTTTAACTCCATCAGCTCCAGCAGCAACCAAGGCTTTAGCCGCATCTGCCGTTGCGATATTGCCACCAATCACCTGTACATCAGGATAATTGTCTTTAACCCAACGCACTCTATCTAGTACACCTTGTGAATGACCGTGTGCGGTGTCGACGATAATAACATCAACCCCTGCCGCAACCAGTGCAGCAACTCGCTCTTCAGTCCCAGCGCCTGTGCCGACAGCGGCACCGACTCTTAATCTTTCCTGACTATCTTTACAGGCAAATGGATAATCTTTGGCTTTTTGAATATCCTTAACCGTAATCATGCCGCTTAAATGAAAATCATCATTAACGACTAATACTTTTTCAATCCGGTGTTTATGTAATAAAACAATCGCCTCTTTATAATCAGCCGCTTCGTGAATTGTCACCAAACGATCTTTAGGGGTCATCACTGAAGTGACTTTTTCATCTAAGCGTGTTTCAAAGCGCAAATCACGGCTGGTCACGATACCAACTAATTCATCGCCATCCACTACCGGCACACCAGAAATATTATTTTCCCGTGTTAGATCCATCACTTCTCGAACCGTCACATCTGAAGAAACCGTAATAGGGTCTTTTATTACACCACTTTCATATTTCTTAACATGCATCACTTCAGCAGCCTGTTCTTCAACGGTCATATTCTTATGAATAATGCCAATACCGCCTTCTTGAGCAATCGCAATGGCAAGCCTTGCTTCTGTCACCGTATCCATAGCCGCTGAGACTAAAGGGATATTAAGAGAAATATCACGCGTTAGTTTTGTTTGTAATTCGACTTCACGCGGCAACACGGTTGAGTGCGCAGGTAATAATAAAACATCATCAAACGTGAGTGCTTCCTGAATGATTTGCATGGTCCCACCTAACATAAATCTAAATTAACCGAGTATTATACCTTTAATTCCTTACAAAATGTTTTTATAAAAACATCACCCTACAAACAGCCTAAAATTAAGACAAAAAACTTGACTTAGGTACTAGTTGAATCGTACTCTAATCTCTCACAATAAACTGAGTAGAATACTAATGATAATAAAAAACAAACTCTTACTAGCTCTCGCTTTATCAGTCAGCGCATCTACAGCTTCTGCGGTAGAAGTACCTAACATATGCCCTGACGAAACCAGCAAGACAGCCATACACAATGCATTAAAAGATATTTTAAAATCCGTTCAAGCGGGCAAAGATAACGGGGGCTTTGGATTTCATATGTGGGGAAACATAGTTAACCGTGACGGAGAAGTTTGCGCTGTTGTTTTTACAGGGGATGACAGAGGAGATCAGTGGCCTGACAGCAGAAACATTGCTGCAGCAAAAGCCTATACAGCCAACTCCTTAAGCCTGCCAGAGTTTGCGCTATCAACAGCAAATTTATATCAAGCAACCCAACCCGGCGGCAGCCTTTGGCATGTATCAAATGCATCACCAGTTGACACATCCGTTGCATATATGGGACCCGCTGAAGACTTCGGAACAACTTCTGACCCTATGCTAGGAAAAGTGCACGGTGGTCTTATTCAATTTGGTGGCGGACTTGGACTATACAATTCTTCTGGAGTATTGGTTGGCGGATTAGGCGTTAGCGGTAGCTCTTCCTGCGAAGATCATGTGATTGCATGGAAAGTCCGCAGCACAGCTGAGTTTGATTATGTTCCAGCTGGTCCAACCACAAATAACGATGACAACCTTACCTTTATTGGCGACGGCAATCCTGGCTGGGAACAACCAACCTGCGGAGTTCCCGGTGAAACTGATGCACAAGCAGCGTTACCAGCTGTTCGAACAGTAGCACAATAAACAGCAAAACAAAGAAGGGGAACCATCTCTACCCTGAAGTCATTTCATACACTTCAAAGAGTTCTTTCCCTTTTTTTACAGTTCAGACAAAGTTTATTCAATGTTTTATCACTAGCTTTTCTTACAAGACAATAACACCCTTTCTTATTTTGTCGAGTAGACATTTCCTTTTATTAAAAATCAAACCACGCCCCGAGGACGTGGAGCGGATCGAAAAGCTTCGCCTGAAGACAATTTAGAACTACTCACAAAAAAATAGAGCAAAATAGGGCCAAGCTTTTCGCTAACACACCTATCTTACTACCCACACCACTACAAACCCCAAGCCACTCTTAAACAAAAGATTCAGTATATATTCAGCTATACTCTGTACCATTATCAATATTATTTTTACAAAGGAGTTTCACTTATGAAAAAAATAACCACTTTAATTTTAGCAGCAGCCCTAACAACCGGCTGTGCCACTGACCCTTATACTGGCGAAAGCAAAGTTGCCAATGCAGGCTGGGGCGCTGGCGCTGGCGCTGCGGTTGGTGCAGGTATTGGTGCACTTGCTGGCGGTGGTAAAGGAGCATTAATTGGAGCAGGAGCCGGAGCTGCTGTTGGTGCGGGCGCAGGCTATTATATGGATAGACAAGAAACTCAAATGCGTGCTCGTCTTGAGGGCACTGGCGTCAGAATACAAAGACAAGGCGACAACCTTAAACTTATTATGCCTGGCAACATTACTTTTGCGACCAACTCGTCCAACATTAATGGTAATTTTTACCCTATTTTAGACTCAGTAGGCATAGTACTAAAGGAATTTGATAATACCAGCATCAATATCTCAGGCTATACCGACTCAACCGGTAGCGACACTCACAACCAACAACTTTCAGAGCAAAGAGCTAATAGCGTTGCCAGCTACATTGTTAGAACAGGCATTAATCATGGCCGTATTCAATCCAGAGGCTTTGGCGAAAGATACCCTATTGCATCGAACGATTCAGAAATGGGTCGCTCACAAAATCGTCGCGTAGAAATTAGCATTCGCCCTAGATAATGTAAAACACACCACAACGTTTAGGGAAATGGGACACACCATTGAGTGGCAAGATGACATAAAAGTGCCGGTTGGTGACCCAATAATTCAGGCTCAGCAGCCCCTTGCCTAGTAGGTGGCTCGTCGCTAAACTATGTGACCCCTTACGAGAGGAAATTACTTTGTACGCAATAGTCCAAGACCGTTCACGATGCCTTACATTAAGCCCTGGCCAAGAGCTATGGGTAGATTTGCTCGATGCCGAAGCCGGCAGCGAGATTGTCTTTGATAAGGTCCAACTTCTTTCTAGCGACGGAAACGTCACTGTGGGCGCACCGCATGTAAATGGCGTGAGCGTCGTTGCCGAGGTTATCGGTAATATCAAAGACAAGAAGATCCTGGTGGCCACATTTAAACGTCGCAAGTCAAGCAAGCGTCGTCTAGGGCACCGTCAACAATACACTTCGATCCGCATTAAAGAAATTAATGTCGGTGGTAACTAAATCATAGAGGCTTAAAAGATGGCACATAAGAAAGGTGGCGGTTCGACTACTAATGGTCGTGACTCTAACGCGAAAAATCGCGGCATCAAGAAGTACGGTGGTGAATTTGTTCGCGCCGGTAATATTCTTGTTCGTCAATGTGGCACTAAGCATCACGCAGGTCGCGGGGTAGGTATCGGCAATGATTACACACTATTCGCGCTATGGGATGGCACCGTCGAGTACCAATCACGTAAGCGTGTTTCAGTAGTCCCATTGGCCGTATAATTTTTAGCGCCTGCGCGGCGCTACAATTTAAACCTAGACGCTCTTTATGCGTCTAGGTTTTTGATTTTAATAAGATGTCTGCACGCATAGAAAACATGTTCCGCGACGAGGCGGTAATGGTGGCCATAGCCGGAAACGGCGGGCCAGGCTGTAGTGCAATGCATCGCGAGAAATATGTCATACGCGGTGGTCCTTCTGGAGGCGATGGCGGTGACGGCGGTAACGTGATTTTGGTTGCCGACTGTAA
>ENA-OSET01003635-OSET01003635.1-sediment-metagenome-genome-assembly--contig:-NODE-3635-length-14026-cov-20.259302_pt1 | contig 14026 bp, 9 predicted proteins | sample MGYA00237882_ERZ534229 | MGnify/ENA primary metagenome ERZ534229 (study PRJEB26408, sample SAMN06266212) | sediment metagenome | isolation source: Hudson Canyon methane seep mesocosm | place...
ATATCGGGGCCTTGTGCTCCTACGGTTTTAATAGGTAATATGCCAGCAGCACGAATTAGTGATATGGCAGTTTGTGTAGGTCCGCCGGATAGTATAGTTAAAGGTTCTGCTACAGTATTGATCTTGAATATGCCGGCAGCTCGCATAGGCGATAATACAGCGCATGGAGGTGTTATTGTAACGGGGATGCCAACAGTTTTGATAGGTGGTTAATTTTTTCGCAGTCAATAGTCGTTGAATTTTTAAAGAAGTTTGTCTTCCATTGTTAATTGCTGAGGTTTTCTAAGTATTTTTTTAGTGAAGAATACTCGTAAATTCCAAGTTAAAAAGTTGGCAGCTAATTAAAATAAGGCTTGTAGCTTTATAATTCGAAGAGCTATTTTTTATCTAAAAAATGCTGGCGTTGTTTGGGGTCGGGTATCTTCTCGGCGAGTATTGCGTTGAGTTCCTCAAGAGTACTTGCTTTTTTTAGTGCTGATTTAATCATGCGTTTAGCAATGGGTCCAAGATAGACGATCAATTCTTTGGTTAATTTATCGATATCCTGTTCAGAAAGAAATAGTTTTTGAGTGTTATTGGACGAAGGTTGACTGTCTTGAGTTTGGCTTTTTGTTTCGATGTTGCTGTTTTTTGAAATGCCAGATGCTTCCAAGCTCAGTATAAAGTTTTCTTGCTCTTTTATTGAAGGAATATGTTTGGAAAGCGAGCTAAGTAACTGGTCCATTGAGGTGTTTTTTTTTGCCTGTTTTTTTACCAGTACTGTGGCAATAGGACCTATATACTTGGTTAGGCTCTTTTCAACTATACTTAAATCTGAAGAATGATATTGAGATAGGTTTGATGGGGTGAGTTGACTAAAATTATTGGTGTCTAACGTAGGTTTTATAGAATGACGTAATTGAATAACTGTTTCAGCCAGTGTATCGGCTTGTTGGTATGTATCAATAGATACATCCAGTATCTCAGTGAGTGCTTTGGATAGTTGTAACGCGGTTTGATAGCGTTGCTCAGGCTTGCTTTCTAATGCTTTATTAAAAACGGTTATTAATTTTTCTTTTTGTAAATTTGATAGCTCCAGTTGATTCAGTGATTCAGAAAGTGTATCGGTATTTATTTGTGTGAGTCTTAGACGTCTCAGTGTGAGTAGCTCAAATATCACCAATGCAGTAGAGTAAAGGTCTGATCGGTTATCTACTATGGCACCTGATTTCGCTTCCGGTGACATATAACTAGGAGTGCCTATTACATCACCAATTTGGGTTAAATCTGAATTGTCAATTCTGGCAACACCAAAATCAGTGACTTTAACGATACCAGTATCCAGTAACAAGATATTAGCGGGTTTTATATCTCGATGAACTATGCCCATTTCATGTGCGGCATATAATGCATCCAGTACATTACATGTCATTCCAATGGTTTGTGCTAGACTGAATTTTTGTCCAGACTTAAGGAGTTCCCCTAGGTCGATCCCTTGTACATATTCCATGACCATGTAGGGTGAACCGTTACAGGTACCACAACCAAAGATGGTTACAATGTTTTGGTGTAAGCACTTTGCGGCGGCCTTAACTTCATGTTTAAATCGTTGTTCAAGTTCATCCCCCATATCGCCACTTAATAGATGAGGGTGTAGAACCTTGATAGCAACATGGCGGTCAATTTCTTTATCGTAACCTTTGTATACAACCCCCATAGCCCCATGACCCAATATAGAATCAATAGCATACTTATCAATTTTTTTAGGATGATTAGTTAACATAAATTATGATGGTTGTTAGCAGTGGTTTTGAAAGATTAGTTATCTTCATCTTCCTCGTCTAGCATATTAAATGCATTGATCAGACTGCGGTGCATGCGGTTGAAGGACTCGCTTGCAGAGCAGACCTCATCATTTCCTTTTAAATTTAGTTCAGGGATGGTTAGGTCCCCCATGCTTACTTTATCGGCTTGTTTTGAAATTAATAAGATGGGTTTGATAACGATATAATGAAGCAATATGTTTAATAAAATGATGATTAACACGAAAACAGCAGCAATCAATGTAAAAAAAGTATAGAAGGTTGTTTCTGCTCTTTTCAATGGTATGGACATGGGCACGGATACAATTTGTGCGCCGACCACTTCATTAATCTTCCAGCCAAAGCCATTAGCTGTTCCATAGGTCTCTATCAATGTTTCTGGTGCTGTCGCTGGTGTGTTATGGCAAGCAAGACACTTTGGATTACTGATTTTTATTGGGCGACTTAGGTATAAGACAGGGCCGGTTGGAGTATCGCGTTCACCGATTAACTCTTTCTCAGCATCATGGCCCCGGAACCAATTGATAATATCAGCTTCCCAGCTAATAGCCCTGTTCATAGGGTTAGTTGGGTTTAGAGTTGCTTCTCTATAGCTGTAATCAGGGTGTTTTTCTTGGAGTTTGGCTATATATTGATTGGCAGCATAAGCGGGTACTGCTTGTTTTATAAACTGACGTTTTTGTTGTAGTGCGAGTAATGGTTTGATTTCTCCAACTGTATATCCTCGTACGGCAATTGCACTTTCCATCATAATTCGAGCGCTGTCCAATACTTCATCGCGTGCATTATTTTGTAATAGCTGGTACGAAAAGAAAGAAGCAAACACAATGCCAGCGATGCTGGACAAGCCTAAAACAAGGTTAAATTTAACACGTAAATTCATAATAATACCTATATGCTAGAAGTTCGGTTAAAGCTTTTCACAAGCAATAAAAGATTGATATGCTTTATCAAAATCTGTAAGAGAGAAATCTATGCGACGAGTTTCTGATTTTGGCCATGTGGGCCAGAACCCTAACTTAATAGTTAGTTGTTTTCCTTGAGTTAGCTGCATAATTATTTTTTTAGTGTTTTGCTTTATCAGTATACTTGAGTCACCAAATAATTTCTCTAATGGTAATGATGTGTTTTGGTCTATGACAACACCGGTATCAGGGTAGCTCATGTCAATTGTAGAGTTGGTTTTTATAAACAAACTATTAGCTGTTAATTGTATAGTTATACTTGATTCGCTATAACCATCATAAAATGTCTTTGTAAGACTACTGATCATGCAACGGGTGGTATTTGAAATACTGTCTTTTTTTCTATCTAATACCCAAGTATGACCATATTTTAGAGGTAATTTTTCAAGGTCAAAAGAAGTTATATCAGGTTTTATTGGCTGAGGGGGCGTTTGTACCATTGCAATAACTTTTGATTTGGGATTCTTACTTTTGGGTGGTATGTGGGACAAAGTAGGTGACTGACTGTTATTGATCTTTACAGGTGTTGCTTTAATGGTTTTTTGTTTCGATGGTTTTTTTTTCTTTTCAATGGTTTTATTTAGAAAAGTTTTTGTAGTAACTTTATCTGATTTAGTTTGCTTGGTTGAACTTAATTGATTGGTATTGATGACTGCAGAGTCTGAGTTGGCTTGTTGGAGTGTGGGTTGTGTTTTTACAATATTTGATTGCTGATTAGCACAGCCGTATGATGCTAATATGATTAAAAAGGGAAGGTATTTTTTCATTTTTATTGTTTCAACCGTTAGTGAAAACTATGCATTTTAGTGCAAATTCTTGAGTATACTCTTAATTTTAATAGGTGTTTTGGAAATGAACTTCTTTAACTAGGAGGGATCGGGCTGCTCTGTGGCAGGGCTTCTTTTATGAATCTGAGCAGTTTTTTTTCAGCAAGCGTTGTGTGTCAAATTAAGTTGGATAATGTTTCGTTCGCTAAAATATGAGCAAGGTGGCTGATGTTTCTGCTAGATAGGCCACCCCAGGTAGCCTGTCAATGTATTGATTAAATGTAACCAGTATGAAACGTGCTTAAAATGGGGGAGCGTATAATGCTGGGCCTTATATTTTACTGTGTTTTATACGGGCTACGATTTATATCAAATCAATATTTATGGCTACTAGAATAACCCTGTTATTGTGCCATCATCAGTAATATCAATGCGTTCTGCAGCCGGTATTTTAGGTAAGCCGGGCATTGTCATCATATTGCCAGCAAGAGCAACAATAAACCCTGCGCCATTAGCGAGTTTGACTTCAGTAATTTCAACCGTGTGGCCAGAGGGAGCGCCTTTTGCTGTCGGATCGGTAGAAAAAGACATTTGTGTTTTTGCAATACAGACAGGGAATTTACCGTATTTTTCTTGCAAGGCTTTAATTTCCCCGCGAACTTTTGGGCTGGCAGTAATACCTGCTGCACCATAAAGCTTGGTTGCAATTGTTTCCATTTTATCCCAAAGTGGCAGGTCTTCATCGTAAACATAAGTAAATTCAGGTTCACGGTTATCAACAATGTTCAGCACTTCTTGTGCTAATTCTTCGGCACCTGCACCGCCTTCAGCCCAATGTTTAGAAACGATACATTTTGCACCTAAGGCTTCACATTTTTCTTTCAATAAGGCGATTTCCGCATCACTATCAAAAGTAAAGTGATTGATACAGATGACACAAGGTAAGCCGTAGTTGTTGTTGATATTGTGTAAATGACGTTCTAAATTGACAAAGCCTGCGTCTAATGCGGCTAGGTTCTCATTATTTAGGTCATCTTTAGCAACACCGCCGTGAAATTTTAATGCACGCACGGTTGCAACTAAAACAACGGCTGAAGGTTTTAAATCAGCCATACGACATTTAATATCGATAAATTTTTCTGCACCTAAATCAGCCCCAAAGCCTGCTTCAGTGACTGCATAGTCTGCAAGTTTTAACGCTGTTTTGGTTGCCGTAACGGTGTTACAGCCATGGGCAATGTTTGCAAAAGGACCGCCATGAATAATGGCAATATTATTTTCTAAAGTTTGTACTAAATTGGGTTTAATCGCATCTTTTAAAAGCGCCGCCATTGAGCCATGTGCTTTTAAATCGCTGGCATAAATAGGCGTTACGCGATCGGATTTGTATGCAACAACAATACGACCTAGGCGTTCTTTTAAATCAGCACGATTAGTTGCCAGACATAAGATAGCCATGATTTCAGAAGCAACCACAATATCATAACCATCTTCACGTAAATAACCATTAGCAGGGCCGCCTTGGCCGACTGTGATTTTGCGTAAAGCACGGTCATTCATATCAACCACGCGTTTCCACTGAATACGCCTTGGATCTATGCCTAATGAATTACCATGATTGATATGATTGTCGATCATAGCGGCTAATAAGTTATGTGCGACACCAATAGCATGAAAATCACCCGTAAAGTGCAGGTTGATATCTTCCATCGGTACAACTTGCGAATAACCACCACCGGCAGCTCCTCCTTTCATGCCAAAGCAAGGACCTAAAGAAGGTTCACGTAAGCACATCATGGTTTTTTTGCCTAGGCGATTCATGGCATCACCTAAACCAACCGTTGTTGTGGTTTTTCCTTCGCCGGCAGGTGTTGGGCTGATAGCCGTTACTAAAATAAGTTTGCCATCTTTTTTATCAGTTAAGCTGTTCACGTATTCAAGTGACACTTTAGCTTTGTAGTGACCGTAAGGGTCCAAATGCTCTGCAGGAATGCCGAATTTTTCTTCAGCTAAACCGATGATAGGTTTCATTTCCGCTTTTTGAGCAATTTCAATATCAGACATTTAAGTCTCCATAATTAATAATAATTCAATAAACGAAAAAAGCCTGCTTCATTAAATGAAGGCAGGCTTTTTTCGATAGCAGTAGAGCTGAATGGTTAATTGTCGCTAACCAATCAGACGGGACTGCTCTTTTTGTCTTTAGTCTTTCGCCTTGAGCCTGCTCTTAATCACTATAAACAGGAAAGCGAGAACATAACAGGCTGACTTTTTCTCGTACACCAGCCAGTATTTTTTCATCATCCATATTTTCCATCACGTCACACATTAAGTTGGCAATTTCAGAAACCTGAGCTTCTTTAAAGCCTCGTGATGTGGGGGCAGGTGTGCCTATACGAATTCCACTGGTTACAAAAGGGGATTCGGGGTCATTAGGCACTGCATTTTTATTGACAGTAATGTTGGCCTTGCTTAATGCGGCATCGGCTGCTTTGCCTGTAATACCTTTAGGAATAAGAGAAACCAGCATCAAGTGATTATCCGTTCCGCCTGAAACCACGTCAAAACCACGATTGATAAATACTTCTGCCATGGCCTTGGCATTATTAAGCACTTGTTGTTGGTACACTGTAAATTCAGGCTGCAAGGCTTCTTTAAAGGCAACGGCTTTAGCCGCAATTACATGCATTAAAGGGCCGCCCTGAATGCCTGGGAAAATATTAGAGTTAAATTTTTTCTCTAAATCAGGGTTGCTTTTACAAATGATGAAGCCGCCACGTGGGCCACGTAATGATTTATGAGTGGTACTGGTCACTACATCTGCAAAAGGCACTGGATTAGGATATAAACCGGCAGCGATTAAACCCGCAACATGAGCCATATCTACAAATAAATAAGCACCCACCATATCAGCAATTTTTCTAAAACGTTCCCAATCCCAAATACGAGAGTAAGCTGAAAAACCAGCAACAATCATTTTTGGTTTGTGTTCCAGTGCTAAAGCTTCAACTTGGTCGTAATCAATTTCGCCTGTTTCCGGGTGTAAACCGTACTGGATTGAATTGTAAATTTTTCCTGAGAAGTTAGGTCTTGCGCCGTGTGTTAAATGTCCACCATCCGCTAGGCTTAAACCTAAAATAGTGTCGCCAGGCTGAACTAAAGCCATGTACACTGCCATGTTGGCTTGTGATCCGGAATGGGGCTGTACGTTAGCGTAATCTGCGCCGTATAATTCCTTAAGACGATCAATCGCCAGTTGTTCTGCTTTGTCAACAAATTCACAGCCACCATAATAACGTTTACCAGGATAGCCTTCTGCATATTTATTGGTTAGCTGAGAACCCTGCGCTTCCATAACACGAGGGCTGGTATAATTTTCTGATGCAATCAGCTCAATATGATCTTCCTGGCGCTGACGCTCTTCTTCCATTGCTTGAAAAAGTTCATCATCAAAACCGGCGATTGTCATGGAATTTTTATACATGGTGTTTCCTTAGTAAGTTATTCTGGCTGGAGCAATAATATTTGTAAATCAGCCACGTTAGTACCCGTGGCGCCTGTTATTATTAAATCCTTAGATTCTTTTAAAGCTGAATATGAGTCGTTATTGTTTAATTTCTGTTCTGGACTGATGTGTTTATTTTTTAGTCTTAGCATTGTTTCATGATCAACTAAACCTCCAGCGGCATCGGTAGGTCCATCTAATCCATCTGTACCACCACTTAGAAAAACCCACTGCGCTTTTAGGTGTTGTTTTTCGGCTGCAATGGCAAAAGCTAAGGCCATCTCCTGATTGCGTCCACCTCGTCCAGTGCCTTTTAAAGTGACAGTGCTTTCACCGCCAGCTATTAAAGCTACTGCTTGAGATAAGCCTGTATTCGCGTGTTGTTTTGCTGCTAAAACCAGTTGATCTGCAATGTCTCTGGCTTCGCCTGTTATCGCATTATTAAAACAGTGAGTTATATAACCTAAGCGTTTAGTTGCTGAGCTGACTGCATTAAGACTGATGCTATTACTACCAACCAGTGTATGTGATGAGTTATTAAAGCAAGGATCACCTGTTTTAGGCGTTTCATGCTGTCCTAGTTTTAGTACGTCCTGAACCGTTAAAGGAGTTTTGGCCCAAATATTTTTTGATTTAAGTATCTCAATGGCATCTGCAAATGTTGTGTTATCTGGCACCGTTGGGCCGCTGGCAATACTGCTTAAATCATCGCCAATAACATCAGATAAAATGAGTGCATGACAATCGGCAGGTGTCGCTAATTGTGCTAATTGCCCACCCTTTAGTTGGGACAGGTGTTTTCTAACACAATTAATTTGTTGAATACTGGCGCCACTGGCCAAGAGTAAATCAGTGGTTAACTGTTTGTCTTCTAGAGTAATGCCATCGACTGGGTAAGGGATAAGTGCAGAGCCTCCCCCGGAAATAAGTACCAGTACTAATTCACCTGTTTTTGTTTGCTTTAATTTGTTAGCAAGGTATTCGGCGGCCTCTCGTCCTGCTGAATCAGGAATAGGGTGGTTTGCGCCTAATACTTCAATATTTTTTAAAGCAATGACATTTTCGACATTAGTAATGGCAAGCGGTTTATTAGCCAAAAGATGCTTGGGAATAACTTCTTTTGCCGCCAAGATCATTTTACAGGCAGCTTTTCCAAAAGCAATCAGGTGTATCTGAGACCATTTACCACAACGTTTTTTTGATCTATCAGCTAAATCCAGTGCAATTTCAAGATGGTTATCTACAAGCGTCAGGCTGTTTTTGACTGCTTGATAAGGATCAGCAGCATCTATGCCTGCTTGAAAAATAGACAGTGCATCTTGGCGCAAAGATAAAGTTGATGAAGTCATAACGTAAGCGTTAGGTTATGCCATTTCTTTAGCTAATTTAAAAATCAGCTCAGCATCAAAGGCTTGTTTGTTGTCTTCAAAAAGTTTTTCGATACAAGCGCGGTGCAAGGCAAGCTTTAGCGTACCAAAGCCGATAGCGCCCCAAATTACTTTACCGTGACGCTCTTTTCCTTTATCTAGCATATCAGTGCCACCAATGCCTAAAGGAGGTGTTGCGTTAGCATCTGCAATCACTTCAAGGTTTGGGTTGTTTTGCCATTGTTCTGGTTTGAGCAGTTCAATGCCTGCTGCACCCGTGGCAAGAATAATGTTGGCATCTTTTGTAGCCTCAGCACGTGCATCACAGTCAGATGCTTCAACCGGTGTTAAATCAACGTTAAACCGTTCTTTCATATTAAAGCAGGCTTCTTCTGCGCCAAAAATATGCCGAGAAGTAATTGAAACCTCAGCACCTTCTTGTGCAAACATGGCGGCAGCACGTTGTCCAACAGGGCCTGTACCCCCTAAAATAACAACCTTTTTTCCTGCCAAAGTGGTGCTGGTTGCGATTTTTGCAACGGCAGCGGCGGCTGTTGTGTTGCTACCATTACTATCAAGCATGACTGAAACCTGAAAACCAGGGAAGAAGTGCTTTTGTACGGCTATAAATAATTCTTGACCCGCAGCGATATTGCTACCACCAACAAAAATTGCAGTGTTTTTCTTGTCTTTAGGGGCACGAGTAAAAATTGTACCTTCAACCAGTGATGAGATATTGCCCGGTGTTAATCCTCCATGTGGAATAACATGATCTGCACCGCCATCATATGCGACAACTGTATCAAATGAAGAGGGATGGGTATCTGTGTCAAACTGGAATAACAATTTTTTCATTAATGCTTTACCTAGCTATTTATTATTGATCGATATTAAAACCGTAGCATTATACAGTAAGAATTATGTTTTATTTAATTGCTAGCTTTCTCCAACAAAGAATGAGCCTGAAAAGGCTAAGGTATGGTTCGACAAACTGATTTTTAATCATTAAACTTAATTGACACAATAAAGGAAAGTTAATGTTTACCTGGTTTAGTGATTTATTTGTCAATACAAGCAATTTTATGCCGCATGGCTCTTGCTACCTATGGTTGCCATCTATTTTATGGCTACATGTTATTAGCGATACGATCATTGCGATAGCTTATTTTTCTATTCCTTTTGCCTTGTGGTATTTTGTGAATAAGCGTAGTGACTTAGCTTACCGCTGGGTATTTGTCTTGTTTGGCATTTTTATTATTTTATGCGGTATTACGCATGTAATGGGTATTTGGACAATATGGTATCCCGACTATTGGTTACAAGGTTTAATAAAACTTTTAGCTGCCGGCGCTTCAATAATAACAGCCATACTTATTTGGCCGTTACTCCCTAAATTATTACGGCTACCCAGCCCTCAGGCGCTGGAAACTAGTGAAGCCTATATTCGTGCAATTTTTAATGCTACGCCTGATGCTATGTTAATTAGTAATAAGCAAGGCATCATTACGATGGCCAACAAGCAGGCTGAGCATATACTCGGATACTCTGGTAGCGAATTATCTGGGATGTCAATTGAAACTTTGGTTCCAGAACGTTTTCGTGAATCACACCCTAAGTTACGAGAAGAATTTTTCATTTCGGCAATCAACAGACAAATGGGTGCCGAGCGTAAAGTAAAAGCCTTGCGTAAAGATGGAAGTGAATTTGATGTTGAAATCACTTTAAGTCCGATTCAAACCGAACAAGGTCTATTTTTCGCAAGTGCTCTGCGGGACATCACTGAAAGGATAAACGTTGATGCCGCACTCCGTTTAAGTGAGGAGCGTTTTCGCCGTATGGCTAATAGCTCTCCAGTGATGATTTGGATTACCGATACGACGGGAACTCCTACTTTTGTTAATCAATCATGGCTTGATTTTACAGGGCTTGACTTGGTTCAGGCAACAACGCATACAGACTGGATAAATACAATTCACCCTGAGGATAGAGAAACAGCATTTTTAGCCTATTATCAAAATACCAATGCTCATGATGCGATTACCACTGAATATCGCCTACGCAATACCCAAGATGAATTTCGGTGGATTCTAGATAAGGGAGAGCCACTACATGATGAAAAGGGTGTCTTTATTGGTTATATGGGCTCAGCAATTGATATTACTGAACGTAAACAAATAGAGCTTGATATGCGTATCGCAGCTATTGCTTTTGAATCACAGGAATCAATGGTTATTACAGATGCTAAAAATATCATCTTAAGAATCAATAAAGCCTTCACAAAGTCAACAGGATACACTGAAGAAGATGCTATCGGCCAGAAGATAAGTATGCTTAGGTCTGGACGTCATGCTGCCGATTTTTATGCAGAAATGTGGAAAACCATTCTTGATAATGGTGTTTGGCAAGGGGAAGTGTGGGACCGTCGCAAGAATGGTGAAATTTACCCTAAATGGTTGTCTATTAGCGAAGTAAAAGGTAAAGATGGCATTGTCACTCATTATGTGGGTACTCATACGGATATCACTGAGCGGAAGCAAGCTGATGAGCAAATTAAGTTACTGGCCTTTTATGATCCGCTCACTTTGCTACCAAATCGCCGATTATTACAAGAAAGACTGAATCATGCTGTTAGTGTTGAGCAGAGGGATGACACACTGTTGAGTTTATTAATGCTTGATTTGGATCATTTTAAAGCGGTCAACGATAGCTTAGGACACTTGGCAGGGGATGAATTGTTACAAAAAGTAGCTGAACGTATCACTTCAAGGTTACGTGAGGTAGACACCGTAGCGCGGTTAGGCGGGGATGAGTTTATTATATTATTAGAAAATATTGCATCTTCAAAAGATGCGGCTCGAGTCGCAAAAGAAATTATCGAAGATCTAAATAGACCCTTTTGTTTAAGCCAGAGTGATAATGTTCAAATTGGAGTGAGTATTGGTATTAGCTTATTTCCACAACATGGTACAACAATTGAAGAATTGATTGACCATGCGGATGCGGCACTCTATCAAGCTAAAGATGCTGGGCGGGGCTGTTATGCTTATTTTTCAGAAGCGTTAACACTTGCAGTACAGGAACGAATAGCTTTGGAAACACGCTTACGTCGTGCTATTGATTTGGGTGAGTTGTGTGTGTTTTTTCAACCACAGGTTGATATTGTGGGCGATACTATTGTAGGTGCAGAAGCATTAGTACGTTGGCAAGATCCTGATAATGGCCTTATTTCACCAGCCAGTTTTATTCCTATAGCTGAAGAAACTGGCTTGATCGTCGAAATTGGTACGTGGGTATTGCGTGAAACTTGTCGTCTAGGTAAGCAATGGCTGGATGCTGGCTTGCCGGCATTAACCTTAGCCGTCAATGTTTCTGCCCAACAATTTCATCGTGGTGATTTTTGTGCTTTAGTTATCTCTATACTTCAAGAGACTGGATTTCCAGCCGAACAACTGGAATTGGAAATAACGGAAAGCGGCTTAATGAATAATGGTCTTCAGGATAGCGCGACAGTCATCCTTAATAGCCTTAGAGAGCAAGGTATTCGTCTAGCGATTGACGATTTTGGTACCGGCTACTCTTCCCTTGCTTATCTTAAACACTTTCCTCTTGATGTATTGAAAATTGACAAGAGCTTTATTGATGATATTCCTTTCCAAAAAGATGACATGGAAATTGCAGCGACCATTATTGCAATGGGTCAGATATTGGGGTTTAAGGTTTTAGCAGAAGGGGTGGAAACACAGGAACAATTAAGCTTTTTACAAGACAAAGGCTGTGATAGTTATCAAGGTTATATTAAAAGTAAACCACTACCTGATAATGAGTTTTTCGAATTATTAAGAGATCAAAAGTAAAGTACATATTGGATGAGTGGAAAGCAATGGAAATGCGTACGCTATGGTATTAAGCTGCTGAATATCGTTACTTTGTGTAGCCAATCAAGTTTATATTGTTGGCTTGTTGTTTTTCCAGTGTTGGCAAAGCCGGGTTAAAGCCGGTATTAAATAATTGTAGAATTCGCAAATGGTAAGGGGTGAGAATTTATGAATGAGTCTAAAAATGAGTTAACAGTGTCGAACGATGAAATACTGTCTTTAAAAGATTATATTCATCAAAAAAATACCGCAGTTCTAACCGTGATATTCACCGATATAAAGGGTTTTACCCAAATTACCGAAGAAAAAGGTGAGCAGATTGCATCAGAACTACGCAAGCAGCATGATGAAATACTGGTACAAATTATCCAGCAGGATCAAGCCGGTTTAGTGATTAAATTCATCGGTGATGCTGTTATGGCGGTTTTTTCTGAGCCCAGTGTCGCTGTCGAAAGAGCGCTTATGATTCAGCAAAAGCTTGCAGAGTTCAATGTGGACAATCCTGATCTGGATGACATTATTGTTCGCATTGGTATGCATATGGGGCAAGTTGCTGTTGATGACAACATTGAGGTGGATGTTTTTGGTCGGCATGTCAACCGTGCGTCAAGAATAGAGAGTCTAGCAAATGGCGGGCAGATTTATTTAGGTTTTTCTGTTTTTGATAGCGCCAAAGGCTGGCTAAAGAATCAGAAACATTTGATCTGGCAATCGCACGGATATTATTTTGTAAAAGGGATTAAAGAGCCTATCGAGATTTATGAAGTTATCGACTCCAAAATAGGGCAACCAAAGCCTCCGTTAAATGGCCGTAAAAAAAGATCTGTTCCTGGTGTTTTTGCAACATTATCCTTAATTGTGTTAACCGCAGCGATTACAGCTGGAATTTTTTTCTACCAACAAACCGAAGTGTGGTTCCTTAATTTTTATCCGCAACAAATGGTTTTGGATCATCAAACGCGGATAGTATTAACTGGTGAGAAAAAAGACGAAGCGCGTTTGGTTAAAGATCCTATTTCTGCCGGTAAACATATCGTGCATTACGCTATTACTGACGCTCTTCGGTATTATGCAGAAATTGATATTCAATATGGCAACAATAATTTAAAACCCAAATTTAAAGAACTGCGTTTGCCGACGCTTAATAATCGACTCAGTTTGACTGAGGAACGCAATGAAGCCACGCGCAATCGATCGGTTAATTATTTTTTATACGCCGATAATGGTAAAAAAACTGAATATCAGGCTGATTTGGAATTGACGCTAAGTAATCAGGTCGATGAACAAGATAAAGACCTTAGCCATGATCAATTATCCGGAGTCATTAAAATTAATGACCAGCTCATTAAATGGGGCCCAGTTGAGCAAGAGCATCGTTTCTCAGCCAAGCGGTCAACACGAGTGCAACCGGTTTTAATCTATGAAGATGAGTATCATGCCTATTACTACCAATATTATGTTTATAAAACGACGTTTAATGTAACGTTAACGGCCAAGTTTAAGCCGGTTAACTTTAAGAAATAATTAGCCATGTGTTCTTAAATTGGGCAACAGCCTCCTAATTATTGGTTCAATATTCCATTGTAAAACATGTAAGGCAGCAGGCAATAAATAAGCCACCCAGATTGCGCAGATTTTTTGTTTCTGCTCAATCCATCTCAAGAGGCACATAGCCAGCTACGGTCGCAACCAGCATCCTGCTTCGAGCGACACTTGCACATCCGTGTGCTACGTAACGATTGAGA
>ENA-OSET01003636-OSET01003636.1-sediment-metagenome-genome-assembly--contig:-NODE-3636-length-14026-cov-3.671804_pt1 | contig 14026 bp, 12 predicted proteins | sample MGYA00237882_ERZ534229 | MGnify/ENA primary metagenome ERZ534229 (study PRJEB26408, sample SAMN06266212) | sediment metagenome | isolation source: Hudson Canyon methane seep mesocosm | place...
ACCTGCTCACGGCGCAAGAACGGGCAACGGCCATAGAACATTTAACGGCCATGTTGGACCAGAATGCGCTGGATTTACGTATTTCGCAGACTTTGCCCCTAGAAGACTGCGCGCAGGCCCATGACATTATCGCTACCGGGGCCCGCGCCGGGTCGATCATTTTGACTATGTAAAGGACAGCCATGGGAGATCCCCCTACCCTATCAGCGTTCTTTGCTGATCAAGATTTCAAGTCCTTGGAACTTCGGCCATCCGGGCAAGTATATCAACACCCTGCTGCTTCCAGAAATGCAGCAGATCTATAAAAATCCAGTTCTCAGCAAGTTTGTCTCCGGCACGGCGATAAATATCGATAACCCGAAACTCACCGGCCTTTTGCGTTGCTGGCATTCCCATAAACCCGCCCGACGGCACAGCCGTGAAATTCGGCCAGCCAAAGAAACCGCCATAGTGGCCCTCGGCCATTCGGCAGATATGTTTGGTTTTTGACCTATCGGTGAATGAAGCGCGAAACGGACCCGAGTGCTGCTTTGCATAGCGCTCGATCGTGTAAGAGGCACCAATACCGGCTGGCCCCCACCATATCATATCGTCACACCAAGTCTGTGCCAGCTCCTGTTCGAGCGTCAGGCCACTGTCCCATTGCCCCAGATCCGAGATCATCGCATTGATCGCTGCGAGGGTTTTCTCTCCCTCTCCGGCGGGCTGCGCATCAAACAACAAGCCGTCGTGCGTTGCCGGGCCAGGTTGCACCAGATGCGCCGCCGTTTGTGGTGGAAAGGGTTGCAGCCCTGCCTGCATCATCAGGTGCGGAATATCAAAGTACATTGCTGTTTCAGTGATCTTACCATTCTCGACCTTGTGAAAAGCGCTGTAGCGCAGGAACGCCATTTTGCCTGTCGGCTGTATTCCCAGCCAAGGCTGATCAAACAGTCCCATCAGGTGCCCTGTTGAGCTGACCCAGGCTCCATCGTCGGCGCCAAGCATGTTGGTGCCTGCCATAAAGATATCCATCCGCCTTTGAAGGCGGGTCAGACTTTGTCGAAGCGGTGTCCAGAATTGATCTGCCACGGCCTCTGGCCCATGGATTTCATCAAACGGGTGAAAGCCGTGCCATTTCAAATCTGCCGAGCAATACCGCTGCATTGTTTCCGGCAACAGAGTCGAATCGGCGCTGTCTAGCGCCGCGTAAAAATCGCGCACCAACTGTTTTTCTGTCTGAAAGTTACCCATGGATTTTCCGATACACTCAATGTCTGAGGACAGATATACAGGGTGTTTCCCCTTTCTGCCAGCATTTTTGCATACGTATGCAAAAAACTCTTGCGTGATACATCTTTTGCCGGCTAACGTTTTTGCATGCGTATGCAATTTGATTCCACTGGGGGGAACAATGGCCGAAATTCAACTGCGTAATGTAGGAAAGCGCTGGGGATCTTTTGTTGGGGTCGAGAACTTTGACCTGACCATTGCCGACAAAGAGTTCCTTGTTCTTCTTGGACCATCAGGATGTGGCAAGACGACGACAATGCGTATGATCGCCGGGCTCGAGGACGCCTCGGAGGGGGAAATCCTGATCGACGGAAAGACCGTCAACGATCTTGAACCCAAAGACCGCGATGTCGCAATGGTGTTCCAGAGCTATGCGCTTTATCCCAACATGAACGTCTATGAAAACATCCGTTTCCCTCTCAAGGTCCGCGGTGTCGACGCCTCTACCCACGATCAAAAAGTACGTCGCGCCAGCGCTATGGTGGAACTGGATGACTTTCTGCACCGCAAACCTGCAGAACTGTCCGGCGGTCAGCGCCAGCGTGTTGCATTGGCGCGTGCTATTGTACGGGAACCAAATGTTTTCCTAATGGACGAACCGCTGTCGAACCTCGACGCCAAACTGCGTGTATCAACCCGTGCGCAGATCAAAAATCTGTCGCATGAACTGGCCGTTACGACGATTTATGTGACCCATGACCAAATCGAAGCCATGACCTTGGCCGACCGTGTTGTGGTGATGAAAAAGGGCGTGGTTCAGCAAGTCGGTAGCCCAACCGACATCTACGATACGCCAGCGAATACCTTTGTCGCCAGCTTTATCGGCAGCCCCGCAATGAACCTTATGGAAGGTGAAGTCACGAATGGCACCTTCCGCACCGAGCTTGTCGAAATCACTGGTCTGGCAATCCCTGATGGTTCGCTAACACTTGGTTTTCGCGCCGAAGATGCCTCCCTTGCGGCAGACGGCAGCGGACAGATCAACGCACCAATCTACACAATGGAGCTGTTAGGCGACGCCACAATGATTTCGGTCCGCGTTGGCGGCGCGCTTGTCTCGGTTAAGGCCGACAAAAATTTCCGCGCCGAAATTGGTGACATGGTGTCCATCACTGTGCCGCCTGAAATCTGCCACTTGTTCGACGGTCAAACGGGTGAGCGGATTAAGACCTGAACACATCAAGCCCTCAAACGAGACCTTTGAGGCAATCAAGGGGCACATGGGGAGTGTGCATCCAAACTCAGGAAAACAGGGAGAAAATCATGTTTCTTAGAAAAATCGCAGCTACTACAGCCTTTATGGGATTGATGGGCTCGGCAGCATACGCTGCTGGCTGCGGTCCCGAAGGGCAATCCATCCGCATCCTCGCCAGTGATTTCCCGGCAATTCACGCTGTTGTTGGTGCCGCTCAAGCCAACTGTGGCGCAGCGGCTGCAGAGTTTAAGCCAAACCACACCACCGAAGCGCGTCAGATCATGAATGCAGCGCTCACTCCGAACCCGGCAGAATACACATCAGTAATTGTCGCCAACTCGACACTGACACAGTTGATGAATGACGGTCTGGTCCGCCCACTGAACGATCTCGTTGAGAAATATGGCGAGCACATCAAACCGAACCAGCTGATCACTATCGATGGAAAAGTGATGGCCATTGCCTTCATGGCAAATTCGCAGCACCTTTTTGCGCGTAAGGACGTGCTTGAAGAAGCCGGCGTTGGGACAATCCCGGCCACCTATGAAGAAGTTCTGTCAGCTGCCGAAAAAATCCGCGCCGCTGGTATCATGGACTACCCGGTCACCATGAACATGAAGATGGGTTGGAACATCGGTGAGATGTTCAACATGGTCTATCTTGGCCACGGTGGCGACCTGTTCAAACCGGGTTCCGCTGAACCCAATGTGAACAATGCACAAGGCATTGCCACGCTGAACATGCTGAAGGCCCTGACGGAATACGCCAATCCCGACATTCTCACCTATGCGTCAAACGAAACACAGGGGGCTTGGGAAGCAGGTGAAGCAGCTTTGGGTATCATGTGGGGCTCTCGCGGCAGCCCAATCCTAGATGACGAAGGGTCGACCAAAGAGATCACTTCCAATACCGTTCTAGCTGCCGCACCAGCCGTTGGCGGTGGTTCGATCCCTTCTGCGACATTGTGGTGGGATGGTATCACCATCTCGGCAAACGTCTCTGATGAAGAAGCAGAAGCAACCTTTGCCGCGCTGGCCAGTGCGCTGACACCGGAATTGGTTGCGGCGCACAATGACGACGCAGTCTGGCTGCTTGAGGGCTTCAAGCCGGGTCCGGCGGCGGCAGGCGTAGCCGCTACCGCACGAGGTGGTGCCAAGCCTTATCCAATGATCCCCTATATCGGCATCATGCATGGCGCCCTGGGCGCTGAGCTGTCCGATTTCCTAAAAGGATCAGAAAGCGCTGAACAGGCCTTGGCAGATGTCGAAGCCGCTTATGTCACAGCTGCTAAAGAAGCTGGTTTCCTCCAGTAATCCATCAATAAAAGAGAGGGCTATCGAGGCCCTCTCCCTTCCTTTCCTTTCGATTTCTGACCGGGACGACTGCAATGAAGCATCGCACATTTCTCTGGTTCATCCTGCCGACGCTCTCCGCGATGATCTTGTTCATTGCGTTGCCCATTGTTTCGGTCTTTATCCAGTCGCTCCATGTTGGGCATGAACAAGTCATTGTTGTCTCGGAAAGCTGCGGACCATTTGGTTGCACACCAACAACATCGATTGACCTCGAAGCCACGGCCAAGCTTCAGGACGAGCAGCCGCTTGGCAAGTTTAATGGGCTGTCGACATATACAAACCGCTCACATCTTGCCTTTCAGGAACTGGCTGAGGCCTGGCGGACAACGCAGACATTTGGTGAGTTCTGGGACCAGGTTTTCAACCTGCCCTTCTACCGCGCCCTGATCTTTACATTGACCTACACGGCTGTCGTTACGCCCATGGTTATTGCGCTTGGTCTGGCGATTGCGGTCGGCGTCAACAACCTGCCAAAATTTCTCAAGGGACCGTCGATATTCATATCACTCCTGCCGTTCCTGGTGACGCCTTTGGTTGGCTCGCTGATCCTGTACTGGATGGTCGATGCAGACGGCGTCATCGGTGCAACATTGCAGAATATCTTTGACGACCCCTCACTCAGCCTAAAGGCATCAACTGCACTCACCTGGGTCATGCTGATTGTCTATGGCGTCTGGCACATGCTGCCGTTCAGCTTCATCACCTTTTACGCCGGGCTTCAGACCGTCCCCGAGGACACAATGGAGGCGGCCCAAATAGATGGTGCAAGCAAGTGGCAGAGCCTGATCCATGTGATCGTGCCGCATCTGGCGCCGCTCATGTCTTTTGTGACGCTGATGATGCTGATGGACAATTTCCGCGTCTTCGAACCGATTGTAAGTTTCTCAGCCGAGGCCCATGCGACGTCGCTCAGCTGGATCATTTTCAACGACCTGCGCGAAAGTGGGAATCCGCTCTACGGATCCGCCGGTGCAACCTCGATACTGACTGTTATCGGTGTTGTCATCCTGCTGACCCCTGTGCTGATCCGCACCTGGCGCGACTTCAACCGTAAAGCTCACTGAGGAGGCGATCATGGCGACCAAAGCACAAAACCGCATTACTCCGCTCACCATAATCTCCTTTGCGCTGGTGGCGATCTGGCTGATTATTGCAGCCTTCCCGTTCCTCTGGACACTCTGGGGATCGTTCAAGGTCCAATCCGACTTCTTCTCTAAGGCGGACTGGCGCAATGCCTTCTATGGCATCAATACAATCAAAGAAACCGGCAGCGCCTTCACAGGTGCAGGGTACCATGGCGCATGGGTTCAAGAGGAATTCTGGCGCAACGTGCTCAACACTGGCATCGTGGTCTTCTTCACCGTGGTAATCTCGCTCACCTTCGGCACGCTGGGTGGCTACGCATTGGCACGCTCGGGTTTCCGCTATGCCTTCTGGATCCTGATGGCGGCACTGGTGTTTCGCGCGATGCCGCATATCACCCTGGTTTCAGGCTATATGCTGCCCTTTTTCGAGTGGAACATCTGGGGCCTGTTGCCCACCACTATTATCGTTCTGGTAGCGATCAATCAGCCGTTCACCCTGTGGATGTTGCACTCGTTTTTCCTAAACATTCCCAAAGATATGGACGAAAGTGCCATGGTCGACGGCTGCACCCGATTTCAAGCCTTCCGCCATGTTATCATTCCGGTTATGTGGCCCGGCGTTGTCACCACCGGCCTGTTCTCCTTCCTGCTGGCCTATAACGACTTTGCGGTCACTTCGATGCTGCTCAGCGCTGAGAACGAGACAATGGTTCCGGCCATCGCCAGCTTCCTGGGCACTACACAAGTCCAGGGCAATGTAATGTTTGCCGTCGCCGCGGTGGTTTCAGCAACCGCACCCCTCTTCATATTGATCCTGTTCTTCCAGCGTCAAATCGTCAGCGGCCTGACAGCCGGCGCGGTGAAAGGCTGATGAGCAAATCTGCTCGCCATAACGCTGTTGGGCGCCACCCGGCGCTGAACAGGATGCCAAGGGACTTTCTGACAGCCGACTAATTCTCCCCGTTTGCCCAGAAATTCCCTTGGTATCTTGAAAAAGGAAAACCTCATGAAAGGTTCTCGCCCCGAACAAGCGGTCCTGACCCGCGACACAGACCTTAGCCAAACCGACGCCACCCGCGCGGTTATCGAAAACATGGTGGACGGATTAAACGACCACCGCATCAACGACATCGGCGAGTTCTTCTCAGATGGGTTTCGTTGGATGGGCAACCAGGGCTGCGGCACCAAAACTGGCCTGCAGGAATTTCAGGACAACTGGCAACGCCCATTTCAGGCGGCGTTTTCCGACAAGACCTGCATTGATGAGGCCCGGATGTATATGGGCGAATGGGCCGCTGCCTTTGGCCGTCAGGAAGCCACCCACTCAGGCGAATTTCTGGGCATAGCGCCCACCGGCAAGCGGGTGGAGATCCGTTACATGGATTTCTGGAAAGTCGTCGACGGCAAGATCGTCGACAATTGGGTGAACGTGGATTTTGCCCATGTCGCCGCCCAGCTTGGCGTTGATCTTTTCAACGGCCAGGGCTGGGAAGCATTTGATCGTGGAGAGAAAACTGCTCCGCGCCCGACCAACCAAGGACAAGTCACATGACCATCGAATATCTAAAACGCGGCAAACCCGAAGCAGACCGGGCTGAAGATGACGCCAAAACCCGCGCTGTGGTCGAAGCAACCTTGAAAGACATCGAGACCCGTGGCGATACGGCGGTTCGCGACCTGTCCGAAAAGTTTGACAATTATTCACCTGCCTCGTTCCGGCTGAGCCAGGCCGAGATTGACGAGCTGATTGCCTCGCTCACAGATCGCGAACTGGCCGACATCAAGTTTGCCCAAGCACAGGTGCGCAATTTTGCGCAGGCACAGCGGGATTCGATGCTCGACATCGAAGTGGAAACCATGCCGGGCGTGATCCTGGGACATAAAAATATCCCAGTGCAATCCGCGGGTTGCTACATTCCCGGCGGTAAATTCCCGATGGTCGCCTCGGCGCATATGTCTGTCGCCACGGCCTCGGTCGCGGGTGTGCCACGTATCATCGCGTGCACCCCGCCCTTCAATGGCAAGCCCAATGCTGCGGTGATTGCCGCCATGCATCTGGGCGGCGCACATGAGATCTATGTGATGGGTGGCATTCAGGCCATTGGTGCCATGGCGCTTGGCACTGAAACCATTGATCCCGTCCATATGCTGGTCGGTCCCGGCAACGCCTTTGTTGCCGAAGCCAAGCGCCAGCTGTTTGGTCGCGTCGGCATCGACCTGTTCGCCGGCCCTACTGAGACCATGGTGATTGCCGATGAATCGGCTGCCGATGCTGAACTCTGTGCAACCGACCTGCTGGGCCAGGCCGAACATGGCTATAACAGCCCCTGCGTGTTGTTGACCAACAGCCGCAAACTGGCCGACGACACAATGGCCGAAGTTGACCGCATTCTTGGCATCCTGCCCACCGCTGGCACCGCCAAGGTCAGTTGGGAAACCTACGGCGAAGTCATTGTCTGCGATACTTATGACGAAATGCTGCAGGTGGCCGATGACATCGCATCCGAGCACGTGCAGGTGATGACAGATCGCGATGATTGGTTCCTGGAAAACATGACCTGCTATGGCGCACTGTTCCTTGGTCCTCGTACAAATGTGTCCAACGGTGACAAGGTCATCGGCACCAATCACACCCTGCCCACCAAAAAGGCGGGCCGTTATACCGGTGGCCTCTGGGTCGGCAAATATCTGAAAACCCACAGCTATCAAAAAGTCACCACCGATGAGGCCGCAACCTTGATCGGTGAATACGGCTCGCGCCTGTGCATGCTCGAAGGTTTTGTCGGCCATGCTGAACAGTGCAACGTCCGGGTTCGTCGTTACGGTGGCATCAACGTTCCTTACGGTGAAGCCGCCGCCTACCGCGAGCCCGCAGAATGAGCGACGTCCACACAGAAAACAAAGCCCTGATCGCACCTCTTCGCGCTGCGATGTATGACTTTGACGAAACAGCCGTGCGCGCTGCTCTCAACGAGATCTCGGCACCGGACGCGGTGTTTCACCACTGCCACCCCTTTGGCGACAGCACCGGAAGCGACGCGTTCTACGACACCGCTTATGCGGATCTGAAAACCGCTTGGCCCGATCTGGAACGCCGCGACTATATTGTCATGGGTGGCCCGGATGAGCACGGCAACGACTGGGTTGGATGCGGCGGTTATTATACCGGTGTTTTTACCGGCCCTTGGCTGGACATCCCGCCCAGCGGTCATCAAGTGGTGATGCGGTTCCATGAGTTCTTTCGTGTTGTTGATGGTCAGGTTGTCGAGTTTCAGGCCCTTTGGGACATTCCCGAAGTCATGATGCAGGCCAATGCCTGGCCGATGTCACCCAGCTTGGGGCACGAATGGCATGTGCCCGGACCGGCAACGCAGGACGGGTTTGTGCCCGGTCCTTATGACGCCGAAAAAGGCAAAGCCACCTGTCAGCATATCATCGACATGTTGGAACATTTGAAAAAGCACCCCAGCGAAGGTGGCCCGGAAGTGATGGAGATGGATCGGTTCTGGCACCAGCGCATGAACTGGTACGGCCCATCCGGCATTGGTACCGGGCGTGGGTTTGCAGGCTTTCGCAATTGGCACCAGATCCCGTTTCTGGGCGGCATGCCGGATCGGGGTCAGTATCTAGATGAAATCACTTATCACTTCTTTGGCGACGGTGAATATGCCGCCGTCACTGGCTGGCCAAACATGGTCCAGACCGTGACCCATGACGGATGGCTGGGGATTGCGCCTGCGGGCAAGAAGATCACCATGCGCTCGCTTGATTTCTGGCGGCTGGAAAACGGAAAAATCCGGGAAAACTGGGTACTTGTCGACATTCTGGACGCCTATCGCCAACTGGGTGTTGATGTCTTTGCCCGCTTGCGGGAGTTCAACAAAGCCCGCAACATAGGGCGCATTGATATCCCGGATGGAATGAGCTGATGACTGACCTGCCCCGCCCCCCTTCACTGACCCTTAGTGGCAAAACCGCCCTTGTGACCGGAGCCTCCTCTGGCATCGGTCAGGGCTGTGCCGTAGCGCTGGCCGACGCCGGTGCCCATGTGGTCTGTGCAGCACGCGGGGCGGATCGCCTGGCCGAAACTGTAGCGGCAATGCAGGACAAAGGCTGGAGCGCCGAGGCGCTACAATTGGATCAAAATGACCTTCCTGCTTTGCAAGAAATCATGGAAGCCGGGAATTTTGACATAGTGGTCAACTCTGCCGGACTGGCCCGCCATGGTCCTGCCACCGAAACAACACCCGAGGACTTTGACGCCGTGGTCAGCGTCAACCTGCGGTCGGCCTATTTCTTATCGTCTTACGCTGCCAAATCCATGGTCAAGGCAGGAAAACCCGGATCCATCATCCATATCTCCAGCCAGATGGGTCATGTCGGCGGCGTTGATCGTGCGGTCTATTGCGCCACAAAACACGGGCTAGAGGGCATGGTGAAATCCATGGCGGTTGAGTGGGGCAAACAAAGCATCCGCATCAACACAATCTGCCCCACCTTCATCCGCACGCCCCTGACCCAATCCACGTTCGACAATCCCGAACGCGCCGCCTGGATCATGGACAAGATCAAACTGGACCGCGTGGGCGAGGTCGAAGACATCATGGGCGCAGTGCAATACCTCGCCTCCGACGCCTCGGCCATGGTGACAGGCACCGCCCTGATGATCGATGGGGGTTGGACAGCAGACTGATGGCCGAGAAAGTCACGTCCCTCCAGGTTGCCGAAAAGGCCGGCGTCAGCCAGTCTGCTGTCAGCCGTGTCTTCACCCCCGGTGCATCGGTGTCGAAAAAGACCGCCGACAAAGTGCGCAAAGCCGCCGAAGAGCTGGGCTATCGCCCCAACGTTCTGGCCCGTGCCATGGTATCAGGCAAAAGCCGTATCATCGGACTGGTGGTTGCCTATCTGGAAAACCACTTCTACCCCGAAGCGCTTGAAATTTTCTCCAACACTCTACAGGAACAAGGCTACCACGTGCTTGTCTTCATGGCCTCGCAAACAGCAGGCAATATCGACAAAGTGATGGATGAAATCCTGGATTATCAGGTCGATGGCATCGTCATGGCCTCGGTTGCGATGTCGTCAGATATTGCGACCCGATGCCAACAGGCCGGAGTTCCGATTATCCTGTTCAACCGGTCACAAGATATCGACGGCATCTCGTCGGTCACATCCGACAACCACGCTGGTGGGCGGCAGGTGGCCGAGTTCCTGATTGCCGGAGACCACCAGCGCATCGGCTACATCGCCGGTTGGGAGGGTGCATCGACCCAGCGTGACCGTGAGGCTGGATTTCGCGAAGCCCTGCAAGAGGCCGGTGTCGAACTCTTTGCCCGTGAGGTCGGTGATTTCCACACCGAACGCGCCCGTGATGCCGGGCGCAGAATGTTTGACGTGCCCGCCGACCAGCGCCCCGACGCGGTCTTTGTCGCCAATGACCATATGGCGCTAACCGTGATGGATGTCATTCGCTTCGAACTTGGCCTGCGCATCCCCGAGGATGTATCGGTTGTGGGCTATGACGACGTGCCCCCCGCCAGCTGGCCAGCTTACAACCTAACCACAATGCGCCAACGCGCCAATCTGATGGTTGCTGAAACCGTCTCCGCTCTGATGGAGCACATCAATAACCCCACGACCGCCAGCCCCAAACGCGTGGCCATCGACGGACCGTTCATTCTGCGCGGTTCGGCACGATTGCCCGAAGGCTGGACACCCAAAGGATAAGACCCATGCAAGGCTTCGATCCCAAATTCAAGGATTTCCCCGATTACATCATCGGCATCACCAAGGAAATCTGGGAAGACCGCGGCATCGCCACGCTGCATCACTACTATAGTGATGAAATTGTTGTGCGATCCCCTGCGTCGGTTGTCACCGGCAACCAGAATGTGATCGGCGCCACCATGGCCACCTTGGCCGAATTCCCCGACCGCACCCTGCTGGGCGAGGACGTGATCTGGTCCGGCACTCCCGAAGAAGGCATGCTCAGCTCACATCGTCTACTTTCCACCGCCACTCACCTCGGCGACGGCGTTTATGGCAAGGCCACGGGCAAAAAGCTGGTCTACCGGATCATGGCCGACTGCCACGCAAAGAATAATGCGATTGATGACGAATGGCTGATCCGCGATCAGGGCGCGATCGTGCGCCAAATGGGTTGGGACCCACAGGAATACGCCGCCAACCTGATCGCCAGCGAAGGCGGCCCGGAAAACTGCGTGCAGCCCCTTACCCCCGCCAATGATATGGAAGGGCCCTACAAGGGGCACGGCAACGACAATGAATGGGGCCAGAAATACGCTGACATCCTGACCCGTATCATGAATGCTGATTTTGGCGTTGTTGAGCAGGAATACGACCGCGCCGTTCAAACCGAATACCCCGGCGGCGTCACCGGTCATTCCTTTGCCTCGGTTGATGGCTTCTGGATGGGCCTGCGCGCATCTTTCCCGAATGCCACGTTCAAGATCGAGCACCAGATTGGCCGTGACGACCCCATGATGCCTCCACGCGCAGCGATCCGTTGGTCAATACACGGCAAACACGATGGCTGGGGCGTCTTTGGCACACCAACCGGCGCTGACGTCTATGTGTTGGGCATCTCCCACGCCGAGTTCGGCCCTTGGGGCCTGCGTCGGGAATTCACCATCTTCGATGAAACCTCAGTCTGGAAGCAACTGCTGCTGAAATCTGGAAATCTATAAGTGAACCCTGCCCGATCATATCAGACTTTGGCCACTGGCTTGCACCAAAGCGTGGCTTTGCAGCGGTATCACGTGCACCGGCAAAGTCTGCGCGCGCAGCGACTGAACCTGCGACCGCCCGGGCAGGCAATCTGATCCAAGCGGGCCAGGCTCTGGCCCATTCAGATTGAAACCCCATTTAGGACACCTGTTATGTCAGCATCATCCATCACCGACCGCATCGTTCGTTACGGCGACCTTCAGCCCTGCAAAACCGCCTTTATCGATGCCCATACACCGGGCAGCGATCAAAAGGAAAACTTCACCATCATCGGTGGCGGCGTTTCTGAGAGCCCCGACCAGCACGTGCACCTGTCCGACAAGGTCGGGTTCAACATCGGCGCTGCTGGCCAGCCGCCCAAATGCCGCAACAGCCTGCACACGCACACCACCGCCGAGGTGTTCTTTGTGCTCAAGGGCCGTTGGCGGTTTTTCTGGGGCCGTTATGGCACCGCTGGCGAGTTCGTTGCCGAAGAAGGTGATATCTTCAACATCCCAACCGGCATCTTCCGCGGGTTTGAAAACATCGGCACCGACTACGGTATGATCATGGCTGTTCTGGGCGGCGATGATGCTGGCGGCGGCGTAACCTGGGCCCCCCAAGTGATCGAAGACGCGCAGGCACATGGGCTGATCCTTGGCGAAAATGGCGTGCTCTACGATAGCAAAAAGGGCGACACCCTGCCCCATAACGTCAACCCGATGCCCCTGTTGACCGAAGATCAACTAAAAGACATCCCCGAGGTCCCTGCTGAAGATGTCATTCCCGGATATGTCGCCCGGTATTGGGATTTGATGGCGCTGGCAGGCAAGAAACCCGCCAAGGTAATCGGCCCCGACGCTCTGCTCAAAGACCGCCCCGGTTTCGAGATCGATTTCCTGACCCGTGGCTCTATCGCGGACGAGATGATCACCACGGATCAACACACTGTGCTGATGCCGATGCGCGGCCATTGGAAACTGCGTTGGGACGGTGGTGAAAGCGTCATCAATCCCGGCGACACCTGCTTGATCAATCCCGGTGAATCTTATGCCCTAACGCCGTCGATGACCGGGGAATCGAGCCTGTACCGGATCACCTCGACAGATGATCCTGCTGGCGCAACCTGGACCGCCTAAGGTGATGCAAGGCAATCTCGGAAGAATTTTCTTGAACGACGTTCACATTTGTGCGATCACATCTGTGAACGGCGTTCATGGAGGTGACGATGATTGTTCTAGCTAATACCGACGAACTGGTGGCAGACGCCATCATTCCCCAGACCGCGCAGGCGGAAATCGAGTTCCGATCGCGCAAATTGATGGTCGCACTGGCCATCAACGCCATTCTCTGCTTTGGCATATTATCTGCGACGGGTGGCTTTATCTTCTGGCTGGCATCAGCGCTGTCCGTCGCCATCGTTGGCATGCTGTTTCTTGGGGTCGGCATACTGATCTTGCGGGCTGACCATTCTGATTTCACCTTTTTTGGCAATGCCTCGGCCCTGATTGGGGCGGGGATGTTGATCGGTGGCGCCGGCATAGAACTGATCGACAAGTATTCAGACATTGCCGGCTGGATTATGGCACCAACTGGGGCACTGGTGGCCGCCCTGTGTGTGTTTGTCCTAAACAAACAAAAGACAACCGGGCGCTTTGTTGCCGGTTCAATCCTGCTGATGGGGCTGGCGCTTCACTTGATCGGTCTTGGCTTTTTACTGAACCAAGCCGAAATTGACGGAGCCATGATTTCCCTATTCTATCTCTATGCAACATTGGCAATCGCGGGCACGGGCTGGTTCATTGATGTCCGCCTAGTAACAGCACTGGCCATTGTGCCGTTTGCCCAGGCACTGGACACCAGCACCTTCTACTTCCATGCGGCATATGTGTTCTATTCACCAGAATCGACACTGTCCATTTTGCAGATGCTGCTGCTTGTACTTGCACTGCTGTTTATAGCGCGCACTCAATCCACTCATGTGTCCAGACATGCAATGACCCTGGCAGTGATGGCCTTCATTGTTGCCAATCTTTGTGCGCTGGTTGGCAGCCTGTGGGGCGATTATTTGGGCGAAACACTGTGGGGAGCCAGCAGATACGAAGACTGGGATAGCATCGCTTACAGCAGTTGGTACGAGGCCCGCGACGCCTTTCGCGAAACCGCGATTTTCATCTCGGCCAATTTATATTCCGTTTTGTGGGCGATCGGGTTGGCTGGATCAATCGGTTGGTTCGCCCATTCGAACCAGCGCGGCTTGTTCAACACGGCTGTCACCTTTGCCTGTATCCACGCCTACACACAGGCCCTGGAAAGTTTCCACGACGAACCGCTCGCCTATGTGATTGGTGGACTGGCTGCCATTCCACTTGCCTGGGGGCTGTGGCGTCTGG
>ENA-OSET01003637-OSET01003637.1-sediment-metagenome-genome-assembly--contig:-NODE-3637-length-14025-cov-4.654001_pt1 | contig 14025 bp, 14 predicted proteins | sample MGYA00237882_ERZ534229 | MGnify/ENA primary metagenome ERZ534229 (study PRJEB26408, sample SAMN06266212) | sediment metagenome | isolation source: Hudson Canyon methane seep mesocosm | place...
CTTAACGTCGCTAGCCTGGAGATTGAAAAAGAAATATTAAAGAAACAAGGTTACCAGTTAGAAATAATTCATATCATTTCTAACTGGTAACCTTGTTTCTTTAATATTTCTTTTTCAATCTCCAGGCTAGCGACGTTAAGAGGGTTATTCTTATACCAGCCTTCGCCCATTTCAAGCTGCAAGGTTTCGCAATCAGCCTTTAAGGTAAAATCAATTTCTGGAGATTTTCTAGCCAATGTCAAAACAATAGCCAAGCGGAAAATCACACACAGCTTTTTAATTTTATCAGTCTCAACTTTTGACATACTTTCGAAATGAATTTGGGAAAATTTTCGTCTGTGAGTTCTTACTATCACCGAAAGATGCATCTGGGTTAATCGTGTAAACCCAGGTAATTCTGAATGTAGAATTAGATACTCGCCATGCCTATGGTACTGAGCATGGGCTATCGACAAGCCTACCTCGAATATTCGGCTGGACCATCTCAATAAATTCTGATTTTGTATCGAATCGATGCCCCAATCAGCAGCCACTTGTGAGAATGCATGAAGTGCTGTGGCCTCAACATTGAGCGCATGATGAGTATCAATAGAATAACGAGACTGCATAGATGATATTGACCGTTCTCGTACATCCTCGTGTCGGATTCTACCTAATATGTCGTACAGCAAACCTTCTCTAAGCGCGCCTGTTGTCAGGGTCATTGTTTCGATGTTAAATACATCAAAGCAAGCATATATAATCGCTAATCCCGCGGGAAAAATTGAGACCCGGTCACTTTTCACGCCGATGCTATCCAGCTTATCGATGTGTTTGAGTTTGATCACACGTGCTTTTAATTTCTTTAAGCTTGAAAAATCTATACCTTCTTTTATCAATGCTTGATCAACCAAACAGTTGTAAATAGCCTTTACCGACCCTGAAGCGCCCACACAATTTTCCCAACCAATTGCCTTGTACTGCCTCTTGATATTGAGTAGCTCACGCGAAGCATGTTGAACCGCCTGATTGAATTTTTTTTCGGATATTTCACCGTTCGAAAAATATAAATCGGTGAATGAAACACACCCCATATGTAGGCTTTCTAGTGCTTTGGTTTCAAATCGTTCCCCGATAATTAGCTCAGTACTTCCCCCGCCAATATCGATAACAAGTCTACTCCCCTCGTCGTCTGCTAAAGTATGCGCCACACCGAGATAAATCAATCTTGCTTCTTCTCGACCAGAAATGATTTCTATTGGATAACCCGTGATCGACTCAGCTTCTCTTAAGAACTGAGTTTTTCGCTTTGCAGCTCTAAGCGCGTTAGTACCGACTATTTGAACAGATGATTTATCTAGACCACTTATTCGCTGCGCAAATCGTTTTAGACATTCAAACGCCCTTTGCTTCGCCTCTTCAGTGAATTCACCCGACTCTCTAAGTCCAGCACCTAGTTGAACCTTTTCACCCAGTTTGTCTATTAATCTTATTTCGCCATGAGCTGTTTTCGCAACAAGCATATGAAAACTGTTCGAACCAAGATCGACCGCTGCAATGTACTCTGGCTGCTTATCCAATTTTAATTGCTCTTTTTAAAAGGTAACGCATCCTTGAAATCCTAAAATAAGGCTATATATTACACCTTACGATTATTTACTTTATGTGGGGCAAGTATTGTAACCTATCGTTGTAAAGCAGGCTCCCCAAAAATTACTGGAATTAAATCATGAGCGACAACATCATTAATGTTAGCGACGCTTCTTTTGAACAAGAAGTATTAAAGTCAGATATACCCGTTTTAGTAGATTACTGGGCTGAATGGTGTGGGCCGTGCAAAATGATTGCACCTGTACTCGAAGATATCGCCGATGATTACCAAGGTAAAATTAAGATCTGTAAGCTTAATATCGATGAAAACGAACAAACGCCTCCGAAATTCAATATCCGAGGCATTCCTACACTAATGTTATTCAAGAACGGCAATGTCGATGCAACTAAGGTTGGCGCGCTTTCTAAATCGCAGTTAACGGCGTTTGTAGACAGTAATTTATAGAAATTTCTGTTGAATTTTTAGGCGATTCAGTTTTGTTTCGCCTTTTTTGTGTCTAAATTATATGAACATTAGTATAGATGGCGGTATTTTAGCAGGCGGCTTATCCACTCGAATGAATGGAAATGATAAGGGCTTATCGAAATTCAACAATCAAACTATGGCACGGCATGTACACAAGGCACTATCTCCAAACTTAGATAAAGTATTTATCAACTGCAATAAAAATCACCAAGGCTACAGCGAAATAACGCCTCATATTTGCAGTGATTCCAGCCCTGATTTTCTTGGTCCACTTGCAGGAATATCCAGTTTACTTAACACGAGCAACGCAGATTTCATGATTATTTGCCCTTGCGATACGCCTCTTATCGACACCACGTTCGTAGACAAAATGGTCAACGCGCTAAAAATAATTCTATCTCGCAACCCCAGCCCCAAACAAAAAATACTGTTAGCTGCTAAAGAGAATGAGAACTTTCATCCCTTGCACTTATGTATATCAACGAACTTTAAACATAATCTTGAGAAAGCAGTCTCAACTGGTAGCCGTCGCGTTATGCGTTGGGTTGAAGATAATGACGTAGATTGGATAGATTTTTCTAGTGAGGAAAGCCTATTTTTGAATATAAATACTCAGGACGAACTTAGCAAAATTTCTAAGATAGAATCTGAGTATTATAAGAAACCCTAGTGCTCCAATATTTGACTCAAGAATAATTGAGTTCTGTCCATTTGTGGATTATTGAAAAACTCATTGGGCTCATTTTCTTCAACAATTTCTCCCGCATCCATAAAAATTACTCGATCAGCCACCTTTTTGGCAAATCCCATTTCGTGGGTCACACAAATCATAGTCATACCGTCATCCGCCAACTCAACCATCACATCCAGAACTTCTTTTATCATTTCAGGGTCTAGTGCTGAGGTTGGTTCGTCAAACAACATTATCTGCGGAGACATGCATAACGAACGCGCGATAGCTACTCGCTGTTGCTGACCACCAGAGAGCTGGCCGGGAAATTTAAGCGCTTGATCTGGAATTTTAACTCTCTCTAAGTATTTCATTGCCATTTGCTCAGCTTCTTGTTTAGGCTTTTTTTGCACCCAAATAGGCCCAAGCGTAAGGTTTTCGAGAATTGTCAAATGAGGAAACAAGTTGAAGTGCTGAAATACCATACCCACTTCTCGCCGGATTGCTTCGATGTTTTTGACATCTTCTATCATTTCAACACCATTAACTATTAGAGATCCTCGCTGAAACTCCTCTAATCGATTTATGCATCGAATCATCGTTGATTTTCCTGAACCAGACGGCCCACAAACAACAATTCTCTCCCCTTTTTTCACACTTAAGTTGATGTCCTTCAACACATGGAAACTTCCGTACCATTTATTTAAGCCACTGATTTCAATAACATTTTCTTTGGGTTCAGAGGTTGGGCTAATCTGCTCACTGCTCATGGTTTATCCTCAGTTAATTCTTATGGCCTGTGTCTAACTTTCGTTCAATACTATTACTGATCATCGACATACTGAAGCAACAACACCAAAAGACCAGAGCTACAAATAAATAACCCTCAGTGGCGTGGCCACCTAACCAATTGGAATTGCTTAATGCCGTTTGAGTAGTACTTAACATTTCAAAAATACCAATGATCAACAAAAACGTCGTATTCTTAAAAAGCATCACAAACGTAGCTAATATATTCGGCATTGAAACCTTGATAACTTGTGGAAATATGATGAGCAAGGTCTTTTGCCAATAGCTTAGACCTAATGAATCCGCCGCCTCATATTGTCCCTGTGGAATTGCTTGAAATCCTCCTCTAAATACTTCAGCCATATACCCCGACATAAATAGGATTAGCACAATCCATACTCTCAGTAACTTGTCGACGCTTGTACCCGTGGGAAAAAATAGAGGCAGCATAACTGAGCCCATAAAAAATAAGGCCAACACAGGTACACCTCTGAAAAACTCGATCAATATTAAACAAACACTTCGTACAAATGGCATGTCTGAACGCCGGCCAAGCGCCCATAAGAAACTCAAAGGAAAGGCGATGATAATGCTTGCTGCTGCAAGAAATACGTTTAAAGAAAACCCTCCCCAGTAATCTGTGGAAACATACTCTAGAGAAAACATTCGACCATCTAAAAAAGCTGCGCAAACAAAGGGATAAAGCAAAAACATAGGAACACCTAGTTTGTTCCTCAATTCCTTTTGCAATACGTTCGGCGCGGCAATGACCAACACCAAGACAACTAGGGCTAGATTGATACGCCACAGCTGCTCGTCAGGATAACTGCCATATATAAATTGCTGCATCCAGGCAGATACAAAGACCCAACATGCTCCGTCCTTTTTGCAGTCAAGCTGAGACGTGCCAGACCAGTCAGCTGAAATGATCGCCCAATCAATCACACCTGGCACTACTGATATTAAGAAACCAGCAATAAGCACCGTCATCATTGAATTCACTAAGTTTGGAAACAAATTTTGTTTGACCCAAACCCCCATTCCAACTGTATCTTTAGGTGCGGGCAACGCGGGTAATGGTTTGAACTCTTTCATTATTATTGTCTCTCTACTTCCGTTCACTCAACGCTACTTTGGCATTGAATAAATTCATTAGGAAAGAAATAGTCATATTGATAACGAAATAGACAGCCATTGTCATGAATACAATTTCAATTGCTTGCCCGGTTTGATTCAATGATGTTCCGACAAACACAGTGAATAAGTCTGGATACCCAATAGCCGTCGCTAGAGTCGAGTTTTTCACCAAACTTTGGTACTCACTATTTAACAAAGGGGCAATCACTCTCATTGCTTGCGGCACAATAATTAGGGTCATTATTTTTCTTTCTTTCAAACCGATACTTCTAGCCGCTTCGGTCTGCCCGTGTGGCACGGCCTGAATACCTGCACGTACGGCTTCAGCAATGAACGCCCCGCAATAGACAGATAGCGCAACCGACAAAGCCATCAATTCAGGAATGATGGTAGTACCGCCGCTCAGAGAGAATCGTCCTAGAATGGGGTAATCAAAATGAAAGGGGGTCCCCATAGTCAAGGTCGCTATAATAGGTAAACCTAACAATATTAATAATGCCACCCTCCCAATAGGAAATTGTGCACCGGTTTCATCTTGCTTCTTTTTTGATTGCTTTGTTAGATAGATGACGATGACAACGGCAACTATGGCCGCTAAGTAAATAACATTCGCGCCAGCTTCACCCACAAGAGCTGGGATGAATAGCCCGCGTACGTTGAGAAAAACGGCCTCACCAATACTAATACTTTCTCTCGCTGCTGGAAGAGCAGCAAGTACCGCAAAGTACCAGAAGAAAACTTGTAACAAGAGCGGGATATTTCTGAATATTTCTACATAAATTATAGAAAATTTTCGAACCAACCAATTTTTTGAAAAATAAGCTATGCCCAGAACAAAACCGATAATAGTTGCTAGTACTATTCCTATCACTGAAACCAAAATGGTATTTAACAGACCAACAAGAAAGGTACGCCCATAACTATGCGTCGCATCATATGGAATCAATGACATTAGAATATCAAAGCCGGCTGTTGTGAATAAAAAACCAAACCCGCTTTTTATTCCTCTCGCCTCCATATTCGCAAGTACGTTCGAGACGATAGAAAACAAGAAATAGCCTAAGCCTAAGAGCAATAAAATTTGATATATCAGCGCCCTATTTCTAGGGTTATTGAAAAATGATCTAGGCTTCTGGAGCTCGGTTGACATGCTGTGGCCTTAAGGATAAATCGATCTTGATATTTGTTCCGTTCAAACTATAAGGGCCCATAAAAATAGGCCCTGTTTCTTAAGTTCGACTAGCGGATAGGCGGAGAGTAAAGAATTCCACCCTGATTCCACTGAGCATTTAAGCCCCTAGAGATTTTTAGAGCAGAACCCTGGCCTACATTTCGTTCGAACGATTCGCTATAATTACCAACCTGCTTCACGGCGTTATAAGCCCAATCTGCTGATATTCCCAACTTATCACCCGCGTCACCTTCGGTTCCAAGAAGACGTTTTTGAGATGGGCTTCCATTTGCTTTCAAATCATCAGCGTTCGCACTATTAACACCTAAGAATTCTGATTCGATAAGCGCGTTCATAGTCCACTTAACAATATTGAACCACTGATCATCACCCTGTCGTACAACAGGTCCAAGAGGCTCCTTTGAAATTACTTCAGGAAGGACTACCGCAGAAGCGGGATCTTTTAAACCAATTCGAATCGAATATAACTGCGACTGGTCGGAGGTCAGTACATCACATCGGCCGCTTTCAAAACCAGAGCGTGTTTGGTCCGAGGTATCAAACGTAACGGCTGTATATTTCATTTTGTTTGCACGGAAGTAATCAGCAAGGTTTAACTCCGTTGTGGTACCCGCCTGAATACATGCGGTTGCTCCATCTAACTCCAAAGCACTCTTCACACCCAATTTTTTCGATACCATAAAACCTTGGCCGTCATAATAATTTACGCCAGCAAAGTTTAAACCTAACGATGTGTCACGAGTGTGAGTCCAAGTTGTATTTCTAGAAAGCATGTCGATTTCACCTGACTGTAGAGCGGTGAACCTTTCTTTTGCAGTCAGAGGCTTAAACTGTACTTTGTTAGCATCACCCAGTACCGCTGCTGCAACCGCTTTACATACATCAACATCTAAACCACTCCAATTGCCTTTCTCATCCTTCTGAGAAAAACCGGCCAAACCCGTACTCACACCACAGGTAATCGACCCCTTTTTCTTTACTCCGTCTAAAGTCTCACCTGAATATACCGATTGAGCTGAAAATACGAAACCTGTGGCTACTAACGCCGATACCAAACCTTTTAATTTCATTTCCTTTCCCCTATTTATATAGTTTTTATACCGAGACAACTCAACACGGTTAGTTTCGAGACTAACATAGAACGCAAGAAACAATGAACCGCTTGAGATAGGTTTTCAATTAATTTTTTGTTGGATTATTTGGTTTGACTCAAAGCTCTAACTGTTTGACCTTAATATAGGTTTTTTGAATTATTTTGGCATCAGTACTCGCTCGATGTCGGGTAAGAGCTTCTTCCGTAATTGTTTTGTCATGTATATCAGTCCAATGTTCTTTCTCTTCTTCTGAAAGTAGCGTTAAAAGCGACTCTATTTTAAACGACTGATACACTTCTGCTTCATTGAACAGTACCCCGACCCAGCACATATCATTGACCCAACCGTCTGAATACACAGTTGTATTTTTGAATTGAGCATTCAACCAATTGGCTACTCTTTCAACGCTCTTTCCTTGATCTCGCAACAATGCCCTAGATATTCCATGAAGTTTTTCGGCTTCTAGTTGCCATTCAGTCCAAGGTCCGGGGGGCTTGATTAAAGTGCAACCCGTTTCATTTGAAGATGTAATATAGCCAATCTCAATAGGGTATGACCCCCTTCCTAACCCCGACGCTTCGATATCTATGATAGTAGGTACATACATACTGAATCTCTTTTTTATTTTTTTAGAAACTTTAAACAGATGTTTATAAATATTCTTGGGTTTTCTGCGTGAAGCCAATGGCTAGCATCTGAAATTACTTTTATCTGTGCATTTGGAAACGAAGCAAGGGTTTCTTCCCTATATTCGGCCTTTATATAGTCTGACAGTCCTCCGGCAATGAACAGGATGTCTCGTTCAAATGGAGAACCCAAGGGAGGGCTTTCCAAAATATTCTCATAATTATTACGTATATCCTCTAAATTGAGTCTCCACTTGAAGCCTCCACTATCATCACATCGTTCCAAATTTTTCATAAGGAACTGTCTAACGCCTTTTGTCTCAATATATTTTGCTAATATTGAGTCAACTTCCTGCCGCGTGCGCTGCAATTTAAAATTGACTGCCCCAAGGCCGTCGAAAATATCTTGGTGGTGTAGCGGATAGGTAACGGGTGCTATGTCTGCCACAATCAGACTTTCTACTTGTTTTGGAAAGTTCAAGGCCATAGTCATTGCTACCTTGCCCCCCATAGAATGCCCCAAGACTATAGCGGTATTTATCCCTGAAACAGCCATATAGTTAATCACATCTTGAGCCATAATAGCGTAGTTCATTTCAGAGCTGTGAGGAGACTTACCATGGTTTCTCAAATCAAGCGAATGAACCTGAAACTCTCTTGAAAGTTCGGTTGCTACTCTGCCTAGATTATCAAGTGAGCCAAATAACCCGTGCAACAGAATGATTATTCGCCCCGTACCTTTGACGCTAGAATTTAGCTCTATTTCTTTCATTAATAAATACTGTTCACAGTTTTGACTCTTCGGAATGGACTATTAGTGATTATATTCTAGTCTGTTAAATTGAAACTATAATTTTTCTTCTTAAGGAAAGCTCAACAATGCTTCACCAGTTATACCCTCAAGATAAACGTAAAAATAGAAGGCTACCAGCTGCTAATTTAACAGCGCAACTAAAAACAAAACAGGGTTTGTTCACTACCTGGTCAGACCTTTCAGTCTCTGACTTTAGCCTATTTGGCGTTGCATTAATTTTACCAAGTGAACCCGAGTTGGGTAGAAAAATAACCCTGAGGTTATTGCTTACTATGGATATGGGCGATATTAGAATTAATCAGATAGAAGCAAAAATTGTGAATAAGCTTATCCGAGAAGACGGTAACTGGAGAGTCGGTTTAATATTCTCTAGTCAATCAAAACAATCTTCCGACACAAAAGCACAACTTAAGCGTTTCCAAGAAATATTAGAAAAAAATGAAGCACTAGTAGGAAGGTTGAGTGAAATAGCAGTGTGAGAGAATTGTTAATAAGGCGGCGCTCAGAGTGAGCGCCTATATGGGATAAATTAACAAAAAAACATATTATTCAGATAATTTTCTAGAGCTATACAATTTTCTTGTTCTGTAGTGTTATGAGGAATAAAAACTTCAAATGCCATGCGGTACCTCGCTAATTGTAAAATTATTCTGATTCTTGTCGCTATCTGTGGGAGCAACTTTCTCTTTATCTCAAGAGCCTGATTACTATATGTTACCTAAAGTCACTTTTCTTGACGAACTGTGCCAAAGTTTTGACCATGTGTTGCAATTGTCATTGCAGCCCTACAATACAAAGAGTAAGTTAGAGTTTTTGGCGCTAATAACTAAATATCATGGCAAAGAATGTCGTAAACAAGACTCCGCAATCCCTCTTTGTTAACTCATCAACAGCAAAGACGATATGCGACTATCTGATTGCCAAAGGTATCGACGAACAGAAAATTACTGATGCCGTTTCATGTTCCATCGACAGTTTCTCCAAGATTGACTCTCGCCTCTCTCTAGACCGCTATCACGCTCTGTGGCACTTAGCTTTGGAGTTTACTAAAGAACCTAATCTAGGGCTCAAACTAGCCAAAAACCCCTACAATGAAGAAATGGGGCTTGTTGCTCATATTTTTTTTAATAGCCCTACCCTTCTCGCAGGACTTCGCCAATATGAACGATATTATTCTTTGGTCAATGAAGGAATGCATATCGAAGTAACAACAGATGACAGGTTAGCCTACGTTAGTTTTATCAGTGATCATGCAAAAGCCTACTGTGATGCCGATATGGAACACAATCTTGCGATATCTGTCATTAGAGTTAAACAAAATATCAGCGCCTCTCTTTCCCTCGAAGCTGTACATTTTCAGCATGCAGAACCCAAAGATACATCGCTCCATGAATTACTTTTTAATTGTCCTGTTCTGTTTAATCAAAAACATTGTAGCTTGATATTTAAACGCGAACATTTGGAGTTCAAACTTCCAAAACGCAGCGCCTATCTTTATAAAATTCTAATTGGTCATATAGAGACATTAAGTAAGAAATTTTTACCTAAAAGCTCCTTTACCGATAAAGTCAGCACTCTTATCAAAAAACAGTTAGCGAAGGATTTTGTTGATGCTGAACATATCGCTGAAAAGTTATTTATGAGTCGACATACCCTCTATAGAAAACTTAAACAGGAGAACGCTCACTTCCACGAACTTGTTGATGATGTTCGAAAAGAACGCGCTTATTTTTATCTGCATCAGGATAAACACAGTCTCAGTGAAATTGCCTTCTTACTCGGCTTTTCTGAACTCAGTGCTTTCAGTAGAGCCTTCAAACGTTGGACAGGTAAATCACCCGCAAAATATGTCAAATCATTAGAAGATTGAGTTAAGTTTATGATTTTCAAAACCATATCATTGCTCATCATACTAGCACTCACTACAGCCTGTAGTTCAGTGATATATGAAGATAGTAAAGACTTACAAACTAATAAAATATTAGATATTGAACCTAAGAAAAATAGACCACTTTGTAAATATAAAGAGGTAAAAGGAATCAGCGAGATAACCAGTATAGAAGATGGTCGTTATGTATTTATATTTTTCCCGGGCGATAGTAAGTTTATTCGCGTCAAAAAGCAGCTCATACAAGAATTTACTACTAAAGAAATAGATCAATTACACGTTGGCCAAGAAGTAAGATCAATTAAACACGCTCTAGTAAGTGGCCATTCCCAATGCTTACAAGTAGAAATAAACCTGATTCCATCACTACCATTACCACATTAGATCATCGGGAATCTCGTAGCCTTTGTACGGATCATCTTCGTCAAGCATATCCTCTTGTTCATTATTTTTAGTATCTAAGAATACTATCGACTCTTTGTTTCGTTCTAATACTTTGTCTGCGACTATTCTCGGTATCAATACGTATTCATCATCGAGACTCGCTATAGCCAGCTGGCCCTTTAACAAATGATGTTGAAGCTCTGAGTTTATGTGTATTTTTTTAATTTTCTTATTCACAACGAATTGAAATCCAATTTCTCCTGCGCCACGGGATATCGCATTATTTTTAACAAGCTGCCTGACTTGTGCTTGGATAGCTTTTGATTCTTGCTCGTTATGCAGGGTTTTATTTAACTGCCTGTCTTGTTCCAGTTTATCTCTCTGCTGCTGTTCAATACGAAGTTTGGCCTCATCTACAATTTCATGACCCTTCGGCAGTTGCTTTCGTTTGTTTCTTTTTTCTTTCTGAATTGACTTAGCTTTTTTCTTATCGACTAAGCCGGAGCCCATTAGCTGCTCTTGTAACGATTTTGCCATTACCACCTTATCCTTTTTTAACCAAAGTAGAGCGATCGGGTATCGCCCTACTTTGAGAAGAACGAGCGCTGATTAATTTACTAAACATCCAAATTTGTAACTTGTAGCGCATTTGTTTGTATGAAATCTCTTCTAGGCTCAACTTCATCCCCCATTAAGGTTGTAAATATTTGATCTGCCGCAACCGCATCATCTATTGTAACCTTCATCATTCGACGAGACTCTGGGTCCATTGTTGTATCCCAAAGCTGGTCCGGATTCATTTCACCCAAGCCCTTATACCGCTGAATCATCAATCCTTTCTTAGCTTCTTTCATTAGCCATTCAATAGACTCTTTAAAGTCAATCACATACTGTTTCTTTTCACCCTTTCGAAGAAAGCTTTTATCACTGAATATACCCTCAGTTGCTGAGGTAAGTTGTTTCATCTTCTCATAACTAGGTGATTCTATAAACTCTTCAGAAAAGGTGTACCCTGTTGAAATTCCGTGTACAAAAACCTTAACCTTCGGCAAATAGATATGCTTTTCTTCGTCCTCATGTACTTCAAAAACATAATTCATTCCCGTTTTAACATCTACACTGAGAATGTTAGACATTTCGTTTAACCAACTTTCTACCTCGGTCTTTGACTTAAGCATGTCCGTTGTCAAAGCACTTACTTTCAACATTTTTTCTAACACTAGGACAGGATAGGCTTTTGATAGTTTTTTGATTATATTTTCGACTACACGATACTGTGCAACTAAGCTCTCTAAACCTTGACCACTGATAGCTGGGGTTTCTTCATCAACAAAGAGTTGTGTTCCATCAAGTGCTGACTGAGTTAAGAATAACTCAAGCGCAGCTTCATCTTTAAGATACTGTTCTTGCTTACCTTTTTTTACTTTATATAAGGGCGGCATTGCAATGAATATATGTCCCCGCTCTATAATTTCTCTCATTTGACGGAAGAAAAATGTTAGCAATAAGGTACGTATATGCGATCCATCAACATCAGCATCGGTCATAATAATGACGCTGTGATATCTCAGCTTTTCAATATTGTATTCTTCTCTACCTATGCCACAGCCCAATGCGGTAATAAGTGTTCCAACTTCTACAGATGATATCATCTTGTCAAAACGAGCCTTTTCTACATTTAGAATTTTTCCTTTCAAAGGCAGTATTGCTTGTGTTTTACGATCACGCCCCTGTTTTGCTGAACCTCCAGCAGAATCACCCTCCACTATATACAGTTCAGATAGAGCGGGGTCTTTCTCCTGACAGTCCGCTAGTTTTCCGGGTAAACCTGCAATATCCAGAGCTCCCTTCCGTCTTGTCATTTCCCTCGCTTTACGCGCTGCTTCTCGTGCTCTGGCAGCATCCATCATTTTGCCAACAATTAGTTTTGCTTCTTGAGGAGACTCCATAAGATACTCGAGAAGACTTGAGTTCATCTCTTGCTCAACAGCTGACTTAACCTCTGATGAAACTAACTTATCTTTTGTCTGAGATGAAAATTTCGGGTCGGGCACCTTCACTGATACAATAGCTGTTAAGCCTTCTCGTGCATCGTCTCCAGACGTACTTACCTTCGAGTTTTTACCCATACCTTCTTTTTCGATATAGCTGTTTAGCGTTCTCGTAAGCGCTGATCGGAACCCCGCCAAATGAGTTCCACCGTCTCGCTGAGGTATGTTATTGGTAAAGCTATATATATTTTCCTGAAATCCTTCGTTCCACTGCAACGCTACTTCAACTCCTACACCATCGGACTCTCTATAGGTTGAAAAATAGAAAATTCTGTTTACCGGAGTTTTGTTGGTATTGAGGTATTCAACGAAAGCCTTTAGCCCACCTTCATAATGAAATACTTCTTCTCTAGCTGATTTCTCATCTTTTAATAAAATATTTACCCCAGAGTTCAAGAAAGCTAATTCTCTGATTCTTTTTGCTAATAGGTCAAAATGGAATTCAATATTTGAAAAAGTATCGCCTGAAGGAACAAAATGAACTTCAGTTCCAGTCTTATCTGTTTCTCCAACTATAGAAAGTGGCTTTTCAGGAACACCATTGTGATAGACCTGTTCATGCACTTTGCCCGCTCGTCTAATAGTTAACCTAAGTTTACTTGAAAGCGCATTTACAACTGAAACGCCAACACCATGAAGACCACCAGAGACTTTGTAAGTATTGTCATCAAATTTACCGCCAGCATGAAGCACTGTCATAATAACTTCTGCAGCTGAAATACCTTCTTCTTCATGAATATCGGTTGGAATGCCACGACCATCATCCGAAACAGTGATTGATTCATCTGCATGAATGACAATTTTTATTTGCGAACAGAACCCTGCTAATGCTTCATCTATTGAGTTGTCTACAATTTCGAATACCATATGATGTAAACCTGAACCATCATCTGTATCTCCAATGTACATACCTGGACGTTTTCTTACAGCATCAAGCCCTTTTAAGACTTTGATACTGGACGAGTCATAGCTATTTTCTGTTTCACTCATTTAGTGCTGCTCCTAAATTCCAGGGTATGTCCCGATATAGAATTCTTAGTTGTTAAATTTTTTTGATATTCCCATGTTCCACGTGGAACATATTGAGTTGTTCATCCGAATCGAGTATAGATCTAGTCGACTCCAAGTCGAGTGTCGTACAAATAACCTGAGTATCTAAGGAAAGCAAAAGTTTGAATACTTTCTTGAGATTATTGTTATCAAGCTCTGAATTAATATCATCTATCAGTACTATACAGTTTTTACCGGTGATCTTCTTAAGCAATTTGATCTTGGTCAGATACATTGCTGTAACTAAAATTTTTTGCTGGCCACGAGAGAAAGT
>ENA-OSET01003639-OSET01003639.1-sediment-metagenome-genome-assembly--contig:-NODE-3639-length-14021-cov-39.656053_pt1 | contig 14021 bp, 13 predicted proteins | sample MGYA00237882_ERZ534229 | MGnify/ENA primary metagenome ERZ534229 (study PRJEB26408, sample SAMN06266212) | sediment metagenome | isolation source: Hudson Canyon methane seep mesocosm | place...
ACGCAAGCCGTAATTTCACGCCATGTAAAGTCAAGGTCGTCATCTTCAATAAGGTTTGCCGCGATAGACGGTGCCTCTTGATAATAACGGGATACCAGCTCTATTCCTTCAGGAGTTTTTAAAAGATACTCATCACGAAATGACCGCAACGTCTGGAGTTCATAGCAATCATCAGCTAAGCCCCGATAATCACAAGCCGCAGAGGTAATAAAACACCCTGATTTATCCTTTTTTTCACGACTTTTCCCAGTGTCATTGCGCTTTTTTCGCCACTGCCCACCAGCATTCCTAGATCTATTTTCCCCTTTGGTAGGGCCTGACTTTACTACAGGACCCTTGGTATCTTTGGGTGATGCCATTTTACTCTCCTTACTCAAAGCATTTAGTCTATCCGGGATACTATACCTCTCAAGCACTAGACCCTCCCAGACACCTCGAGGGGTAGTCAACGTCTAATGCCTACGCTATCTTATTTTAGGCTAGGCAGGCCCTTAATATATTCGACACTTTAGTAATTTCTGCGTCACTTTTAGAGCTAACATCTGCCATTAGCTGTTGCAGCTCCGCCTGTGCTTCGCTAAGACTGTTAATGTCCTCTGGAGCTTTATCAGCAAACAAAATCTTGTAAACGTGAGGGTCGTAATAAGCAAGCAGTCTACTGGTAAAGGTCACAGGATCCAGGCCTAGAACGTTAGCATAGGCTGCATAGGCATCGGGTGGTATTCGCGAAGTACCTGCTTCCATTTGAGCGATCATTGTGTAGTATTTAAATTTAAGGGCTACAGCGATATCGCGTTGTGTTAATCCGGCCGCATGCCTTACGTTCTTTAAGTACGCCCCGCCGGCTTTACGTAACGCTAATGATTCTGTTGTTCGCTCTCCTTGCTTGTTCATCAGTAAATCCTTTTACTTATTAGGTTATGCATAATATAGTCTAACTATTGGATAATAGACATTAAAATATTACTAATTCACATAACAATTTGGCCGAGTTGGTATGTCTCTGTCGAGGGGGCCATCTCTAAACCTAGAGCAGCTCCTTCCACGAGCGCACGCCAGTTGTTCTCCCTCATTGTCAAAATGGGATAAAAAAATAAGCGGCTAGCCCCGACATTGGGGACCCTTAGGTGATTCTATACCTCGAACGGTTCTACCGACTCTATGATCTCCTGCATAAGCTGTAAGCTATAACCTTTGAAGTACAGCTTACCCGTCATTGCATCACCTTTACCTGCTTCGTGGCCTACAAGCCAAGCAACATTTTGCTCCGTCCATCCTTGGCGTTGAGCCAGTGTAATAAACGACACTCTAAGACTATGGAATGTAGTCTGACGGCAATTTATAACCTTAGCCTTAGCTTTACCAAATCGCTTGCTATATGCCCCGTGATTATCCCAAGTAGGTTGCTCTTGTAAAACAGCCTCAACCAAATCCAAAGGAATAGGCACCAACCTGTTCCCTGCTTCTGTTTTAGCACCTCGATATTCAGCCGTCTCTTCAATGACTAGACAGTGAATATTGTCGTGTATTTCTAGCTGTGCGTTATAGACCTCAGATAGCCTCATACCCGTCCTCCGAGCTAGAATAGCTGGTAGATGGTCCTTAGGCTTTAACTTGCTTAAAACGGCTCTCAGTAGGTCGTCCGGCATCATTTTGTATGACTTAGTATCCTTCTTCCCGAGCTTGATCCCTTTGAATGGATTCACTAGTTGATCATTGATCAGATCACGATCCTGAGCATATTGAAAGATACCGCCAAGGCACGACAGATAGGTGGACTTCGTAGAATTACTCTGCTCCAGTGTGTCTAACCACCTTACGACTGCACCCTTACGAATAGTCTCTAATGGACCGTCGGAACCAACACCCATAAACAGATCAACTGCAACGGTGTACTTGTCTAGGTGTAGTTGGCTAATAGTACCCTGCTTATGTGGTATCACCTGAGCTAATGCATCACGTATCGAGTACTGATATCTGTTCGGTGGCTTCTCATCAACCGTAGCTTTTCGCCATGCCCAGAATGCGGCCTGATCTGCCTGAGAGAACTGAGACAGTACTAGCTCTGCCCCTTCTTGGCTATTAACCCCAGTTTCAGATAGAGCGTCAATGAGATCTTCATTAACGTGTCCAATGGAATCGGAAAGATCCGGCTCATTTTGTAATGCCAATAAACGCTCTTTGTAGAGTTCCGGAGCCCTCGCCTCTTTAGCCAGAGCCTCCCATTCTTTAATGATGATGTCTCGCTTACGGATAGCTGTGGCTAGATCGCTTGTATGTAAGTTCTGGCTAACGATCTTAGAGCCCAGTACTTCATGTAATTTAATTGGCGGTCTACGTTGAAACCAGTAGACATTGTGACGTTGTTTTAGGTATCGTACGCGCATTCGAGAACTCCTTGTAAGTTTCGAATGATTGTAGACAGCATTGTAGACAGTGTAAAGAGTACAAAAGCCTTATATGTAGTGGCTTTAGGGCTTTGAGACTCATTTTGTTAAGAGTCCCTCATCCCCGACCACTTTCCGGCTTTTAAAATTTGCGCCCGTAGCTCAGTTGGATAGAGCAACGGCCTTCTAAGCCGTGGGTCGCAGGTTCGAATCCTGCCGGGCGCGCCATCTTTTGATGCAGCCCAATGTTGTTCCTGTTTAATGGTGGACGTAGCTCAGTTGGTAGAGCCCCGGATTGTGATTCCGGTGGTCGCGGGTTCAATCCCCGTCGTCCACCCCATTAATTATTTATATAAATCAATCGCTTACGATTATTTTACGCAGAAATATTGCCCTTTGACCAGTTTTTGACCAGTTTTGTTTTAATAGCACCTCGATCTAGTGGCAACCTCGATCTACGCGCGTAAATGTGTCCGAGAAGTCGCGCATAAAAGTGTGTAAAAATATCTTTAAAAGCATAATTTACTTCTCACCTCGATCTAGCCCTGATTTGACTGGATGGGGTATTCAGCTATGATTAGCATGACAGCTCTATTAAGCTAATAGTTCTTGTTATTTGTAGAGTAGTCTCTGATTAACTTACTTCAGGAATATATAATGAAAAAATTGCTTATCTTAGTTTCTTTATTGATCACAACAATATCTTTCGCTGGTCATCATGAGGCTACCGAAAATCAGATTATTTTTACTATTAATGCGGATATTGTTGAGGGCAAAGCTGAATCCTTTAAAGCCCTTCTTAAGGATATGGTTCCTGCGGTTAAAGCCTCTGAGCCTGATACTAATAGGTATCAATACTTCATGAGTCCAGATAACAAAAAACTCACCTTGATTGAGGTTTATCCTAGCAATGAAGCTGCCCTTTTCCATATGGCTGCTTTCGCGGTCAGTCCGTTTGGTGAGGAATTCCTTGCTTCTATAAGCATTACCTCCTTTGTGGTTGCAGGGAATGCAAGTCCTGAATTGATGAAATCTCTAGAACCATTTACCTCAGACAACAGGCCACCAGTTCAAGGCTTTATACGTTAGGAGGACCTCGATCTAGCCCTAGAGTCGACAACATTCTGCATAGGTGGTATCCGTATATGAAAACCTTCTCTCTATACGTTATCAGCTCAATAGCAATCGGGATAGGTTCATTGTCCTGTGCAGACGACTACGATCGCAAAGACTTTAACTACCGTAGTTACAAACCCAATACCTCCATAGGCTTCTACACCAACAAAACCTGTGACCTCATCAACATCGACCACATTGTCAGTCTCAAGGACGCATACGAGAGCGGAGCATCCTCTTGGAGCGCAAGTAAAAAGAAAGTCTTCGCCAACGACAGGTCTAATCATGTGCCGTCATGCGGCCGTGTGAATAGCTCTAAAAGCTCTGAAGGCCCTACTGATTTCTTACGTAGAAGCCGTGATGGTAAGGGCTTAGAGTATGCGATCGTTAGATTCTGTGAGTACGTGCAGAAGTATTATGCTGTGAAGGTTAAGTATGATCTATCTTTCAAGAATAATAGCAAACGACCATTTCAATCATGTGGAATCACCTCGATCTAGCCCTGATTTGACTGGATGGGGTATTCAGCTATGATTAAGTAATCAAGAAAGGGAGAGGTTAGATGGCAGAGTTAGTAGTTTTAAAATTCAAGAAGCCTACAGCACAGATTTACTGAGATATTTCGATCGTGTCACGCACCCCGATTTGCCGGTTGGTACTGTCTGAGGGTAAGGGCAGTCTACTTTTAATTTGTATACAAGGAGATTTATATGGACCCCGTTTTCACTCCCCTAGATGCTACCTTTGGCGCTGTGGTTAGCCACGTGGATTTAAAAAAGCTGAGCAGTGAAACCTGGCAATCCCTCAACAGAGCATTTAATAAATATGGATTGCTCATTTTCCCGAAACAACATCTCAGCATCGATGAGCAAGCGGTATTTGCGGCGCGCTTCGGCGAGATAGAAGAACTCACTAGCATTGAAGGCCTCAAGTCAGTCCCCCTTACTAACATGAGGCAAGATGGCGGCGTGATAGACGAAAATGACGATATGAGTCTCATTTTGAATGGCAACGAAGAATGGCATACTGACAGCTCTTATATGCCTGTGTCAGCGAAGGCGTCTGTGCTGAGCGCCCATGTGATTCCCGTCGACGGAGGGAGGACAGGATTTACAGATATGCGCGCGGCCTACGAGTCCCTGGATGAAACTATAAAAGAACAAATAGAAGGGCTATCTGCTTACCATTCACTTTATCACTCGCAAAACAAAGTGGGTCACGAAGCTAAAGCAGGCCAACTGGAAGGGGTAATAAGTGGGCTAAACAGTCATCAGATTCCCTTGCGCCCCCTGGTAAAAGTCCATCCTGAAACAGGGAAAAAGTCTCTCTTCGTCGGACGGCATGCGTATGGCATTCCAGGTTTATCCGAAGCTGAGTCCGAAAAGTTGCTCATCGACCTGATAGAATTTTCCTGCCAGAAACCACGAGTTTATTTCCATCGCTGGAACGTTGGCGACCTGCTGATTTGGGACAACCGGTGCATGCTGCACAAAGCAGGAACATTTGATCGGTCAGAACCCCGTTTAATGATCCATACTCGCATTGCCGGCGATCCGCAGTCGGAATCAGGGGTTGAAGTGGCATAACAGTTGCTGTTAGAAAGTAACAGGCCGTGGGAGTTTTTCTGAGTTGTGGCGACATTTAAATTACTTTAAACGTGTTTGTATAAGAATCCCAAAAAATGAGTTTCCCTAGGAGTGGAATTAGAGATGCCTAGACCAATAATATTTGGACAAATTGAAAACGTTAAAGAGGGCTACTTGTTTGCTAATCGAAAGGACATGATGCCTTCTAGTTTCCATCGAAATTGGGGTCAAGGAATCGACTTAACCCTTCACAGCCCTAGAGTCGACAACAATCTGCATAGGCGGTATCTCTCTCAAAGGCTCTGGCTGATTCTCGCCCCAATTATTCTTGTGCTACTCTGAACTTCTTGCCTTGTTAGCACTATGATGCGACTTGCGAAACTACACCACTGTACAAAAACAGTCCTGCAAAAAATAGTGCTAAAGCAATGATGCCATAGAAAAAGTCAATCTTTTTTCCACCGGACATGCTGAGTGAATTATGATTTTCTTCTCTGATCTTTGTAGAAAGGTCTAACTGAAAGGGTAATCCAGCTTTCTGAGCTTCGGACTGCAGTGATTCAGCGTAACTAACGGTAGAGCGAAGTAATTGGTGGTACCAGAATCTATCCATTAAATAAAAGGATATCCAGACAAGAAAAGCAATAGCAATAAAGATAAATGCGACAGAAGTTTGGTTGTTGCAAATTTCTATTAAACCCCCAAACCTAAAAGAAAGTGCACCCGCTCCCAACATAATCCCAAGAAGACTTATAGCTGTACGTCGCAGGTTCATGCACATTTCATTAAAGTGCATTTGAAGGTCGACAACCTTCTCCCATACTTTTATCAAATATTCTGGATTTACAGTTTCAGAGGCTTGCACCGAGCCTCCTTATTGTACGTGCTACCGCTTTGTACACTGCCATGCGTGCTTCTCCTCTTTGACCTATGCGACAACCAACAACTTCTAAAAATTGTAGACCATACAGGGGCTAAGTGTGATCGACAGCGTCACAGTTTGGTTAAGTACTTTGGTTACCACTTAATCGAAGGGAGGAGTTTAAGGAGGTTGTTTAGATTGCAAAAAGGGCTATCAGTACAATATCCATATAAATCAATGACTTATGATTATTGAACTATCCTGTGATCGAAACTACTTTTGATTGAGGTGTTGAGCAGGCGTAGTCACTGTACTTTTGCATCATTGCTCGTCGTTTCTCTACCATTGTAGTTCGTTGATATGCCGCCACTTGTTGGTCAGGAATCTTATGGGCTAGAGCATGTTCAGCCATTGCACCGTCAAAATTCGTCTTGTCAGCTACGTAGTCACGAAAGGTTGATCTGAACCCGTGAACTGTAATCTTCCGTCCTTGCTTATCTACCCAGCCACTTTTTTTATTCAGCCGCTTTAGTACTGATGACATTCCCGCTTGTGACAGATGTTTGCCTGACGACAGATTAGGAAATACGTATTCGCTAACTTGAACCTCATGCACTTTTCTCAGTAAGACTATGGCTTCGTTTGATAGAGGTATCTTGTGCGCTTTTTTACTTTTCATTCTGCTTGCTGGAATTTCCCAAAGCCCCTTATCAAAATCAATTTCATTCCATTTTGCTTCGAGAGTTTCAGTTGTTCTCGTAGCACAGAGAATACATATCTCTAATGCTCTTGCTCCCATGCCTGATGACTTGGATAGAGCCTTCATAAAGTCAGATATTTGATCGTAAGGCAGGGCAGGGTGGTGACGATCTTCACTGGGTGCTTTGGCATTCTTAACTTCACTAGGTGACGGATATATTTCTTTTAGGTGACCTCTCCAAGTTGCTGGGTTTTGATCTGATCTCAAGCCTAGAACTTTGGCACGGGCAATTACCGCCTCCATACGCCCTCTGACTCGGTCTGCAGTCTCTGGCTTCTTATTCCAAATGGGATCAAGGACGGCCCTAATATCATTGGTATCAATCTGGGCTATCGGCATATTGCCTATTAAAGGGAATGCATAGGTCTCAAGCGTTTGAATCCATTGCTTAGCATGCTTTGGATTGTTCCATGTCGGACGTTTTTGTTCATAAGCGTCGTAGGCAATCTTTTGAAATGTGTTTTCTTGCAGTTGCTTGTTATGTGCTTCAGTCTTTCTCTTTAAGTCTAGTTCTTGTTGTTCTTCAACTTTTGGGTCAATGCCTTGCTTGATCTTTAAACGATATACATCACACTTGGTTCTGGCTTGGGCAAGATTATTTGTAGTAGGGTGGTAGCCGCCCATCCCCATGTTTTTTCGCTTTCCATCTATATCGTAAACCATGCACCAATTGACTGTTCCCGATTCAGTAATATTCAGGTAGAGATTATCTTTACAGGGATAACGCCCAAGCTTTTTCGTTGAGATTATTTGCTTTATTTCATTGTGAGTTATTCGCTTAGTTCTGCGTGGCTTGCCCATGTGCTTTAACCCCCTTTAAATACCCTCAGATTGCGATCTAAGGGACTTTGTAAATCTTTCTGAATAACCTCACAACTTACGGATTGGAGTGCTTTAAAAGGTTTATCAGGTTACATTTCAGGTTACATTTGTTAATCAATATGTAGCAGTATAGTACAGGACACTATAAGAATGGAAGAGTATTTAATGTAGTATATATAGGGCATAGGGCTTGATTATAAGTAAAGTATAGGAATTCTCTGGACACTAGTTAGGCAGACTCCTTCTCCGCCATATCTTGATACCAATGAGTGTGATATGACTATTTACTCAGAGACTGTTCCCGCGGATCGAGCAACTATACGATTTCCACAGAGTTCAATGGTTACGAAAAACTCTAAAGCTGCCGAAGTTGTGGCGGCAGGTTTTTATGATCAAAAGAACAAGAAAGTGCTGGGTTTCTTTTCTAGAGGGCATAAATATTTTTATTGGGCGACTTCTAAGAATTGCAAATCGCTCCAACGCGGCTTTGGCTGCAACAGTGATGGTTCGTTAGCCTCTAAAGACCCGCACCCGATTTATGAAGCGGCTAACTGTCTAATTCAAAGATGGTTTTTCCTCTTGCTATAGTCCGCTCTACTTTGAGGTCTAACAACTGGGTAGTCGGCACGTTTAGCGGATTTTTGCTTAAGATAACGAAGTCGGCTTGCTTACCCACATCAATCGTTCCTTTTCTGTCTTCCTCAAAATATTGATAAGCAGCATTGACCGTAACAGCCTTGAGAGCATCAAGGATTGAAATACGTTGCTCTTGTCCTAACACCTGACCGCTTCGCGTAAGCCGATTAGTAGTTGCCCAAAGTAAGCGGATCATATCCGGCGGCACTACGGGGGAATCATTATGGACCGTAAAGACTATGCCTCTATCTAGACTGCTCTGGGTTGGACTAATACGACTGGCACGTTCTTCGCCAAAAACCGAGTCTCGGTGCCAATCGCCCCAGTAAAATGTGTGAGCTGAGAAAAACGAAGGAATGGCTTTCATTTCTGCCATGATATCAAGTTGGTCTTCTCGAACTGTTTGGGCGTGAATCATCACTGTACGATGATCAGGAATACTGCTCATATCGATACTGCGATTTAACGCATTAACAAAAAGATCTGCAGCAGCATCACCATTGGCATGAGCTAAGATTGGCGTGCCTGCGTCTATAAATTTGGCAAAAAGAGCATCTACTGACTCTGCTGGCATGATTGGATAACCACGATAATCGTGGGCGCCGCCCTTAGGAGGTATCTTATACGGCTGGGTTAAATAGGCCGTTTTACCTTGTGGCGAGCCGTCTAAAATCATCTTAACGCCGCCAACCTTAAAACCATTTTTATAATCGCTCAAGAGCGGTAATGGAGGGCTATTCTCTCCAAGATATGTCTCATCAACCGTCTGGAAAGACACGACGTCAATAGGGAAAGGTTTCTCATTGGCCGCAGATCTCAGTTCGTTTATCACACCCAGAGACGACGCCCCATCCTGGGCGGTAGTAATACCATATCGAGCGTAATCAAGTAGGCCAGCATGTACTAGCTCATTTATATTTTCTGCCGGCGGGAGTAAGGACTGAATGGCAAAACCAGCTGTCTCCTCCAAGACTCCATTAGGCCTCTGGCTATCTCCTTCTCGACGAATAACTCCGCCTGGGGGGTTAGGGGTATCCTTATTAATCCCAGCAATTTCAAGTGCCTTAGAGTTAACCGCGGATAGATGGCCTGAAACATGAATTAGCAAAATAGGATGAGAGGTGGATACCTTGTCTAGGTCAATGGTGGTCGGATGTCGTGCTTCAGCAAGCAGAGAATCGTCGTAACCCATTCCCACAACCCAATCGCCTTCAGCTAGATCTTTTGAGGCTATATGGCTTTTCAATGCCATGACCAATCCGTTCATATCCTCGGCTGGCCCAACGGGAGGTGAAGCTATGTTCGCCATAGCGGAAAGCCTTCCATGCCAAGCAACGTGACCATGAGCGTCAATAAAGCCAGGTAGTAGTGCGGAGTCCTCTAGATTGACTACCTCAGTAGTTTGCCCATCCCAATCGTCTCTCTGGCCCACAAAAACAATAGTATCGTCTTTAACGGCCACAAAATTGGCTGATTTAGATTGTTCGCTAAGAGTGATGATATTGTCTCCGTAGAAGGCTATATCGGCTTGCGGCGCCTTATTGCAACCGGCAAGCAACAATAGCGGCAGAAAGATAGCTAATCGAACATCTGTTAAACGTTTCAATGTCATTCCTCTCTTAATTGATGAAATTCGAGTACCAGTATACAAAAAGATGATCACGTCGTTTCAATTAAAACAACGTTCTATTAAATCGCGAATTTCACCTATGTATTTGAGATTTGGATGTTTAAAAATTCGTTGTCTGAAGAGCTAAGTGCAAGCCATTCCTATTGAACAGGTAGTGCATGACATCTCAGCTCGGTTTTGGCGATTAAACAGGAGTAATATAACCCAAAAGATGGGTCTATTATCTGAGATATCCTAGTCTACTGTTATGACGAAAAAGCCTTCATCAAAGGCAGGCTGCGTACTCGAATACCACTTGCAGCATATACGGCATTGGCCAGAGCAGGGGCTATACCCGGTGTTCCAGGTTCTCCGCCGCCACCAAGTTCATGGCCACTATTTATGATATGGGTTTCAATAGTAGGAGCATCAGACATTCTTAGGGATCGATAGTCGTGGAAGTTACTTTCAACTACGGCACCATCTTGAATTGTAATTTCTCCGTACATGGCCGCGCTGAGGCCATAGATAATCCCAGATTCAATCTGTGCCTTCATTCCATCTGGAGCAATAGCAAGACCTGGATCAATTACCGCAACAACTCGATCAACCGATACAGATTTATCAACAATAGATACCTCTACGACTTGAGCGACGATAGAGCCAAATGATTCTTGAAGCGAGATACCTTTTCCTCGACCCTTTGCTAATGGAGTTTCCCAGTTGGCTTCCTCAGCGGCTCTCTTTAAGACCGCTAGATGCCGCGGTTTGTCCTTTAAAAGATCCAGTCTAAATTTAAGAGCATCCTTACCAGTAGCATTCGCGGCTTCATCAATAAATGATTCGGTGAAAAAACCGTGTTGAGAATGGTCTACGCTCCTCCAGGCTCCAAAAGGGACGTGAGTAGGGCTACTAACATGGCCAATATCTTGTGCCTCTACAGCATAGGGAATAAGCGGGGCTTCGGTAGGTTCGGCTTTATTAACATAGGTATTTTCCCATACGAGTAGTTTGCCATTCTCATCGATTCCACCTCTGAATCGGCTTTGTATGGCTGGGCGGTAAAAATCTTGACGAATATCTTCCTCCCGAGACCAAATCAGTTGAATAGGACGTCCTACAGCTTTGGCAATTTGAGCTGCCTGAATCGCATAATCTGGGCGAGATTTACGACCAAAGCCACCGCCCATTAATTGGTTGTGCAAGGTTACTTTGTCTTCATCTACACTCAACGCTTCTGCGACGGCTTTTCGAAATCCAAGAGGGTTCTGGCAACCTACCCATATTTCGCATTGACCATTGCTGATTTCTGCTGTGGCATTGAGTGGTTCCATACAGGTATGGGCGAGAAAGGGAACTGTGTAGTCAGCTTCAATTACTTTTGAAGCATTTAAAAACTGGGTAGGAGTGTCGCCTTGTAATCGATCAGATTGACGTTCTTCAGACGCGGTAATATCTTTAGCAAATTGCGCAAAAATGTCGGTACTGGATCTTGCGGCTAAGTCTACATCACTCCATGTTATGTTTAGTGTTTCTCGACCTTTCTTGGCGGTCCAATAACTGTCAGCTATTACGGCAACCGCAGGGCTTGATTGAAAGCCTCCAATCATCATATTTGATTGGGCCGGGGGAAGTTCAATAACATCTACAACTCCCTCAATTTTACGCGCAGCTTGGTCATCGATGCTGACAATAGTTGCGCCAAAAACCGGAGCACGAATTACCGTCGCATAGAGCATCCCAGGCCGTCTAATATCCAACGCAAACTGAGCTGATCCATCGACTTTGGAAGGTATATCTAATCGAGGAACAAATTTACCGACGATCTTATAGTCTTCAGCTTTTTTGAACTCCGGTGTTTGCGACGGAGTCATTTTAGCAACTTCGTTGACAAAACTAGCATAGGGCTCTCGTCGAGAACTAGGTGTATGAACAAGGTGACTATTATCTGTTGTAATATCTTTCAGTGGAACTTGCCAAGCACTTGCTGCAGCTTGGCGCAACATCTGGCGAGTTGATGCCCCAGCAACTCGCATCCCGAGTGAGCCCGTCACACGGATGCTCGTGCTACCACCGGTTACCTGAAGACCAAGGTTATCCATCAGTTTCATCATGGCGCCATCGACTGAGGGCACAATAAAGTCGGGAAAATTAATACCTTTAAGTAAATATTTTCTACCAAGACTATAGTGAGAATAGGCGCCAATAGCAGGTGCTTCTTCAATCCGCATGTCATTCCAGTCTGCATCTAGTTCTTCTGCGAGCATTTGAGCGAGAGCAGTTTGAGCGCCTTGCCCCATCTCTGAGTGGGGGACCATTGCAGTAATCGTGTTGTCACTATCAATGCGCACATAGGCGTGAACAAGTTGCCCTCCATCGTCGCCAAGTAGGTCAGATAATTCACCTGCTTGATTTCCTGGGCGCATAGCAACACCTACAATAAGACCACCGCCAGCGATAACGCCTGTTGTTAAAAATGCTCTTCTTGTCCACTTACCCATGATTAGTCTCCATCGCGTCGTAGAATTGTTCTGCAACAGAAGAACCTGCAACGGCTTTGATAGCTTCACGGATACGGCCATACATGCCGCAGCGACAGATATTACCCTTCATTGCTTGATCAATATCTGCATCGTTAGGATTAGGGTTCTCAGAGAGGAGCGCTGCGGCTGACATCAACTGCCCAGACTGACAATAACCGCATTGTGGAACCTGATGTTCAATCCAAGCCTGTTGTAGTGGATGTTGTTCGTCGGATTTAGGTTTCAGTCCTTCAATGGTTGTCACCGCCTTACCAGCAACACTAGCAATTGGTGTCACACAAGAACGAATTGCTTGACCGTCGATGTGGACTGTACATGCACCGCATTGTGCGATGCCGCAGCCAAATTTGGTGCCAGTGAGATCGAGCTGCTCGCGAAGCACCCAAAGCAGAGGCTTTTGTGGGTCCACCTGGACAGTTTTCTCTTTGCCATTAACCGAAAACGAGGTGACCATTGCATTCTCCCTAAACTTGATTTGTGTCATTAAATAACTGACCAAAAGTCATTGCAAGCAAATTATTATAAATTCACAAAAGTTGCACTTGTATTTTAGGCTAATCATAGATCGACCTAAAAATGATGATAGTTGATGAGCTCTGGGTGCTGCGTGTAAAACAGTATTTACGGTGTTAGTGCAAAAATAAGAAATTTGTTTGATGTATAGATGTCGATTCTGAGCTAATATCTTTGATTACTTATAAATTGCCTGCACAAAATAGAGGTTAAAATTTTGGATGCTCTGACATTCGAACAACTTCGTCTTGTTATTGTCGTGTACTCGTCCTCGATAATACCGCTTGTTCTCATTCCAATTCTTCACGTTAGAAACCTTATACCAAAATGGGTTCTACCGTTTTATGTACGACTATTTTTTATCTGTGCAATTGGATGGGAAATTTGGTTTAACTATGGTTTCTTGGCAGGAGATAGCGTTGGTGTTAGACGGGCAGATATATTAAATCAGCTAATTCCTGTGCATTTAAACTGGGTGCTTAATTCTTTGGCTGATGCAGGTGCAATTTGTTGCGGTGGCCTTTTGTTAGCGTGGCTTATTTTGGGTCGCAAGAGCGAAGGATTTAAAACTTGGCGATGGAGTGTGTTTGGGCTGCTTTTGGTAGGGTTTATAGGGCAGAATATTATAGTAGAAATGTATCTATATCATGACCAGCTATCAGTGGATAAGCCGCTCTCCTGGGCACCTTTAGCGCCGACGGGCCCTTGGTTTAACCCTCTCTTATGGGAATACGATGGGAGATCAATCATGTTTCAGAGTCAGCTTCCGTGGCTGATTATGACGCCTTTGGTATATTTAGAATTAATAAGAGCTCTTAAATCATCGAGCTCAGAGAGGCGGTAATAAATGGCAAGTCGTAGCCTCCGAGAGGAGGCTACCTGCCTACGAGGAGCCCCTAAGCTGTAACGGATATTGCCTTATCCGACTCGATACATTCATCAAGAAGTTTCAAAAAGGCAGCACGGGACTTATTTTTTGAGCCATTAAATGCTGTCATGTTGAGTTGACTAAAGCCTTTAGCTACAGCCAAAGCAGCTTCATCTAGGTGTTCTACAGGGGCTGTCTTATCATAAAATCCTGCACTAATAGCATCATCGGGTGACCATATTTCTGCATTAATAACAGCGCGATGGAAGTAATTAAGCGGAATCCGATAGCGAGCTAATTCAATACCAAAGTTATGCAT
>ENA-OSET01003640-OSET01003640.1-sediment-metagenome-genome-assembly--contig:-NODE-3640-length-14018-cov-4.023886_pt1 | contig 14018 bp, 15 predicted proteins | sample MGYA00237882_ERZ534229 | MGnify/ENA primary metagenome ERZ534229 (study PRJEB26408, sample SAMN06266212) | sediment metagenome | isolation source: Hudson Canyon methane seep mesocosm | place...
CTTTTTGCGACACATTAGGCTCACCTTTTACATTGGTTGTTGCTAACCAACATAACACACTCTCATTTATCGAATTTAAAATTTCTTGGTTCAACATAATCCCCATCTTCTTTTGTTATTTTAGGTCCGACCCCAGAGAGTCAAAATTTACTCAAAAACCTACTCGATTTAATGCATATTCCGACCAGCACTACTTAAATAGTTATTCCCCTCTTGCTGCATTAGCTCTCTTGCTCTGGCCAAGTCAAGCTCTTCAATCGGTGCTGACAGGTGGTAAGACAGGGTTTCGATTCTCTTACTCAGGGTGATTACATCAGATTCTACCAAGCGATCAATGACCGAATGCAATGTTCCTTCTAGATTAGCGGGTGGATTGGGGTATTGTTTGGATAGATATTCAATCAATTGTTGGATGGTATGAAAACCATCTGCTAGCGACACCACGGTGCCTAACCAACCATCCAGAGGCGTAGTATTTTCAACTTGATTGATATCAACCAAGGCTACCTGGCCGTCTTTTCGGGTAAAAGCAACGTTGCGATAGAAAAACTGAGAATTATCCATAAAAAATCCGATTATTAATTCTGGTAATTCTGGGGTCTGACCCGAATGGTACTTACTTTAGCCCGTCATCCTCGCGCAGGCGGGGATCCATTTTGACTTATGTCCACTGATCATCATGGATTCCCGCTTGCGCGGGAAAGACAAAAATCAATATTACTCTCTTAAGTAAGTGCCATTCGGGTCTGACCCGAATGGCACTTACTTAAGCGGTATTGTCTTAAAAAACAGCTAGTTACAATGCTACCAGCATATACCTTGAGCGTAGATGGCTTCGCAACTATTAAAGACAATACAGTAAACTCAATAGTTTCATGTATATACAAAGCTACTACGACCCTTACTAAAAAACACTAAGCCATTGATTTTAAATAAATTAAATTCTTAAGTAAGTGCCATTCGGGTCTGACCCCAGATGGTTTTTTTGGAATCTGAGCCAAAGGTCAGCAAAAAACCACTTAAGTATAAAATACTACTCTATAAATACAGTCAGGTAAAAGCGAACCTCATTTACTAGCACGCTTTGAATCTCACTAATTTTATATTATTCAGCTTTCGTTCAGCTTCACTGTTTTATGCTTATCTCATACTCAAAAAGCAAAGGATAAGAACATGAAAAAGCGACAACTTGAAGCTGATATTAAATTGTTGACCACAAGTGTGGTTGTATTTTTATTGACCTTTAGCTCAAATCTTTATGCCGGAGGCAGACATCATAGCGATATAAACTGGGCGAAAGTCACACGAGTGGAGCCCATTACCCATATGGTAGAGCATCGTGTTCCTGAGAGAGAATGCTGGAACGAACAAGTGAGATATTCTGATGATTATCATCATAGTGATAACACCTATACGAGCACTATACTAGGTGGCGTAATTGGGGGTGCATTGGGGAATGCTGTGGGTCATAGGAAAAAGAACAAGAAAATTGGCACTGCGGTGGGCGCGATTCTCGGAGCGTCAATTGGTAACGATATGGCCTCACACGGAAGAAAACATAAACCAACTACTCAGCGTTATCGTAACAAGAAACACTGTGAAGTAACGCATCATGTAAATTATGAAGAGGAGATACTCGCTTATCGTGTATGGTATCGTTATAAAGGTGAAGAGTATAAAACGCGCATGAAACATAAACCAGGTAGAAAGATTAAAGTAAGGGTTAGTGTTGAGCCTATCTGATTATACTCACCCCCAATTCATCCCCCCTCTGATAAGTAGGCACAGGATATAAGTATGAGTACTAAAAAATTAATGACGAATATCCTGTTAACCTTATTTATTTTCTTAGCACACGACTTGGTGGCAGCACCAAAAAAACAGTTCATTAGTCAGCAGCAAGCTATTACTGTAGTGAAAGAAAATGTCGGCGGCAAAGTATTGAAAGTCAAACTAAAACAAACGCCTCGTGGCAGTTTTTACAAAGTAAAACTGTTAACAAAGAATGGTCGGGTGAAGCAGATTCGAGTCGATATCAGCACCGGTGAAATTCTTAAACACAGTCCGTCAAATTGAGCTTAGTCGATGAAGTTACTAATCGTAGAAGATGAACAAAAACTTCGCAGCCAACTTTCTCAGGCACTTGAGCAACAGGCATATAAAATAGAACAGGCCAAAGATGGTGAAGAGGCGCTTTATATGGGGCTGGAGTACCCCATTGATTTGGCTATTGTTGACTTAGGTTTACCTAAGATCAATGGCGTAGAAGTAATCAAACGATGGCGTAAGGCGGGTATCGTTTTCCCAATATTAATTCTCACCGCTAGAGGCAATTGGCAGGACAAGGTTGAAGGACTGGATGCTGGTGCCGATGATTACTTAGTTAAGCCTTTTCATTTAGAAGAACTGTTTGCCCGGGTAAAAGCCCTGATTAGACGATTTGGTGGCCATGCTTCTTCTGAATTGATATTCGGCAATATAACCATTGACCTATCTGCCAAACAAGTTGCCCTCAGTGGACAGTCTTTAGAGTTAACGGCTTATGAATATAATACCTTGGAGTACTTGATTCATCACTCGGATAAACCCGTATCTAAAAAAGAACTGACGGAGCATTTGTATGACCAGGATTACGATAGAGACAGCAATGTTATCGAAGTCTTTATTGGCCGTCTACGAAAAAAGCTCGACCCTTCTGGTGAGTTGAACCCAATCAAAACAGTACGTGGTCAAGGGTACCGTTTTGAGCTGACAAAAGAGACTAAGGGGTGATGTCGATCATCTCTATAAACAGTATTCGTGGTCGACTGATAGTCGCTTCTTTAATACTACTACCTTTGGTTTGTGGCGTGCTTGCTTGGTCTCTAGATAAAGCATATTCGATTAGCCTCTTGCAAAGTCAGCAGCGTCAGATGCTGCTCCAAACTTACGCATTAATGGCTGCAGCTGAAATCGAAGGCACCACACTTTGGTTGCCAGAACAAATGACCGATGATCAGCTTAACCAACTTTCCTCCGATACCTTTGCCATTGTCGTTAGTGAAAGTTCCAATACGAGTAATGTGATATGGCAGTCACTCTCTGCTTCCGATAAGTTGATTGATTCTATCGGGAATGGTAAACCCCTACCGACTGGTCAACTTAATTTTTCCACAATGAGTATAGGCCTGGAAAAATACTTCATCTTACAATATGCGGTTGAATGGGAAACGGACCTAGGCCAAGTACTACCCTTTCAATTCATGGTGTTTGAAAACCGCGCAGCCAGTGATCAGCAACTCTTTGAGTATCGGAGTGTCCTATGGTGGTGGTTAGGCGGTATTGCGCTGTCATTAGTTTTACTGCAACTGGTTATTCTACGCTGGGGGCTTCACCCCATTGAAGGCCTTATTGACGATTTATCAGCCGTCCAGCAAGGAAAGGCCGATAGCTTGAGCGGGCGTTATCCCAATGAATTGACTGTAATGACAGGGAGTATTAATCAATTAATACAGCATGAGTCTAAGCAGCGAGAACGTTATCGACACACCTTGGCAGATCTGGCGCACAGCATTAAAAACCCAGTTGCTATTATTGCCAGTGTGCTAGATGGAGCAAAAATCAACGCCAAGCAGCAGAGCCAATCTGAACAAGTGTGGATTAACGATATTGCCGAACAAAATGAGCGAATAAATCAAATCGTTTCCTATCAACTTAATCGCGCTGTTGGCGGTTCGGCCGCGCCCTTTAATAAGGCTATTTTAATTAAACCTGTATGCGAGAAAATCGTTTCTGCCCTAAAGAAAGTGTACTCAGATAAATCAATGCAAGTTACTCTTACAATCGAAGAAGAAGCGAGCTTTAGAGGCGATAACGGTGACCTGATGGAGTTGCTAGGAAACCTGCTTGATAATGCCTTCAAGTACGGAAGACAGAACATTAATATTATCGTAAAAGGTAGCGCTACGGATTTAGACTTCTCAATTGAGGATAACGGCCCTGGAATGTCCGATAATGAGAAATTACAGCTAGTTCAGCGAGGAGAACGTGCTGACACAGCATTACCTGGTCAGGGTATCGGTTTGGCGGTCGTTAACGATATTGTGGTGAATTATGGTGGCCAGCTGTTATTAGACAATTCTAGTCTGGGTGGTTTGAAAGTGTCGATTAGCTTTAATTGGCGCTAGATTTAACCAGGGTAGTGATGATCCGACACTGAGGCCTTAACCCTTGAGCTATCATGGTTCCTCTCCAACAAACACGTAGTATTCCATTGCAAGATTTACGTTCAGCTCTTGTTCAGCTAACACTCCTCATACTAGACCAAAATAACGGTTTAAAGCGGAGTCAATATGTACAAAATAATACAAGTAACGTTTCTTACTCTAACCTTAGCGTTGGTCTCAGGCTGTAAAGTAGAGACTCAGTCTGATAGCAATGTTTTGAAAATTTCTTTTTCACCCTCAAATCATGAGCATTGGAGCTGGCCGGCTGCCACGTCCATGGTTTTTGATTTCCTGAATCTAGATTACTCTCAAGATGATATTGTGGACTTCCATTACTACCACTACGGCGATAGCGATGTCTCAACTAATGACATTAGCTGGTTGCTTTGGGATCTGGGTGGTATAGATAGTCACTTGACGGGGACACTGAGTTTTCGGGAGATTCGTTCTCATATCAATTCTGGCAATCCGGTTTTATTGCATTATGGCGATTACTACAGCGGACATTATGTGCTTTTACATGGGTATGACGACAACGGCCATATTTACCTCCATGACCCCAATTATGGTACTCGAGTTATCCATTATGATGACCTTTTTTATCAAGAATTCTATGACCTAGGATATTTTTGGGCATCTAGTTTGATTATAAAAAGCTAATTAATCTCAATGACGAAGGGGCGACGATGCCCCTTAATTAAACACCCTACTCAGAATAGTTAAATCTAGTAGTTAATCGAAAATAACGAATCACCCCACCATTAAGGCCGTTCTAAAATAGCCGTTACCCCTTGGCCACCAGCTGCACAGATAGAAATCAAACCACGACCGCTGCCTTTTTGTTCTAACATTTTTGCTAGTGTCGCGACGATACGCCCACCTGTTGCTGCAAATGGGTGGCCGACTGCAATCGAGCTGCCTTTTACATTTAATTTGCTACGATCAATGCTTCCCCATTTGTTATTACGACCCAGGCGTTCTTTACAGAATTTATCATCATCCAGCGCAGCCATTGTGGTTAACACAACACCCGCAAAAGCTTCATGAATTTCATAAAAGTCAAAGTCCTGAAGTGTTAGATTTGCACGCTCTAACATTCTGGAAATTGCATACGTTGGCGCCATTAACAGGCCTTCCTTGGTATCACTTTCTTTGCCTAAAAAGTCAACTGATGCGGTTTCATAAAAGGTTAAATATGCTTGAACAGGTAGGTTATTTTCTTTTGCCCAAGCTTCACTCGCAAACAATACTGCCGAAGCACCATCGGTCAGGCCTGAACTATTGCCAGCGGTTAAGGTACCCTGCCCGCTTTTCTTGTCGAATGCTGGTTTTAAGGTCGATAAGCGTTCCATCGAAACATCGGGTCGCATTAAGTTATCTTGCTCCAAACCATTAAAAGGAACGATAAGGTCATCAAAAAAACCTTCCTCATATGCGGCGGCTAAATTTTTCTGGCTGTTGTAGGCAATTTCATCTTGTGCTTCGCGGCTGGTGCCCCACTCTTTGACAGTGACTTCACAGTGCTGACCCATTGACATTTTAGTACGAGGCTCGCCGTTAGCTGGTAGTAATGGAGCAAAATGCCTTGGTCGAATTTTAGCTGCGAGCTTTAGCTTTTCTTTGGTGGTTTTTGCACGATTCAATTCCAACAAAATTTTACGCAAACCTTCACTCACACCAATTGGTGCATCTGAGGTAGTGTCTGAACCGCCCGCAATACCACATTCAATTTGACCCAGCGCGATTTTATTCGCGACTAACATCGCCGCTTGTAAGCCTGTACCGCATGCCTGCTGAATATCCAAACAGGGTGTATTTGCATCTAAATCTGTGCCTAATACGCACTCGCGCGTTAAGTTGAAATCTCGGCTGTGCTTAATGACTGAACCCGCAACCACTTCACCTAAGCGTTTACCCTTGAGGTTGAATTTATTAATCACGCCGTTTAACGCTGCGGTTAACATCTCTTGGTTGCTGGCATGAGAATATGCTGTATTTGAACGAGCAAATGGAATGCGAGAGCCACCAATAATGGCTACTTTTCTAACTGTTTGGGTCATGACATTACCTGACATTGAATACGAAATATGCAGTCTATCAGTTTTATACTGGCTTCCATTGGCCAAAATGAAAATTAAAATTATCGACTATTAAATATGGTTATGTGTTTGCCAGTCGCTGCCTTCACCAACACGTGCCATCACGAAGTCTACAAACGCGCTTATTTTGGAAGACTTCTGCCGATTGGCATACACCAAATAAAATTGTTTCCTGAAAAAACCATAGCACTGTAATAAATGCTTTAACTTACCCTCGTCCAGGTCCGCACGCGCGAGCATTGCCGGAATGATGCCAATGCCTTGGTGCCCCAAGGTCATTACCCGGATAAAAGACATATCATTGATTAACAGTCTGCTTTTAGAGGGAATCGGAATTTCAGCATTTTTAGCATGCATGGATAAAGGTATGCCGGGGTGTCTGATAATTTCATGCCCCTCTAGCTCAGATGGATGTTGAGGTTCGCCATGTTTTTCAAGGTATTCAGGCGTAGCACACACAATCAATTGTCCAAATCCAATCGGACGGGCGATCAATGAAGAGCTTTCTACTTCACTTGCTCGAAACACCACATCAATTTCTTGATCGACAATATCAATAACGCGGTTATCCATTTCAATTTCCAAATCAATTTTTGGGTAAGTGCTGAGGAAATCTTGAATTAAGGTTTGCATGAAATTTGTGCCAAACGCTAGCGGCATGCCGACTCTTAAAAGACCAGACGGCTCGACCTGCATTTGTTGTACAACCTGCTCAGCCTGTTCGGCTTCTTCCACAATTCTGCGGCAATGTTCAAAGTAAAGTTTTCCCACTTCAGTGAGTTTTAATTGCCGGGTAGTCCTATGAAGTAGCCTTGCACCTATCTGTTCTTCCAACTTCCCCACCTGCCGACTGACGGTCGATTTCGGCATATTGAGCTTCTTTGACGCGCCGATAAAACTCCCCTGTTCAACAACAGCAGCAAAAATTCCCATCTGATTTAATTCCATACTTTCCTCTCAACAACAGCTCGATAAAACCACAAACAGTTTATCCCACTAATGGGACGTAAGCTCCCACTTTTACCATCTAATAACTTTAATGGAACAATACTATACTAGCGCACGCAATTTATTTCACACCTATCTAATTAAATATTTGAGGACCAAATAATGACTAAACAATTTTCTTCCTGGGTCATACGCTGGCGTTGGTTCATTATTTTAAGCACAATTCTGGGGGTATTATTTACCGCCAGTGGCGCTTCCAACATCGTATTTTCTTCCAATTACCGGGTATTTTTTGCGGAAGGTAATGAACAATTAAATGCCTTTGAAACCTTACAGAACACCTACACAAAATCCGATAACGTTATTATCGTCATGACCCCAGAAGACGGTAATGCTTTTTCTAAGCCTTATCTTAAAGCCGTTCATCAGGTTACCGATGCAGCATGGCAATTACCCTATTCTACGCGGGTCGACTCACTCACTAATTTTCAACATACCCGAGCTGAAGAGGATGACTTGATTGTTGAAGATCTAGTCGAGGATCCTGATTCACTCACTGCGGAACAACTAAAGTATATTCAGCAAATAGCACTAAACGAACCGCTACTCAAAAAACGATTAATCTCCGAAGACGCCAGAATATCCCTGATAAATGTCACCGCACAAATGCCGGAACTTGCAGAAGACGAAGTACCCGCCTTAGTCAAAGCGGCACGTGATTTAGTCACCAATATGGAACTAAGTCATCCCGATATTCAGTTCCATTTAACGGGAACGGTAATGCTCAATAATGCCTTTGGTGAAATGGCTCAAAAAGACATGAGTCAGCTGATGCCCATCATGTTGCTGGTTATTATTGTGGTGTTAGGCGTCATGCTAAGATCTATACCCGGAACCTTGGCAACCGTCACCGTTATTATCATGTCAATACTCACCGCAATGGGTTTGTTTGGCTGGTTAGGTTGGACGCTCTCTCCGCCGTCAGCCTCTGCACCGACCATTATTATGACGATGGCAGTAGCAGATTGCGTACATATGTTAGTGACGTTTCTGCATGGCATGCGTCATGGCCTTTCGAAAGAAGCTGCACTTAAAGAAAGTATTCGTCTCAACCTACAACCGGTATTTATCACCAGCCTTACTACTGCATTGGGTTTTCTGTCAATGAACTTCAGTGAAGTACCGCCTTTCCGTGATTTAGGTAATACAGTGGCGATGGGTGTAAGCGCCGCCTTCTTCCTTTCTGTTGTTTTCCTGCCTGCGCTTATGATGGTTCTGCCAGTTCGCGTCAAAGTTCAAGCCGATAAAGACAGTCAAACCATGAATAAGCTATCAGAGTTTGTCATCAATAATCGCAGCCGTTTGCTATGGGGAACGGTTGCGCTGACCATTGGTTTAGTGGCGTTATCTAGCAAAAATCAAGTCAATGATGAGTTCGTCAAATATTTCGATACCAATACCTCCTTCAGGCAGGATACTGATTACCTAGCTGAAAATATGACCGGCATGTATACCATTGACTATTCGCTGGAAAGCCCTTTTCAAGAAGGCATCAGTCACCCAAAATTCCTCCAAGATATTTCAAACTTCGCGCAATGGTTAAGAACGCAACCTGAAGTGGAGCATGTCTACACTTTGGGCGATACATTCAAACGACTTAACAAAAACATGAATGCTGACCAAGAAGAGTTTTATAAACTGCCCGATGATAACGAACTGGCTGCGCAATACCTGCTGCTCTATGAAATGTCATTACCTTACGGTCTGGACCTAAATGACCAGATTAATATAAATAAACGCGCCACTCGTGTCGTCATCACCACAAAGAACTTCTCATCCCGTAAAACACTCGCTCTTGAGAAAAAAATTAATGACTGGTTATCGGAAAACACACAAATGCGCACCCATTATGCGGCGAGTCCTAATTTGATGTTTTCCCATATTGGTAAGCGAAATGTGTCTTCCATGATCGGCGGAACACTTATCGCATTATTCTTTATCTCACTGATCCTGATTATGGCATTACGTTCACTCAAACTAGGAATCATTAGTCTTGCTCCCAACTTAATACCCGCGGGCATGGCATTTGGTATTTGGGCCTTTTTCAATGGTGACTTAGGGATCTCGCTTGCGAGTGCAGTGGGTATGACCTTGGGCATCGTCGTCGATGACACCGTTCACTTTTTAAGCAAATATCAACGGGCAAGAACAGAGCTTGGCAAATCGGCCGAAGAAGCAGTTCGTTATGCCTTTTCAACTGTTGGCGTTGCACTCTGGGTTACCACGCTGGTGTTAGTCGCAGGCTTCGCAGTTCTTGCAGCATCAGACTTCAGCATGAATGCTCATATGGGAATCTTTACCGCACTAACCATCGCGATTGCCTTAATGATTGATTTTCTATTCTTACCAGCACTTCTTATTACAGTTGAGAAACAAAAAGATGAAAAAGCAACAAACGCTATCAATATTACTAGTCAGCCTGTTACTGACTAGTAGCAATCTACTTGCATTTACCTTAAAAGGTAGTGACCAGGATAAAGGTTTGGCGATTGCCAAAGAGTCGGATCTCAGGGATCAGGGATGGACTGATAGCATTTCTGAAATGAAGATGACCTTACGCAACCGAACAGGTGATGAAAGCATACGTGAGTTGCGTATTTCCAATTTGGAAGTCAGCAACGATGGTGATAAAAGTCTCACGGTTTTTGATTCACCAAAAGATGTGCGCGGAACGGGTTTCCTCAGTTTCTCACATATCGATGAAGCAGATGATCAGTGGCTTTACCTCCCTGCTCTTAAACGAGTAAAGCGTATTTCATCAAAGAATAAATCGGGACCCTTTATGGGCAGTGAATTTTCTTTTGAAGATCTCGCGTCCTTTGAGGTCGACAAATACCAGTATCGATATTTAGGAGATGAAACGATCGAGGGTATTGCCAGCTATAAAGTGGAAATGATCCCACGTTATGCGCATTCGGGTTATACACGATTAGTGACGTGGATCGATCAACAGGAGTTCAGAATCCAAAAAATTGAATTCTATGATCGGAAAAAGTCACTATTGAAGACCCAAATTTTCAGAAATTACCACCCCTATCAAGACCAGTATTGGAGAGCTCACACCATGGAAATGAGTAATCACCAAACAGGAAAATTCACAACACTAGAATTTGCCAACTTTAAATTTCAAACAGGACTAAACGAGCAGGCATTCAGAAAAAATGCACTCAAACGTTTGCGCTAGTAGCTCGTTAATTTAAACAGCATGGGTGGGTGCTTTCGCACCTATACCCATCCATGCTGTTTTGATAGGCTACATTGCTTATTTCACTATTCTCAGCTCAAGTTAACCACTTTCGGGTAGTGCCAAAAGCTACTATCAGCAAATTTATATAACTAATCTTTCCACCTTAAACTAACGTAGTTTGCTAAATTTTTTACACTGAGCCAAACCGTTATTACACCGCCCAAAACTATTACTTTTTCCTGTTTTTTTTATTGTACTATATCCGAAACTATGTTCTTTTGTTTCTAGTTCAAATACATTACCCACCATTGATGATCATTCGTCCCACCTTATTAGGAGTTTCAATATGTCTACCTTTGTTATTTGGGGCGAACCCGACCATCAGGTCAGAGCAACATCACTCGCGCAAGCCTACGCCACAACAGCTGCAGCGATCGCTGATCCTGCACAACAAATTGCAGGGCTAGACAAACTAGTGTTCTGGGGGCATGGCACTGCCAGCGCATTCTGTGGTCTCTCTCCTGAAGACTTCGTCAAGAAAATCAATGTCTGGCGCACCATCAACCCGGACCTCAAAACAGTTGAAATGCTAACGTGTAATGCTCGTCATGCTGAAAACGGCCGTGACTCCTATACCGATAAGGTGGTCACCACCCTATCTCGCAAACCCAACAAAATGGCCGACAAAGTGAACTTTCGCGCCTTGCCGATCTGCACCACCCCTAGTAGCAAAGCCTGTCATTACGCGATATTAAAATGGCACCCTGCTTCTTCTACATGGGCCTATATTGGAGCACCAAAGAAAGACGAGGTTAACCACTGGGACAACCATATGTTCGATGGCGTAGTCACACTAGAAGATTTCTTGGACCCTCGTGGCGCTGCTGCAAATTATCCCCAGGCAGAGGCCGCGTATCGCAAATCCAACGGTAAGCTGCTGACCGACCCTTATGCGGTGCGCCATAACTGGACCACCCAGCAATTCAACGACTATAACGTCAAATTCAAGCAAGTCCGACAAGATACCTATGTGGCAACAGGCACTATTGGCACATTACGTTGGTTTCTTCAGGACATAAAATAAGGCCCTTACCTGAGAAAGTAGAGCAACCTAATCGATGATATTTTCACTCAGCCAGTTCTACAGAAACACAGCTTTTTGCTTCAGATTTGGTTATTTGTTTTATTTGATATTACTCGTGTGCTTTTCTCATCATGCGAGTGCCGCTATATCAAAATGCTTCGTTCAAGCAAAAACTTACTACGAACAAATTTATTGTGAAATAAAAGATCAAGGGAAAGGTAAAGCTCTCCCCGCTTTCCTTGATTTTAAAAAAAACAATGAGATCACACAAGCATTACTCCTAAAACGCGACGCAGCTGCATTACAGATTTCTATTAAGATGCCAAAACGTAAGGCCTCAAAAAAAACTCTAGATTCACAAACAAAACAATCTATACCCCCTCAACACAACAGGACACCCTGTTCATTCATGGGCAATATGATCACCTGTAATGCTTCAAAATTTTATCAGATTGGTAACACTACAAATTCGGCGTTAAAACAGGGTGCATTAAGCAGTCAAAACAAAATTGGCTTAGCCCATTTCACAGGTAAAAAAACACAGCAGTCCAAAATTGATAGTTACTTGTATGAGAGTTATGTGGGCTACATAGAGAAAATGCTTGAAATTGGACTTGGTGGTGTGACCATGTCATTTACAAAATTTTCTTATTTATTTCATGACCTTCTAGAAAAGAAAGTGGACTTTGCCAGCCGATTTGAAACAATGTATAGCTTTCTGAAAAAAGATAAGCAAAAACTTAGTGTTAGTAAAAAAATTACGCTAGCTAATCACTTAACTATAGATGACTGTTTTAAGCTCACGAATGATATTTATATCTGTGATAACCGGGTAAGAAATTATGTTTATGTAAAACAATAATCGTTCGTGTTAATCATCACGCGCTTTATAAATAGGCTCTATGAAGAAGACGGCACCCCCGTCACCAAATTAATCCTATCTAGGTCTAAAAGAATTCTAACTCCTTTCCCTTTTCGCACTCATTCTGCTTGCTATCGTGGTATTATTTTTTAATCTTCCCAAAATATATGAGGACCTGTTTCTGTGAAAGAAGATCGGGAACGCTGGAATACGCGTTTTAGCAAACGGCCCATGATACAACCCAATACACCAGGGTTTATTGAAGAACAGTTTGAACAGTTCCTTCCGGGAACGGTGCTTGATGTAGCGAGTGGTGATGGCGCTGTAACGCTCTATCTGGCTAGCAAAGGATTCACCGTTACCGCCATCGATATATCCAACGTCGCTCTGGAACGATTAGCCTTCTTTGCTCAAGAACTAAATCTGGACGTAGCTACACATTTAACCGACTTCGACCAGCCAGCCACTCTCACTCTCCTTGGTACTTTTGATAACATTGTCATTACGCACTTTAAACCCAAGAGCACTTACTGGCCGCTTTTCGTGTCGCTACTTAGACCTGGCGGGCAATTGCTGATTAGCACCTTTAATTTGAAACACCATCGCGAAAATAATTTCTCTCGGCGCTTTTGTTTAGAGGAAAACGAACTTGTTAATGTTAGTGATCACTTAGTTATGGTGCACCACGCATCTGTCAACAGAAACGGAAGTAATATGGACGACTACTTATTTCGTCGGGTCTAGTGTCATCCCGAGAACTCTTTAACATTTTATGTACAAGAACCCTAAGTTAGCTTCTTAATACCCAGACTGTGAAAAAACTCACACACAAGCTAGAACAGCTCGATTTCAGATTCAGCTAAGCCATCATACTCACTCTCTTCAAGTGAGAAAGCTATATCATTGTCAAATACTTCCATCCCTATATGGAAAGCACAAGACTCGCCATCCATATCAAAAAATAGTGATAAGCGGTTTGAGTCTGACGGGATTAAGCTATCTAAATCTGTACCAAAATAGCTAGAGGGCAAACCTAAGTTTATGTACACACTATGCATAATTAATTTAGCTTTTAAACGACCAATCAACTGGTTTGAAAGCTCCGACAGCCAATCTTCAAGATACTCTTCATCTACATCAATAATATTAGGAACGGGATATGTTAAGGCAAGCACTTCCATGGGAAGCTCAAGCCCTATGTTAATTTCTATCTCTGAAGAGCCAGCATCAATAATCGCTATGGGTGCATTTTCAAAATCATGACTGGCTTCACTCAGAGGTTTTAAAATACAATTAAAACCTGCAAACAAATCATGACAAGAAGCCTCAAACAGTCTATGAACGAGTTGAACAACTCCATTACTCTCCATCTATCCCACTCCTTATTGAACTGAACTGAACTGAACTGAACTGAACTGAACTGAATTTTTTAGATGTTCAATCTTTCGAGGTACTACAATGCTATTAATCTTAGACCAAAGTCGGCAATATGTTCCATTAAAAGAGAGAATTGTTACAACTTTTATTATAAATTTCATGATCGATATCAAGTTTTTGATAACGGTCATTGAAC
>ENA-OSET01003642-OSET01003642.1-sediment-metagenome-genome-assembly--contig:-NODE-3642-length-14010-cov-10.815331_pt1 | contig 14010 bp, 2 predicted proteins | sample MGYA00237882_ERZ534229 | MGnify/ENA primary metagenome ERZ534229 (study PRJEB26408, sample SAMN06266212) | sediment metagenome | isolation source: Hudson Canyon methane seep mesocosm | place...
CGAGCGGAGGGAAGGAGCAAGCGAGGGAGGAGTGAGCGCAGCGAACGTCCCGAGCGCGACTGACTGACGCGAGGGAAAGGTTTTTTTTGGCTGAGAAGTCAAAGAAAAAACAGCAAAAGTGAAAGGTTTGAACGCAAATCGGCAAACGTCGCGGCACACTGTTCTGATTCAAGCGATCGCGTTCGGCAAAACAAGTAGAACCTTAGACGCCTAAATACCCGGGCGAACACCAAACCATACCTAGATCCAAAATGCAAGAAGACAAAACTGGCAAGGGCAAAACGCCCACCACCGACAACAAAACCCCAGTCAAAAAGAAGCCAGCCAAATACCCTATCAACAACAACACAAACACATCAAAAGAAAACCCAAAACAAACCCCAACAAACAAACAAATCCAAAACCAAAACAAAACAAATGGCAAGACGATGTCGATCAGGGCGCGAGCCGATGCGGTGCGGAACCGCCCCGGCCCGAGCGCCAGCGACATCGCTCTCCAGGAGAAGCGGGTGGCCGACAACAAAGCGCAGCAAAAAACGCTGCACAGCATCGGCCAGTACATCGCAGTCTCCCCCCGCACCGTCGACAGGACGACGGGCCAGCACATCAGCACCGGCTGGCTAGGCTGCATCGCCGCCGTCGTCTGCACGACCGCCGTCGCCGCTGCGCTGGGCTACCAGGATGTCGTCGAAGCGTCGGACGTCGCACCCTTCCTCTGGACGTGCATGTCCGCGTCGTGCGCCATCGCAAGCGCTGCGGCTCCGTTCGTTGGCGCTGCGCTGGCTGGCTGGGCCTCCGCGCACGCGATGACCTCAGCGCCGCTTGCGGTCGCAACGGCCCTCGCCGCGGTGGTCGCCGCAGTGGTCTTTGGAGCGATCGAGGTGGTAGCCACGGTCGCGTCCATCGCCTTCGGCCGGCGCGGCCGAGCGGAGAACGACGGCGACACAGTACCTGGCCTCCTCGCCACGGCTCTGTTCTACGCCTTCGTCGCGGCACCGATCGCCTTCGCTGTCGACTGCCTGCTCGCGCTGCCCCGCTACATCGCCGAGCTGGTGACCGACGACTGCCTCACCCTCGCTTCGGACATCGACGCCATCCGTGGCTCCCCGCACCGCCTCCTTCGGCACGCGCGCGGAGTCGCCACAGCGTGCGGTGACTTCGCCAGGTGGCTGCTGACGACATCCTCGCCCCAGTGCAAGGCCAAGACGTCGCGCAACACTCGGCGGAGAGCGCGAGCGCACCGCAGAGGGCGCGCGGCCGCAGCACGAGACAGCCGTAGCTGGGTCTCGTGGCGGTCGCTCCGGCGCCCGGCATGCGCCTGCTCCTCGTGCACGCTGACCCCTGGTGACTTCCACACCGCGCCGCGGCAGCAGCACCGGCGACGCGTGCAGCGCCCGCGTCGCCTGACGAGGCGACCGCCGCAGGCCCCTTGCCTCGAGTGGCGTCGCGTGTCCCCGCGCCGGGCCCGCTCGCGAGCGGCTGCGCCCCCTGCCCAGAGGGCCGCCGGCTCGCCACGCGCCTCGCCGCGCTGGCTCCCGAGCGCCGCGGTCGCCGCCAACGGCACCGTCGCCTTCGGCAACCGCCGCGGCACCACCGCCATCTCGTGCGCCACAATCTGGCCCTCGAAGGCGATGCTGCGGCAGATGTCGCGCGACGCTCGGGCCATGGAGCGGTCTTGCCCGTCGCTCTACCACGGCTGCCACCCTGTGCACCGCACCGTCGCAGAGGTCGCCAGGAACTGCTCCGCGGCGACGGACTGCATCGGCATGTGGATCGACTCGGACCTGTGGAACTCCGGGCAGAGCCTCGAGCAGACCCTGTCCCTCAAGTTCTGCCGGTTCAACGACGGTCAGAAGCTCGACGTCGCGCCGTTCGTACCGCCTCCGGGCCGGCAGCACTTCACTGTGTTCGAGGAGCGCACGGGCCGGCTTCCTGGCGCCTGGTCCGACCCCGACCACGACGCCGTCTTCAAGTTCGCGCTCAGCGACCTCACCTGGGTCCCCGGCAACAGCAAGCACCCCGGCAGCCTGTGGTCCTGGAACGGCGAGTGTCGTACAGAAGACGACCACGTCGCCATCACGGCCTCGGACCCGTTCTTCCGCGCCGCCTGCGGCACGTGGTGGTACCTCTGCGGCGCTGAGCTGCCGGAGCTATCCGAGCGCGACTCTGACGAGGACACTGAAGAGGCTTCCGGCGGCGACTCCTCCTCCGACATGTCTTCCGTCGTTGGCGACGCTCCGGGCGATCCCGCTGCCGAAGACGCGCCCGCCGAGGCTGCTCTTCCCGCCCCTGTTGACGATGCTGCTCCGGCCGCTCCCGTCGACGAGGCCGCAGCGACCAAGAAGACCGGCATCCCCCAGATCGCGCGCAACATCGACGCCTCGCTCAAGAGCATCAACACCACGCTCTCGCTCCTCTTCGCCCAGGGGTTCCAGCCCAACGGCACCGTCATCCGCCTCACGTTCTGCAAGTTCACCTCTGGCGCAGCGCTCGCCGCTCCTCCCGGCGACGACGGCCGCGCCAAGTGGGCCACCCGGGTCGTCAACCAGAAGCAGAAGGACAAGTCGTTCGCGAGCGAGAACGAGACGTACAACTTCAAGGTCCTTGACTTCAAGCAGGCCGACGACGGCAACAAGAAGTTCGCGCTGTGGAAGGCGATCCTGAACGAAGCCGCGCCGTCGGTCTCCCGTGTCGCAAGCGACGCGCTCATCTCCCCGGAGAACCCGTCCTTCCGCGATGACAACGGCAACCACTGGTACCTCCAGGCCGCCGAGGTTCCCGACCAAGTGAAGGTCGCCCTCGAGCTCCAGAACATCGAGCGCCAGAACAAGGCGCGGAAGCCGGGCGCCGGCGCTGCCTCGGCAGCTGCTGCTGCCCGCGACGAGGTGTTCCAGGCCGTCGATGCGTCGCCTCGCGCCTGCGGCACGAGCGCAACGGACAACTACGACGACGTCGCCATCCCAACCGAGGCGGAGATTCCGGCAGAGTGCTGGCCGGCCCTGCGCCGCCTCATCAGCAGGATCGTCCACAAGTACGACGCCGAGGCGCCGCTGGCGGACCGCGCGGCGGTCTTCCACGAGTTCCTGTCCGCGCCCAAGCGCTTCATGCGCCGCGTCCCCGGCAAGGCGCCGAGGTCGCTCCGCCACGTCTACATGATGAAGCAGCTGGCCGGCTCCCACGTCCTCGACATCCCGGACAAGACTGAGCGCGAGCCCATTGTTCCTTCCCCCGAGGAGCAGGACGAGAGGGCGGCCAAGCAGGCCACCTCGACGGCGGCGCGCGGCTACCTCGGGAAGGCGGCCCGCGCGTTGGAGCGTGTCTTCGTCGTGCAGCCGGCCAAGGACGTCATGGTCAAGGGCCTCCGGCGGCTCCACCCCGAGTTCAAGGAGAAGACCGGCGACGACCTCAAGAACGACAGGAGCGGAACCAACCCGCACCACCCGCCGACCGCCACCGACGCCGACGGCCGCTCGCCGGCGCAGTCCATGAGCATTACCCCCGACGAGCTGAGCGCCGCCATCTCCAACGGCTGCAAGGGCGCGGCGCCAGGCCCCACTGGGTGGACGGAGGAGCTCCTGCTGCCGCTCTTCGCCGAGGTCGACGAGGGCTGCATCGCCCGCAAGCTCACGCTGATGGCCAACGACGTCATGAACTACCAGGTCGACGAGAGCGTCCGCGAGCGCCTCACGTCCTGCCGCCTCGTCGGCATCGGCAAGCCGTGCGGCGGCGTTCGCCCCATCGCCGTCTCCGACGTCCTCCTCAAGGCGGTCTGCGCCATCGCCATGAAGCGCCTCGGCAGGGAGCTGCCCGACCACTTCGACGGCATGCAGTACGGCATCCAGTTCAAGGGCGGCGCGGAGACGGTCGCGCACAGCCTCCGCGAGCTCCTCAAGAGCGACCCCGCGATGCAACTCGTGGCCCTTGACGCTACCAACGCGTTCAATACGCCCAGCCGCTCCCACATCGCCAACGCCCTCTACAACGCTTCGATGCCCGCGTCGTGGCTGTTGAAGGACGGCCAGATCGACGCCACCAAGGCCGACGACGCGGCCAAGAGGCTCAACGACGTGAAGTGGCAGTCGCTCTGGAACCTCTTCATGCTCGAGTACGGCAAGCCCTCCAAGCTGATGCTCCACTGCGGCGACGGCGAGCCGCCGACGATCATCGAGAGCTGCGTCGGGTCGAGGCAAGGCTCGTGCCTCGGGGGATTCTACTTCTCCGTTTGCCTCATGCCCGCGCTCGTCGAGGCCAAGCGCCGCTTCGGCAAGGACGTCGCCATCTTCGCCTACCTCGACGACGTCACCCTCGCCGGCACCGACGCGGCCGCCCTCAGCGCGTGCGCCGACTTCTTGAAGCAGTCGTTCGAGGACGCGAACGTCGCGCTCAACCCCAAGAAGTGCGAGTGGTACGGCAACAAGCAGCACGAGCGCACCGGTGTCTCCGTCAAGTTCAACGCCAACGGCCTGGCCGTGCGCGCCTTCGCCGACGGCAGCAGCACCACCGTCGACCTCAACGACCCCTCGACGCCCGAGTGCCCCGCCGACGCGACCGACACCAGGACAGTCGCCGGCGAGAAGAAGAAGGAAGGCGTCAAGATCCTCGGGTGCTTCCTGTCGCACGACGACGGCTGGATCCAGCAGGAGCTCCTGAAGAAGCTCGCCAAGCACGGCCTCTTCTTCCGTCGCCTGAAGTGCATGGGCAAGTGCTCCGCCGCGGCGCTCCTGAGCGCCTGCGGCGTCCCGCGCATGTCGTACTACGTCCGCATCCACGAGCCCAAGAACTCCAAGGCCGCGGCCACCGGCTTCGACGAGCTGGTCATCGACGCCTGGTCCGACATCTCGGGCTGCGAGGTCGACGAGCTGACCAAGCTCGTCGCACACCTCCCCACGCGCGTTGGCGGCGGCGGCTTCACCCGCTACGCCCTCATCGCGGCCGACGCCTTCAAGGCCTTTTTTTTCAAACAATTCCAAACGGGGTCCTGCCAAGTTTTGGGTTCGTCAAACGAGGGCTGGCGGCGCAGCCGCCGGCCCGAGTTTGACTTACCCATCCTGGCTGAGAGGACGCGGCCCGTGCGCGACCTCCCCAACACTGAGCCCCTCCAACGCTCCTGTGTAGTCCCCGCCATCGCACTGACCGTTGACAAGCTCGCCCTGTGGCGCGAGTCGCCGGGCCCCGTCAGAGTTCACGCTGCGGCCGCCCAATGGGTTGGGTTGGCGGTTGAGGCGTGGCACGTCTGAAAGGAAACCGTGGCCGCCATCAAAAAATGCACCGGGCGGCCACGAACGGTTCGAAACAAGAGACACACAAAGGGAGAGGTTTGGTAGGAGGCCGGCAAGGCAGTCGGAGGGGGAAAAGATTGACTGGGAGGAAAGCAGATATTCTGCGACAAAACCTTCAGCCAAGAAAGTAGACGAGAGAGAAGGGACGCAAACGTTCGGGGTTGTTTTGTTTCTTGTTGTGTTGTTGATTTTTTGGTTGTGACGCGAACGGGAAAGAAGAGTGGAAGAGACGTTGTTGAGACTCGCGGTGTAGACACTGCCCAGGCGGGCTGGGGTGGCCGCTGCCAAGGGGCTCTGGGGGAGAGTCTTGGCCTCGGGGTTGGCGGGAGTGTCGTAGACTGCGACGTCGGTCGAGACAAGGGGGGTAGCAGGGAACAGGGACGAGCATGCCGCCAAAAAAAAGGAGACAGCGCTACCCCCGAGGACGGACAGACTGAGGCCTGCCACCGCGAGGAGCGAGCGGATGTCAGCCGGGTTTCCGGCGAGCACGACGTGGATGTAAGTTACTACGAGTTGGGTGGACATGGCGGCGGCCGAGGTGGTGATGGCAGCGGTGGCGGTGACGACGGCGATGGCCGTCGACACACCGCTGTCGTTTGTCCTTGTTGCGCTGGTTTTGTTTTCGTCGCGAGAGGCATCGGTGTTTGTGATGACAGCTAGCTCGCCGGACGATGGCGCAGTTTTGTTTTGGTGTAGGCGCACGGTCTTGGCAGTGGGGTTTGAAGTGGGTTCGGGAGTTTGAAACACGGAGGAGGGGAGGACTGAGGGGGCAGGCAGCTGAAGGAGGGGCACCGAGGTGTCCGCAGGGCCAGTCACATAGAGGTAGCAAGCGGTGAAAGGGTAGCAAAACAGAGTGAACAGGATGATGTTTTTAATGAGGCGGCATGCGTAGGCGATCTTCTCGCGCATCGGCCCGGTCCGCCTCCATAGCATCTTGGCTTGGAAGGCGGCGTAGGCGCAGGTCATGATGGTGGCGGCGCCCGCCCCGAGGGCGACCGCACCGGCGACCGGCTCCGGCACGTGCAGCGCCGCGGCCTGGTAGACCCAGTTGTAGGCCACAGGGGTGGCCACGACAGCCGAGACGCGGAGCGCCGCCGCGACGCGCGCCAGCGTCGATGACGGCGGCGGCGGCGGGGTGCTGAGCGTCATCAGCACCGTGGTCACGTACCTCCCGCCCACAATTACATCGAACACCGCGCGCTCCGAGATGACGAGGTCAAGGAGCTTCGCGTTGAGCGACACGCAGGACGACTCGTCGGCAATGGAGTGCCGGGCGAGCATTCTGCGCCATTGCCCGCAGAGCAAGTGACGCGCCGCGCTGTGCACGCCGTTGTCCTTCACGGTGTCTTCCACGAACCAGTTCAGTGTTTTGATGATGGCCGGAGACTTTGTGAGGGAGTAGGGCGAGAAGCTGGGGGTCTCTTGTGCGGGCTGGCACGTGATGGTCAGCGTGACGACGGCGACGGGGCGGCACCCATCGGCGTCGTTTTTGTGGAGGGGTTGGTCGAGCGAGGTGTTGCCGTTTGGCGCCTGGGACTCGAACCCGGGCTGCGGCGACACTTCGCGGTCGACGGATCGCCTGAGCAAGGCGGCCGGGGAGAGGTGGACAGTCCTCCCCGGCCCCTTCTCGGCGGCCGAGTTGTTGCCGCCGGCCGCTCCTGGCGCGGTCGCTTGCGGCGTGGCCGGGGGCGCCGCCGGGCCCGCCATCTGCGGGGCGGGCGGCGCTGCCCGGGGGTGCGGCGACGCGCCCGCCGTGTCGAGGGCGGCGGGGCGCGGCGCGGCGGTTGGCCCGCTCCCCTCGGAGCGGCTTGCCGTGTTGTTGCCATCGACCGCGCCGGGTGCGGTCGCCTGTGGCGTGGCCAGTGGCGCAGCCGGCTCCGCCAGGGGCGGGCCGGGCGACGCTGGCCGGGAGTGCGGCGACGCGCCCGCCGCGTCGAGGGCGGCGGGGCGCGGTGCGGCGCTTGGCCCGCTCCCCTCGGAGCGGCTTGCCAGCGGCGCTGCCGCCCGCGAGGCCGACGCATGGGCGGCCTTGCGGGTGCGCGGGACCTCGGGCCACGGCACGGGGCGGATCCTCGGCGGGGTGACCGGGGCGCCGGCGTCGTCTGCCGGCCGCACGGGGTCGCACGCCGGGTTCTCGTCGGGCACCTCGCCGCCGGTGGGCGCGCTGCGCGCCGCGGTCCGCGCAGCGGTCGGCGACGCGGTGCGGCTGTTCCAGACGACGGGTGTCGCGAGAGGTGCCGAGGGCGCCCTTTTCGTGAGCGGGACATCCGCGATGAGCTCCGTCGGCACCACGCTGAACATGCCAGCCTCGCGCATGGCGTTCAGCAGCACCGTGCCGCTGGCCTGCGTGATGGCCTGTGACGTGGCGAGCGCGAAGTAACTGTACGACACGCGGGAGCTCTTGGCGATCTCCTTCAGCAGGTTGACAGCGTCCGGCGCGAGGTTGCCGAGCGCGGAGGCGGCGAAGACAACGAAGCGCTCGCCGTTGGCGTTGACGACGTGCGCGTACTTCTTGTGCTTCTTCTGCGTCACGAGGCGGAACGTAGTCATGTTGCAGTCGTCGGTGTGGCGACGGTTGGACAGGCACGTAGTGGACACGATGGTGTAGTCGAGGGTCGTGATGGTCTTGAGGTAGATCGTGTCGTCCGGGCCGCTCTGGTGGGGCCTGACTGCAGCCCGCTTGCCAACGGGAATGTGGGTGCAGGTCTTGCAGTGCTTGAGGACGGTCGCCGCTGCGCCGTGGAAGTTGCAGCCGTTGCCCGGGCACGAGCTGGTCTTGTAGCGCGGTTCGCGACCGAGGACGCCGACGCCTGCCTCCGCGAAGACGCGGTGGTCCATCACCTCCTTGAGGACCTTGTGGCGGCAGCTGGCGTTCTGCCCGCGGATGCGCGCGCAGCCGAGCACGTGCGACATCCAGTCGCGCATGTCCGCCGGCAGGTGGTTGCAGCCGGGGCACATGGCGATCTTGGCCCCCAAGGGCGCCGAGAAGAGGCGGAAGCAGAGCATTGCAGCGAACGCGTCGTTGTCCGTGTCGAGGCTGCCGGCCGCGTTGCGGAACCACGTGGACGCGCCAGGCTTGGCACACTCGCCGAGGTGGATCGCGAGGCGCTTGTCCTTGGACAGGAGGTCGTCGCGGAGCTTGTTGTTGAGCCGCTCGACGGCGGAGCTCTGGGAGCTCCCCCTCTCGCCGTTGACCTCGGCGAGGCTGGCCTCGAACGCGGCGACGCGGATGAGGTCGTACCGCGTGAAGCCGCCGCCGCCGACTCTCGCCGGGAGGTGGGCGACCATCCGCGTGATGTCGTCGACCTCGCACTTGGCGATGCGGCTCCACGCGTCGACGACGAGCTTGTCGAAGCCGAGCGCGGCCTTGGCGATGGTGTCCGGCTCGTGGACGCGCACGTAGTAGGCCATCCGCGGGACGCCGCAGGCGCTGAGGAGCGCGGAGGCGGTGCAGCCGTCGAGGCCCTTGAGGCGCTCGAAGAAGAGGTCGTGCTTGCTCAGCTTCTTGGCGAGCTGCTCGCTCACCCACGCCTCGTCGCGGGAGAGGAAGCACCCGAGGATCTTCACGCCAGGCTTGATGGGTTCCCCCTCGGTGGTGCGCTCGAGCGGTTGGACGTCAGTCGCGTCCTCCTCCTGTGGTGGCACAGGGGCGCCGTTCTCGTCGACTCCGTTTTCGTCGACGACGACGCTGCCGCCGGCGGCGGGGAAGCGCTTGACGCGGCCGTTCTTGTTGAACTTGACGGCGACGCCGGTGCGCTCGTGCTGCTTGTCGCCGTACCACTCGCACTTGGAGGGGTTGAGCTTGACGTTGGCGGCGCCGAACTGCTCACAGAGGAAGTCGGCGCACTCGCTGAGCGCAACGACGTCGGTCCCCGCGAGCGTCACGTCGTCGAGGTAGGCGTAGATGCTGATGCCGCGGTGGCCGAAACGCCGACGGGCCTCGACGAGGGACGGCAGGAGGGCGAGGGAGAAGTAGAATCCCCCGAGGCAGCTGCCCTGTCTCGAGCCGACCGCGCTCTTGACGATGGTAGGCTTGCCACGCTCGCCGTCGTGCAGCATGAGGTCGGACGTCTTGCCGTACTCGAGCATGAAGAGGTTCCACAGTGACTCCCACTTCTGCTCGTCCCACTCCGGTTGGCCTGCGCCCGCTGCGTCGTCGCCGCTGCTGCCGTCTGCGTCTCCGCCGGCGGGTTGGGCCGCCGTGCCGTTCTCGTCGTCGTGCGATGCTGGTCGCGTCGCCTTGTACAGCGCGTTGGCGATGCTGGCGCGGCTCGGGGTGTTGAACGCGTTGGTGGCATCGAGGGCCACGAGCTGCATGCCGGGGTCGCTCTGGATGAGCTGCCGCAGCTTGTGCGCGACCGTGTCGGCGCCGCCCTTGTACATGATGCCGTACTGGAGGCCGTCGAAGTGGTCGGCGACCGTCTGGCCGAGGCGGCCGATGAGAACCGATGCGACTGCCTTGAGGAGGATGTCGGAGACCGCGATCGGCCGCGTGCCGCCACACGGCTTGGGGACGGCGATGAGGCGGCACGACGTGAGCCGGTCGCGGACGCACTCAGTGACGTCGTAGTTGGCGACGTCGTTGGCCATGAGCGCGAGGGCGCGCGCGATGGTCGGGTTGACGAACAGCGGGAGCATCAGCTCCTCCGTCCAGCCGGTCGGCCCGGGCGCCGCAGCCTTGCACGCGTTCGAGATCGCCTTCTGGAGCTCGTCGGCCTTGATCTGGATGGAGGCCGCGGGGCTCCTGCCGAGCGCGTCGTGCGTGTCCGCCGTCGGCGGGTGGTGCGGGTCGGTGCCTGGCGTGTCGGCGGTCGCGGCCCTCCAGGCCGGGTGCAGCTCCTCCATCTTCTTGACCATCTTCTCGCGCGGCGCTTGGGGTAGCACGACGCGCTCCACCGCGCAGGCCGCCTTGCCGATGTAGCCGCGCGCCGCGAGCGAGGTGGCCTGCTTGCACGCCGCCTCCGCCTGCATCTCCGCTGAGGGAACCTTCCGCGCTGCGGTGGACTCCGACGCACGCTCCAGCTTGTGTACTTGGCCGCTGCCGAGCTGCATCTTGAGGAACCGGTCGCGCACCTTGCGTTTGACCGAGCCTTCGACGCGGCGGAGGTAGCGCTTGGGAACGCTGAGGAACTCGTGGAAGATGATGGCCTTCTCCTCGCGGGTCATCGTCGCCCGGTACTCGCCGACGATGTTGAGGATGATGAGGCGCAACGCGGGGTGGCACGAGGGGTTGATCTCGGCCTCCGTCTTGATGTCCTCGTCGTCGAAGTTGAAGCCAGCGCCACGGCCGACGGCGCGGGGCGAGTCGTCGACGGTGCTGTGGATGACGTCGCGGGCGGCCGAGGGTGACGCGCGGTTCGGCGAAGCGCGGTTCGGTGAAGCAGGGCGCTCTGGTGAGCTGCTCTGTTTCTTGCGGTTGCGCTTGGCGCGCTTGGGGGCTGGCTTGGCGGCCGCGACAGGCTTCTCCTCGATTGACACGATCTCCTTCGCGTACCACGCGCCGCGCTCCGAGCTGAGAGCGGTGTTCTTGTAGTCGTCGTGGGCTTCGAAGGCGGAGTGGTCGAAGTCGTAGCCGATGTGGTTGCCGATGGCCGCGTGGTCGCCGATGTCAGCGTCCGCCCTGTACGACGCCCTCCAAGTCGTCTTGCCGCGGTTGCTGGTCCTGCCGGCTTGGAACGTGACGAACGTGCCGGTGACGTCGTCCGCGGAGGACGAGAGTGCGGGCGTGAGCTCGGTTGCGCCGGGCCGGACGTCGGGGATAAGCGTGGAGCCGTCTTGGAAGCGACAGAACTTGATGCGGAGCTTGACGCCTTCGACCTTGTGCTTGCGACGCTTGAGGTCGGAGAGGCGCTCGCCGATGCCGGCAGTGACGGCCTCGGCTGTTCGCTTGACGGTCGTCGCGTCGGTCAGAGTCGCAGCGGGCGGCTCAGCGTCGGCGACACCCTCGGCGTCGACATCGTCAGCCGGTTGCTCTGCCGGACGCGGCTGAGAGGGCGCACGTGCCTCGGGCTCGTCGTCGCCGTCGTTGCTTGAGCACTCGTTGCATGAGCTCGCATTGCCCAGCTCGTGATCGAGCGAGTCCGCGCCACAGAGGTACCACGCGCCTCCCGAGTCGGAGAAGTGCGGGTTGCGCGACGAGAGCGTTACGATCTCTCCGTCGCGCTTGCCGTCCGGAGCTGACGGGCAGTCGCGGGCGGTTGCGGACCAGTCCCAGTACGTGCGGTTGCGGAGCACGTCACCGTCGGCGAACTTCGTGTCGTGGAGGGTCACGAGGAGCTCGATGTCGTCGCCGCTGGACGAGACGACGCCGCGAGTGTGGGAGGTGACGCGCTCATTGAACATTACGCGGTGGTCGTCCGACGCGTCGACGGACATCTGCTGGCCGCCTTCGAACTTGCAGAAGCGAAGACGGGTGGTGATGCCGTTCGGGTAACGGGCATCCGCGCTGATGCCGCGGTCCGCGCGGTCGGCCCAGACGTCGTCGAACTCTTCGCAGAGGTTGAAGATGACTGTCGCGCAGTTCTCGGCGACTTCTTTCATGCCGCGGAACTGCTGGGCCGGGTGCTCGCCGCCGTAGAGGCCGCCGCCGCACTTCTCGTCCGCCCGCGCGTCGAGCGACAACGAGTTGACCCAGGTGGGCATTGCGGCCCCGGGGGCTTGCGACGTGCTGCGGTTGACGGTGGCGGAGGCGGTGTCGAGGAGGCCAGGCGCGGTGGTGACGATGTCGGGAGCGACGTTCAGCGCGGCGGGCCTCGTGGTGAGTGGCCCGGTCGTGCTGTTGCACACGAGCGGCGATGGTCGCCGACGTGTCCGACGGGGAGGCCTGTGGCGGTGTCGCTGCCGTTGGCTGCGTGCCGCCCGTGCGACGCGCTTGGCCCTCGTCCGACGTGTGATTCGCTTCTTCCTGCGGCTGCGCGGTGGGCGCTTCACCCTGGGTGACAGCGCGATGATGACCGGGCGGAGAAGGCTCGCGATGAAGACTGCCCGCTCAGGCCCATGGTTCGGCAGCGCGAGGAGCGCCACGCAGAACATTGACTCGGCGAGCGTTGCGATGAGCGTTGCGATGACGTGCCAGATGAGCGTGTTCCAGGCGAAGCCGGCTGCGAGGAACGCGCTGATCGTGTGCACGTCGTGTGCGATGTGCTCGGCGACAGATGGCTCGTAGCACTGCAGGGGCGAGCTCAGAGCAGACGTGAGCCAGTCATGGGGTCCGATTGCTCGGACAGCCGGTTCGAGCGCTGCTGCTGCGACGTTGGGCGCTGCTGCGACGATGTGCTTGAGCGCAGCTGCCGCGATGCCGGGCGCCGCCGCGACGAGGCCGCGAGCCATGTGGTTGGCGTAGTGTTGGGCCGTCTCGCACCGTTCGCCTGGTGTGAGAAGGTACGCCGTGACAGTCACTAGGTTCAAGAGGTGCTTGAGGCCGCCTTCTTTCACCATGTAGCGCGCGAATGCGCGGGCGGCGATCACACTCGCTGTGATCGCCTGGACTGTCGTCGCTGCTGTGATGTACATGGCGGCGGACGCCGCGGCCGCCGTCACCACAGACAGGATGACCAGAACTGAGACAGCCAAGGCGGCGCCAAGAGTGGCGCGGTTGCTCGGCGTGGGCTGGACGATGATCGGCGCTTGAGGCGCGTCGCAGCCCGTCTCGATCTGTGTTCCGATGAACAAGAGGGAAAAGTTCAGAGTGGACTCGTAGACTGCCCACCAGGTCCTCCGTGCCACTGTGGCCGTCGCCTTCGCGCTCTGAGTGGTGAGGGCGAGCATCCGTGAGACGAGGGCGAGCATCAGCAGTACCGTCCACGTGATGGGGACGGACGCTTGCAGCGCGAGGGATCCGACAGCTACCATTCGCCACTTGCCGCTGGCGGTGGCGATGCCGCCGAGGCCGAGGAGCAGTTGCACGGTGGCCAAGTAGCAGAGGACGCCCCAGTGGAGCGACAGGGCGTTCGACGCGATGCTTGTCGCTGCGCCGAGCTGTCCTTCGGCAACGGCGTTGGCGAAGGCAGTGCGTGCATAGGCCGGCGTGGTGTGCCGGTCTCCTTGCAGGTGCACCTCCACTCGGGACGCCGCCCATTGGAGGTGCTTCACCTTGTGCGCAAGGCGCTTCTCGTCGATGCCTGGCTCGCGAGCGTCGTGCTTCCGACGGGCCTCGGCGTAGAGCTCGGCGCGCTCGATCGCGCGAAGGTTGCGCGCGCGCATCTTGCAGGTCTTGCCGTAGCACGCGACGTCGACGTCTACCTGCTCCACATTTTGAGTTTTGTTAGTTTCAGTTTCGGTTTGTTCTTGCGTTGTCATTCTAAGAGTTGTGTTTGAAGTTTGTTGTTGTTGTTAGATTTTGTTCTTTTTTGTGTTGTTGTGTGTAGTATTTTGGTGAGTTTGAAGGTTTTTTTATTTGGCGGAGAGCGTGCCCTTGACGGGTTCTAGTTTTGTTCGCTCTGTTTCCGTTTGGTGGCCTGCGACTTGGCTTCTATTTTTGTTTTGTTTGTAACGCTTTCTATTTGTCGCTGCCTAAACTTTCCCTTGTGTAGTCGTGTCGTGTCGTGACTGTTGCGCTTTGCTCTTGCTCAACCGACTTTTGCTCTTTTCTTTCCGACTTTCCAGCCGAAAAAAAACTTCCCCGAGTGGAGGGAAGGAGCAGGCGAGGGAGGAGTGAGCGCAGCGAACGTCCCGAGCGCGACTGACCGTAACGAGGGGAAGTTTTTTTTCGGCTGGAAAGTCGGAAAGAAAA
>ENA-OSET01003643-OSET01003643.1-sediment-metagenome-genome-assembly--contig:-NODE-3643-length-14009-cov-24.854938_pt1 | contig 14009 bp, 16 predicted proteins | sample MGYA00237882_ERZ534229 | MGnify/ENA primary metagenome ERZ534229 (study PRJEB26408, sample SAMN06266212) | sediment metagenome | isolation source: Hudson Canyon methane seep mesocosm | place...
AACCTATCCGATCAAGATCGACCAAAGAAAAGTTACCGTGAATTATCCACCTTGGGCACAGATGTTTGCACCATGTTGCGTGATGCCTTAGATGCCTTTGCTCGTTTTGACGTTGAAGCAGCGTTAAAAGTGGCACGAGAAGACAAAAATGTTGATGAAGAATATGAAGGCATTCTGCGTCAAATGATCACCTATATGATGGAAGATCCTCGCACCATCTCTCGAGTATTAGACCTAATGTGGTCAGCCCGTTCTTTAGAGCGAATCGGTGACCATGCTAAGAATGTTTGTGAATATGTGATTTACCTAGTCGAAGGCAAAGACGTACGTCACCTAAGCATCGAGAACTTGGAAAAGGTATTAAAAGACAAAGCTTAGATTTTATATGCTCTTTTTTACCCAAAGTGGACATGCTGGATAAATACCGCCTATACTTCGATTCCAATATAACTCACTGGTACAAGGAAGTTTCTAACGATGTTACCTTTCAAAATCTATAATATGTTAGTGGACAAAGTGTCCATTAATCCCTAGGTTAAGTGTCACGATGGACGATCGAGCATTTACAAAAATCATAGAATTTCTGGATAGAGTTCCAGCGATACATGGTGCCACCGGAAAGGGCTGGGAAGATGATGGCTGCTGGTGGGTAAAATTCGATATTGATATTAACCATGAATTTGCATGGCACACTGTTCAAGAATTTGGTCATGTTCTCAATTACATGTCGCTGAATGAGCGGCTACCTACAACATTCCATCCAGTGTCACCACCTCCATATATGAACGGGGGGCCAGAAGAGTACTTGTCTTGGGTAATAGAGTGTCACGACCCAGAGTTTAAACCAGGCACATGTGTTGAGTGGCTAATTGGTCGTTTACCGAACCCAGTAGAGGACCATGAACAATGGGCCGCAGAGTAAAATACTTAACAAGTTGTGCAAGTGGGACAAAGTGCTGTCCACTTAGTCCCTTAGCACGACGTTAGGTGCTAGATGCAGGCCCTGCTTACAACCTTAGCACTACTCTTCGTCGGACTCTTCTTGAATGTATACGCTCGCAGTATTGTGTACTCAGAGAGTTTAGTTGAGTTTGAAAAAACCGAGAGAACTTCTGTAACGTCGATAGCTCTCAATAGCCTTACTTCAGGCTTGATTGTGTTCGCCGTATTTTTCGGTCCGAACTGGGTTCAAGTTCTAGCCTATGTGGTTGCTAGTGCGTTGCTACTTCATAGATTAGCCCTAAAGACCAGTCATGCTGGGTTCAGAAATGCAACCAGCTCACTACGCCGCCGATGCGCGATAGTGTGGGTAGTCTCTGCGTTGATGATAGTTGGTAGCTTCTATCTCATGTTTCAGCAAACTAGCCCTATCTCAACAAAAATTAGAATCGAAAATTCCTGGGAAAATTAAGAGAATTAAAGCGGACGCTTCCCTGCAATTTAGCATACCACTCGGTACAAGGACGTTAATAATGATGTTACTTTTCAAAACCTATAATATGTTAGTGGACAAAGTGTCCGTTAATCCCTAGTTAGGTTGCTTTTTAGGATGCAAACAATGGAAGCTGAAATAGATACACTTGTAGATGATTATTTTGAATATAGTTATTGGTGGGTGAACGAGGGTAACAAAGACTTCGAAGGGCAGAATGCGCCACTGAGAGAGGCCTACGAGAAGCTGGAAGCTGAAGGAGCTTCTGATGATAAAATAAATCAAGTGATGTCCTCTTTAATGCAGAACCATCCTGTTAAGGAACACCCAAAAGAATGGGCCTCAGATAGAGTGCGTGATTTGATCTCGGACGGCTGTGATTATCTATGGCCGTTGATTAAGAGGCTCGTAGAAAAATGTCCAGATGATGAAGTTCTAAATTATTTTGCGGCTGGCCCAGTTGAAGAGTTTCTTAGTATATATGGGAATGAATATCTTTCAGAGATTGAAGAACTAGCAAAAAGTGATAAAAAGTTTCGTAAAATACTGTCTGGCGTTTGGCAAGGGCAGATGGACGGGGATTTATGGGCAAGAATTACACACATATCGCAAGCAACCTAATCAGTCAAAGCACCTGGGCCCTCGCCCAAGGGCTTCGGGCCAGTGTTTAATTAAAGGGTACGCTTTCCTTTTAAGGTCAAATCCAGCTAACAAGTTTGTCAACAAAGACAAATTTTAGCTACGCAGTTTGTGTTGCTGCTGCGTGCCAATATTACACAATCTGCAACTATATAAAGTTCGCCTGATTTAAGGGCGTTAGGATGAAATATTGAAACGTGCCATATTAGCAATAGAACTAGTAATACTGTGCGGCCCAGCATTCGTAATTCTTTTGCTAGGGTTGTTGTACTCGCCAGTATTTATATTCGGTTCTGTATCCGGAAGAGGAGACTGGCACATTGCAGCGCTAATGATTTTTTGCGGTACATGGGGCTTTATTTCATTGGTAAACCTTGCTTTGCATACACTTAGCAAAAGAAATTGGCTGGGTCACCCTGTTCAATGGTTTGGCATACTATTGGGTATTGTTGCTTGCGGTATTGGGCTATTTACTATGGCAGAGACTAAAATTATGCTGTTGATATTTGTTGGACCTATTATTGCCGTAGTTCACCTTTTGTATTTGTCGAAAACAACCAATGGCGTCCTCCATTGGTTTAAAAAATAAAACAAACCATATCTGATAAAAGTGAATAAGAATAGAAAAAATAAAGCAACTATTGCGGGTCTAGTCTGTCTTGTTAGCTCCGTTGCAATTAGTGTATTTCCACCAGCAAAATTTATCGCACTAATAAGTTTTGTACTGTTCTGGTATTTAACGTGGTTAGAATATAAATCATAAATATGAAAATTAATGGGCCTGACGCCATTGAATTGTATTAACCATCCCTAGTTATGCCTAATAAGAAAAAGGAACACGATTTATGAACCCTTGGTTGGCTTTAGCAGGCGCGATTGTTCTGGAAGTTTCTGGAACGATCTCAATGAAATTATCAGAAGGCTTTACGAAACTAATACCATCAGTGCTAATTTTCGTCTTTTATGTAGCGTCATTTGCATTACTTACTTTGGCGCTGAAAAAGATTGATGTTGGTGTTGCCTATGCTGTCTGGGCGGGTGTTGGTACGGCGCTCATTGCGGTGGTTGGTATTGTTTATTTCGAGGAGCCGCTTTCAGCCTTGAAGGTTTTCAGTATCTTTCTAATCATTGCTGGCGTTATTGGTCTTAATATCAGCGGCAGTAAATATTAAATGCATTAAGGTTTAGCCTGGGGCCTAAACCTAGGAGCTAAATGGATGCACGTTTATTTCTGTTGTTCGCGATCATTAAACCATTGTTGTAAAAAATCGATGCAATATTGTAATTTTAGTGGCACATATTGTCTGGCGGGATAAAGCACATATAAGGTTAAGTTGGGCTTTTTAACCTTGCTGAGCACCTCAGCCACTTCACCTTTATCTAAAGCCTCTTGGCAAACAAAGTCAGGAAGAAAACCGATGCCTAATCCCTTTTTGATGATGTCTAACATAAAGAGTGTGTTGTTGACTTTGAGGTTGCCTTGAATGGTTACGCCGTCACCTAAAGGCCAAACATTTTTATTGCGAAAATAGCTGTAAAAAAAGCAATTATGTTGGGCTAGGTCTGAGGCTGACGTTATCTTGGGATGTTTGGCTAAATACTCAGGTGAAGCACAGACGTGATAACTAAATGAGGTTAATGGTTTGCCGACATAGTTTGAATCAAACAAGGTGCTGGCGGCTCGAAAACCAACATCAAAGCCTTGTTCTATCAGATCAATAGATTCATCACCGAGATGGATGTCTAATTCAATATCTGGATAAGCCTGCATAAAATCGGCAAATAGGGTGGATAGGTCGGTCAGGCCTAATGCCATGGGTGCATTGATTTTAAGCTTGCCTTTAGGCTTGGCTTGCAGATCTTGTACAAAGAATGAGGCGTCATCCAATTTTAATAAGATGTCTCGACAGCGTTCTAAATAGCCTTCACCTACTTGTGTTAATTGCACCTTTCGAGTTGAGCGTTGCAGCAGCCTTGCACCGAGGTTATCTTCTAGCCGGCTTATCTCTTTGCTGATCATTGATTTTGAATGATTGGTTTCGTCAGCCACTTTAGTAAAGCTACCTAAGTCAGCCAAGCGCATAAACAATCGCATTGCTCTTAATGTATCCATTTTATATATCTAAAGTGTTTCCAAATTGAGAACAGTGGGTTTCTATTGTGCCTGTTTATCTGCTTAATCACAATGCCTAGAATGTGTCCATCGAATCGAGAAACAGACGGTTCAGAACAAAGAAACTATTAATTATTTAAATAAAAAGGATACACATCATGACTACAGCAAACACAGCTAAAACAGTAATCGTTACCGGCGCATATGGCGGCATGGGCTTTGATATTGCCAAGGGCTTTCTTGAGCGTGGCGACAATGTCGTAATCACTGGCCGTGATTCAGAAAAATTAAAACAAGCAGCTGAGCAATTAGGTCACCCAGAACAATTAGCAACAGTGGCTGGCGATATCGGTAATAAACAAACAGGCGAGCAACTTATTACTACAGCGGTTGAACGTTTTAATTCCGTTGACGTATTAATCAATAATGCAGGCACATTTTATCCAAAAGCGTTTTTAGATAGCACTGAAGATGACTTAGAGCACTTTTTCCATACCAATTTAAAAGGCACCTATTTGACTTCGCAATCGGCGGCAAAGCAAATGGTTAAACAAGGCCGTGGTGGCGCAATCATTAATATTGGCACTGTGCTTGTTGATCATGCCATGACTGGTTTCCCGGCGACTGCAGCATTAACAAGTAAAGGTGGGGTTCATGCCTTGACCGTTAATTTATCAGCCGAGTTGGCACCACATAAAATTCGCGTAAATACCGTGGCACCAGGGGTGATTAGAACACCATTGCAACCTGAAAATGTTGATGATTATGCTGGCATACATCCATTAAACCGAATTGGTGAAGTTGAAGAAACAACCGAAGCGGTGATCCATTTAGCCAATGCTAATTTCACGACGGGTGTGACCTTAGCCGTTGATGGCGGTTACCGAGTAGGCCGTTAACAGCCCATTTAAAAATTATAGTAAGGAGAAAACAATGAACGCATTAAATAAAAACACTAGTTTTCAGGCAGATTACGAAAACATTATGGGCTTAATTCAAGACTACTTTGACGGCCTTTATGAAGCGGATACCACAAAGCTTAAGTCGGTGTTTCATCCAGATACTGTGCTCAAAGCAAACGGGTTGAGAAGAAGTCGTGATGAATGGGTAGATGCCGTTGGCTCACGACCTGTGCCAAAAGAATCAGGCATGGCATATGACTTTAATATTTTGTCTATCGAGATCATCAATGACCAAGCGATGGTCAAAGCGGATGTACCGTTATTAGCCGGTCACTATATCGATTATTTAGGGCTGCTTAAAGAAGATGGTCGCTGGTTAATCGTTAACAAAATGTATACCACTATTTAATTAAATTTAAGGACAAGAAAATGCCATATATCAATATAAAAGTGACCGATGAAGGTGTGACTAAAGAACAAAAACAACAACTTATCGAAGGGGCCAATCAGTTGATGGTTGATGTGTTAAATAAAAGTCCAAATTCCACCTATGTGGTGATTGATGAAGTTAACACCGATAACTGGGGAGTGGGTTATGACATGGTGACTGATTTAAGACTAAGAGAAACTTAAAAAACATCATTGTTGCTTTGTGGAAAAACCAGGGGATATCGAAAGTCGATATCCCCATTTTTATTAACAGAATCGAGTAATTATTGAGCTAAATCATGCAAATAGAATTATCTAGTAGCTGTTATTAGCAATGTAATGCAAAATGCTTGCATCGTTAGCGTTATTTTTGGTGAATATGGAACAAACGACAGAACAGAATGTGTTGGCTGCTATTGATTTGGGTTCAAATAGCTTTCACATGATTATTGCACGATTACGAGACGGTCATTTTCAGGTGGTGGATCGTTTGCGAGAAATGGTGCAGTTACGTGCTGGTTTGGATGAAAACCGTTATTTATCTGATGAAGCACAAGATCGTGCTATAGCATGTTTAGAACGTTTTGGTGAGCGTATCCGAGATTTGCCTCATGGCAGTGTTCGAATTGTGGGTACTAATACCTTACGTGTTGCTGAAAATAGTCATCAGTTTTTAGTGCGCGCCCGCCAAGCATTAGGTCATCCGATTGAAATCATTATTGGTCAAGAAGAAGCGCGACTGATCTATTTAGGCGTGGCACATGCTTTGGCATTTGATGATTCACGTCGTTTGGTAATGGATATTGGTGGTGGTAGTACTGAGTTTATTATCGGCGAAGGGTTTTCTGGTTTGCGTCGTGAGAGCATCAATATGGGCTGTGTGAGTTTTTCACAACGCTATTTTGAAGATGGTCTGATTAATAAATCTCGTATGAAAATGGCCATGTTAACGGTAAGTTCATTTCTGCGTAGTATCCAGCGCCCTTATGTAAGAACGGGTTGGGTTGAGGTTGTGGGAGCCTCCGGCACCATACGCAGTGTCGCCAGTATTGTAAAAGCAAAAGGATGGTCTGATGATGGTGTGATCACCTTTGAGTCCTTAGATTTATTGGTAGCAGAAATGATTAGTGCTGGTGATGTTAAAGCGTTGTCATTTGACGGTTTGAGTGCGGAGCGTGCTGCAGTATTGCCTGGTGGTGTAGCGGTGTTACGTGCTTCATTTGAGCGCTTGGGTATTGAACGGATGATAGTGTCAGATGGCGCTTTACGTGAAGGTTTGCTCTATGACTTATTAGGTCGTATTCAGCATGATGATGAGCGTGATCGTACTGTATTGGCGATGGCAAAACGTAATCACGTTGATGTGGCTCATGCTGAACGCGTGGCTGCGATGGCTAAACAGTTGTTTGAACAAGTCGCCAAAGCATGGAATATCAAAGGTGAAGCCTTGTTACATCGTCTGCGATGGGCGGCTCAGTTACACGAAATTGGGCTATCTATTTCCCATGAGAACTTTCATAAACACTCTGCATATCTTATCGAACATTCAAATTTGCCAGGTTTTTCTCGTGAAGAGCAACATGCTTTAGCTGTTATGGTCAGAGGGCAAAGAAAGAAATTTCCTAAAAAATACACTAAACGTTTACCCGATGAGTTAGAACAAGAAACCGAACGGTTGCTAGTATTATTACGACTTGCCATGGTGTTTAATCGCGGTCGTTCAGAAAAAACGGATACTTTTGTGAGTTTGGAAGTGACTAAAAAAGCATTAAAACTCAACTTGCCGGAAGGCTGGTTAGCCAATCATCCGCTGACAGAAAAAGATTTGGCCAAAGAAAAAGAATATCTTGAAGCTATTGACATTAATTTAGTATTTGAGTGATTTGATATACAAACAGAACTAAGTGAGTAGGCACGTGTCCTTTTTGTGTATGGGGGATTTATGCGTTTAGTTGAGATTGTATTTTGTGCGATAGCACTGAATTCCGGTGTTGTGGCTGCTGACTCTATTACCTTGGCAAGTGAAACGGGCGATAGCTTGATGATTCATCAATTTAAAAATGGTGAGTTATGGGGCAGTTTTATGATCACCGATAAGGTGTCAGATAGTTTTGCTGATCATGAATTGATTATTTTGCAGATTGATAAAAACCAGCCAGTAAAACTTGAAGGTAAACGGTCTTGTGGTGGTGCGGCAGGTGCAAAACAAACGGTGAGTTATGACTTTTTGGCTGACAGCAACACGGAAATAGCGAATTGGAAATTTAGTCATTCTAAAGTCGCTAAACAAGATCTGTTTGCTTTATTGAATGAAGACACTGTGACTTATCAAACGTTAAGCTCCGATCGGCGTTCAGAAGTAGTGGATTTCCCCATCCGTGCATCTGTAGGGCTTGCGACAATATTTGATCAAATCAAACAAGGCGAAATCATTTCATTTCGCTACACGACGCAAGCCGAGGAACAACGCCAAGCCAGTTTTGACTTATTGGCTGAGGCTGATCGTTTACACGAAATTTTAAAATAAAAAAAAGCCCCGCACACATCACTGTGAACGAGGCTTTTTATAGACTTCATTTTTTTACCAGCTTACGTTGGCACCAATATAAGCACTACGACCGAGACCTGGTATACGGTCGCCTACAGCAATATCAGCATTACTGTTATTTCGGTTATAACCACCTAAGTGATTTTCATAATAACGATCAAATATGTTATTTACACCCGCTGACAATACAACATGATCTGAGGGTTGGTAATTTCCTGATAGGTTAAATAAGGCATAACCACTGGATTTTTCTTCATCGTTTTCATCAGAGACGTTGTTTTGTTTTGCGATGGTTTCCGCTTCAAGACCAACACGCCATTTAGTCTGAACATAACTGATCATGGTTCGTGCTGTTAATGGTGAAATGCGATAAAGATCATCGCTAGTATCTCGACGTTCGCCACGAACATAACTTACGGTGCCATCTAATTGCCATTCATTGCTTAGACTCATAAACCAGTTTGCATCAATACCGTAAAGTTTTGCATCAACATTGCTATATTTGAGTGGGCTAACATCACCATTAGCGGTACTTACCATGTTGGTTACCATGTCGGTAATACCGGCTACACCTTGAATATAGTCGTTGATATGATGATAAAACACACGAGGAGAAAAACCAGCGGTGGTTGTATGCCAATCTAAACCTAATTCAAATTGGTAAGAAACTTCGTGATCTAGATCGACATCACCGACATAGTTATTACCATCTGCAAGACCGGCAGTAATTTCTAATGGGACCCACGAATAACGCTCTTGGTAGCTTGGCGCTCGTGTCTTACGGGCCAGGCCAACTTCAAAATCAAGCTCGTTAGAGAATGTGTGAGTGAAATTAGCAACCAGATCAATGAGATCTTCATCTTGCGATAGATCGGAGTCGTTAAAACGATCTCTAAGCACACCCACTGCGGCAGGAGCACCAGCAAATGAATGAACATTACCGGAATCCATTTGTATTAAGCTGTAACGAGCACCAGCATCCAGTTTCCATTGGGCACTCAGTTCACCTGACCATTCAGCAAATACACTATAACGATCACGTTCGGCATCATTAAAACTGTCGATTTCGAAAGCCGCCATATTTGGGTTGAATATAGTTGCATCATTAGTCGATTGATCAAAATCGACACCCACAGTCCAATTATCTTGTAGATAGCTGAAGCTAATGCCGCCGGCTTCGACTTCAGGTGTTACAAAACGCTGCATCATCGGGGGAGTATTTCGAAATGAATAGTTATTCATTTCGTGATCAAGCTCTTGATAATGTAGACGCGATGTTAATGTACCGCCATTACTTAATTCCTTGCTAAGGTCGGCTCGATACGTTTCGCCACGAACATAAACAATATCCATCGGTAAGGCAGGGGTGCCAGTTTCACCGATATCGAGGTGGTTAACGGATAGGTCGGCACCAAAACCATTATCTTGGAAACCGTAACTGATATTTGCTGTATCACGCTCATATTCAGTATTTCGAATGCTACCGCCATCAAAGTCAGAATCATCACCACGGTCAGAGCTGCCACTGACTTGAAGGCGATGGTTTTTGTTTGCCACATTTGCCGTGAGACCTACTTGGCGTGTCTGACCATTGCTGGCATAACCTGCATTGGCTTGACCGTGAAATTCTGCTTCATCACTATTGGTAAACTCTGCTTTTTTAGAATTAGCCATCATGGTGCCGCCAATGGTTTCAATACCAGAGCTGACCGGCGCTATTCCACGGAAAACTGCGACATCGGCTAATAATGTACTTGGAATATAACTAAGTGGTGAGTCCATGCTGTTTGGGCCGACTTCATGTAAGTTTGTGCCATCAACTAATACATTGACTCGATTACCAAATAGACCACGATATTGGGCGATGCTGGTAATGGCGCCATTTTTATTAACATTAGCCCCCGGAAGGCGTTTAACTAAATCACCTGTATCCGGTGTTGCAACGGGCAACAAGGGTAGGGCGTAAGGTATCGCCTCACCAGAAGCAGTTTCAACTGAAATGGTTGGCAAGCTGACATGTTCAGCAAGAACAGATTGGCTAGCGGCGGCAAGTACTAAAAATGGTAACAACTGATAACGCACAATGAACTCCTAAAATTCTTCACGGTGCAAAGATATCGTCATTTTGTCTATAAAAAGTGTGTTTTATGATGATAATGTGTGTGAAATGACACATAATTGGGATTTTAGGGCATGTTATTGTTCTACGTCATGAAAAAAGACTACAGGTTTAAATTTTAATGGAAGCCATTACTAGCTCCTATCTCACGGCATTTCTTTTAGGACTTTTTAGCACAGTGCATTGTATTGCGATGTGTGGTTCTGTCATCGGAGCGCTCACACTGAGTCTGCCAGTGGAAGTACGTGAAAATCAGCGCAAGATGCTGCCGTTTGTATTTAACTACAATATCGGACGCTTATTAAGCTATGGCGTGGCCGGAGCAATAGTCGGTTTGTTGAGCTCACCATTGGCGGAGTTTAACGGCCACTTGGTTTTACGATATATATCAGTAATCGTCATGATTGCAATGGGCTTGTACCTTGCTGGTTGGTTTCCTAAATTTGCACAGATGGAACGTTTGGGCGCGCCTGTATGGCGAAAACTGCAACCTATCAGCCAAAAATTATTACCCGTAAGAACATTAAAACAAGCCTTTTTACTGGGAACGGTGTGGGGCTGGTTACCTTGTGGGTTGGTCTATGCCGCTTTAGCTGTGGCTGCAACAGTTGGTGAACCGGTTAAAGCATCAATGGTGATGTTGGCTTTTGGTGCTGGAACCTTGCCAGCAGTAATGGGCGCAGGTCTTTTTACGGGTTTATTAGCATCGATGGCGCGAGCAAAACACTTACGCCAAATTGCAGGTATATTGATTATTGCGATGGCCTTGGCGACGGCATTTTGGCCCTTGGATCAACATGCACATGATGATCATACCAGCCATGAACATCATGTTTTATAGGATGAAAATCGTATGAATCAGATCTTAGGTCAATCACCACAAATCACACATTTACTTCGTACTATCCCGATCATTGCGGCTAGTGATGCCAGCGTTTTAATCTATGGCGAAACGGGTACTGGCAAAGAATTAATGGCAAACGCTTTTCATCAGGAAAGTGGCCGACGTGATAAACCCTTTGTCACGATAGATTGTGCAGCTTTATTACTCGAAGGCATTGATGAAGACTTATTTGGTCATTGCAATGCTGATGGTGATATCGAACATCGTGGCAAATTGTTAGCAGCTGAAGGTGGCACCGTCTTTCTTGACGAGATCAATGCTTTGCCTTTGAGCGTGCAGGCCAAAGTTTTACGATTTATTGAAGCTGGAGAATGTCAGCTTAAAGGTAGCCATAAATTACATAAGGTGGATACACGTACCGTCACGGCGAGCAGTATTGATTTGCAGCAGGCGGTAAGTAATGGTGATTTTAGAGCGGATTTGTTTTATCGCTTGCAAGTAGTGCCAATCACGTTGCCACCATTAAGAGAACGTAGTTCAGATATTAAAATATTGCTGCAACATTTTGGTCGTGAATTTGCCGGCACTAATGCGGTGGTGCGTTATGCAAAAGAAGCAGAACATTGTTTGCAAACTTACGCATGGCCAGGAAATATTCGAGAATTAATGAATTTTTGTCAGCGCATGGCCTTGTTAAATCCGGGCAAGGTTCTGCAGATAGAAGATTTACCAATTGAAATGTTGCCAGAATCTGCTGCGAATGATCATGTTTTTAATTTGCCATCAACGGGTATTAAATTAGCTCAGGTGGAATTGGATTTGATTCAACAAGCCTTAGAAATGGCAGCAGGTAACCGTTCTCGGGCTGCTCGATTATTAGGGATCAGTCGTGATACTTTGCTTTATAGAATGCAAAAATACGATCTGTAGTAAAGTAGCAGCCAATTTGATTTAAAGCGTTAGAGGCTGAGATGAAACAATATTTAGACTTGTGTCAGAGATTGATTGATGAAGGCACTTGGATAGCAAATAAACGTACCGGTAAACGTTGCTTAACCGTGATTGATGCGGATTTAACTTACGATGTTGCCAACAATCAGTTTCCGTTAATTACCACCCGAAGAAGTTACTGGAAGTCTGCGATTGCCGAGATTTTGGGTTATATCCGAGGTTATGATAATGCCGCTGACTTTAGAGCTTTAGGCACCAAAACATGGGATGCGAATGCCAATGAAAATCAAGATTGGCTGAATAATAGTCACCGAAAAGGCCAAGATGATATGGGCCGCGTTTATGGTGTGCAAGGCCGTCGTTGGGCAAAACCGGATGGCAGCACCTTAGATCAGTTACGAAAACTGGTCGACAATTTATCAAAAGGGATCGATGATCGTGGTGAGATCATTACCTTTTATAACCCCGGTGAATTCGAGATGGGTTGTTTAAGACCCTGCATGCATACCCATACTTTTTCGCTCTTAGATGACACTCTCTTTTTAACCTCATATCAACGTTCTTGTGATGTGCCATTAGGTTTAAACTTTAATCAGATCCAAGTGTTCTTTTTATTACAGATCGTTGCTCAAATTACGGGTCATAAAGCAGGTAAAGCATTTCACAAGATAGTAAATGCTCACATTTATGAAGATCAATTGGAACTGATGCGTGATGTGCAGCTTAAACGGTCACCTTATGAGCCACCGTCGTTACATATTAATCCGGATATTAAATCGCTGGAAGATTTAGAAACGTGGGTAACGTTGGATGACTTTGAAGTATCGGGTTATCAATACCACGAAGCAATTAAATATCCATTTGCGGTTTAAGTAAGGCTTAAGGTTTTGATAAGTTAAAAGGCGTTTCATAGTAGCGACATTAATGAAGAGGCCAAGAAAATGACACAGCAACAGCAATTAACGAGCTACAAGGTTTGGGATAAGACTGTTCGAATTTTTCATTGGTTAAATGTTGTGTGTGTCTTGGCGTTGATAGGCCTTGGAACGGTAATTTTAAATAGTAAAGCTTTGGGTGTAAGCAACGACGGTAAGATCTTGCTAAAAACGGTGCATGTCTATATTGGTTATGTCTTTGCATTGAATCTCAGTTGGCGGATCGTTTGGGGTTTTATTGGCGGTCATTACGCACGCTGGCGTCAGATGTTACCGTTTGGAAAAAGCTACAACGCACAGCTTAAAGTTTACTTAGATAAAACTAATAAGGCCGGGTTTTTAGGTCATAACCCAATCGGTAGATTGATGGTTGCACTATTGTTTTTATTGCTCTCTATTCAGTCGATTACCGGTCTAGTATTAGCAGGAACGGATGTTTATATGCCGCCATTTGGCAATACGATTAAAGAATGGGTGGCGGTTGATGAGCAAGCGATAGCACAGGTCAAACCTTATTCAAAAGAAGGTATAGATCCAAAAGCCTATGAAGAAATGCGTGATTTTAGAAAAGCGTTTATAACCACACATTATTATGTATTTTATATTTTGCTGATAGCGATCGTATTACACCTTTTCGGTGTGTTAATCACTGAGTTACGAGAACAAAATGGCATTGTTTCAGCGATGTTTACTGGCAAGAAGGTTTTTATCGATAAACCCCATGATCTGAAAGAGGGCTAACGCTTTTATAGTTTGCCTAACTCAGCAAAAGAGACCGACTCACCATCTCCGATCACAATATGATCTAATACACGAATATCAATAAGCTCCAATGCGGTTTTAAGTCGTTGTGTGATTTGATAGTCGGCCTCACTGGGCTGAGCTAAACCTGAGGGATGGTTGTGAGCAAAAATAACGGCAGCGGCATTATGGCTTAATGCTTGTTTAACAACTTCTCGAGGATAAATAGTGGCGCCATCTAAGGTGCCTCGAAACAGTTCTTCAAACTTGATCATGCGATGTTTATTGTCGAGAAACAGACAAGCAAAAACTTCGTAAGGGTAAGCCCTTAATTGTTGTTGTAAGTACTGTTTGGT
>ENA-OSET01003646-OSET01003646.1-sediment-metagenome-genome-assembly--contig:-NODE-3646-length-13990-cov-3.073456_pt1 | contig 13990 bp, 14 predicted proteins | sample MGYA00237882_ERZ534229 | MGnify/ENA primary metagenome ERZ534229 (study PRJEB26408, sample SAMN06266212) | sediment metagenome | isolation source: Hudson Canyon methane seep mesocosm | place...
CACAGCGTTGCCTATGCTCAAAAATGGTGACTTTGATTTCTTGGTGACCGACTGGAATATGCCAGGCATGACCGGCATTGACCTGCTCAAGGCTGTTCGAGCGGACGATAATTTGTCGTCGCTGCCCGTACTCATGGTGACGGCTGAAGCCAAGCGCGACCAGATTATTGAAGCTGCGCAATCAGGCGTTAACGGCTATGTCGTTAAACCTTTCACTGCACAGGCCCTCAAGGAAAAAATCGATAAGATTTTTGAACGTGTCGACGGCTAAATTATTACAAGAATTAGGGCGCGGCAATGGAACAAGATTTGAGTAATACGGCCAATCAGGAGTTCATCTCTGAGCTTCAGGACTGCGCTAAGCTGCTGATTGAAAAACTGCAGGGCGACAATTTCGAAGATGCCTCTCAACTTATTCAAAATATGAATGAGACCCGTAACCGTCACATTTTTTTGACGGTAGGGCGACTGACCAGAGGGTTGCACAGCGCCATTGTCAATTTTCACGTTGATGCGGATCTTGAAGCTGAACCCCCCGTGGTGGAAGGCTCCGAAATTCAGGACGCCACCGACCGACTTTCTTATGTAATTGACCTGACTCAAAAAGCAGCCGATAAAACCATGGACATGGTTGAAGCTTCGGCACCGATTGCACTCAACCTCGGCCAAGAAGCCTCACAGCTTCACGAAGAATGGGGTCGTCTGAAACGGCGCGAAATGAATGCCGATGAGTTCCGTGAACTCTACCGACGCATGGACGATTTTCTCCTCCAGACGGGCAACGGCACACAGCAGCTGAACAAAAATCTGCAAGATATTATTTTGGAGCAAGGCTTCCAAGACTTGACCGGTCAAGTACTCAAGCGCGTGATTGGTCTGATTGGTGATGTCGAGCGTGACTTGGTTAACTTGGTGCGCATTGCCGGCCAAGTAGAAGAAGTTACAGGTTTGGGCGACGACGCCGATAAGATTATCGAAGACGCCAAGAGTGGCGCCGCAGCGGAGGGTCCGCAAATCCATGCCGAGGAGCGTGAGGATGTGGTCTCCGGGCAAGATGAAGTTGACGATTTGCTCTCAAGTCTGGGTTTTTAAACGCCGATAAAGCAGCAATATAGTGTAATTTAACAGGAGCGCTGAATGGGTTTCGGTGATGACGAAGATATACTTCAGGATTTCCTTGTAGAAGCAGGGGAAATTCTAGAGCTGTTGTCTGAACAGCTGGTAGATCTTGAACAGCGTCCTGATGATACTGATTTGTTGAATGCCATTTTCCGAGGTTTTCACACAGTTAAGGGTGGTGCGGGCTTTTTGCAGCTTAATGCAATGGTCGACTGTTGCCATGTGACCGAGAACCTGTTTGATATATTGCGAAACGGCAAACGTGAAGTCACCTCCGAACTCATGGACGTTGTTTTGCAGGCACTCGATGCCGTTAACCTCCAGTTTGAACAAATATCCCAGCGAGAAGAATTGACACCTGCCGATGCCTCGTTGATTGCCAGTCTGGAACGACTGGTTTCTCTGGAGGATCTCAATGATTCTGCGCCCGCTGCTGCCCCGGCAGCGGCTGTCGAGGCAGTCGCCGACACTGAAGCGGCTGTTCCCGAGGGAGACATTACCGACGCTGAATTTGAGTCTTTACTCGACGCCATTAGTGATGAAGGTGGGGCTGCGGCGCCTGCGGCTAAACCGGCACCTGCGGAGGAACCCGTTGCTGCGGCTGGGGGTGGCGATGACATTTCTGAAGATGAATTTGAAAAATTACTCGATCAACTACACGGCAAGGGTAACGCGCCAGCGCCAGCTGCCACACCTGCACCTGCACCTGCACCCGCTCCAGCACCGGCAGCGTCTGGTGGAGACCCGGATGGTATTAGCGAAAGCGAATTCGATGATTTGTTAGACCAGTTGCACGGCAAGGGCAATGGGCCGGGAAGGACAGAGCCCAGCGCCCCTGAGCCCAGTTCACCCGCGCCCGCAGCGGCTGGTGGAGGTGGTGAAACAATCACCGAAGACGAGTTTGACGCCTTGCTGGACCAGCTCCACGGTAAAGGAAAAATATCTGGCGACGCAGGAACAGCGGCTAAAGCCGCAGCACCGGCAGCCGCTGAAAAACCAGCGGCAGCACCGCCCAAAGCCGCCCCGGCGCCAAAAGCCAAACCGCCCGCGGCCACCGCAAAACCAAAAGCCAAAGCCCCGAGTGCAGACGCACAGAAGCCTCCTGCGGCCCGCGCGGCCCGCGATGGTGGAGGTCAGCAGGCAAACGTTGCCGCGGGCGAAACCACCGTTCGTGTAGATACGCAGCGACTAGATGACATTATGAACATGGTTGGCGAGCTGGTACTGGTTCGCAACCGCTTGGTACGTCTTGGACTGAAAAGCAGTGACGAGGACCTATCCAAAGCCGTCAATAATTTGGATGTAGTGACCGCAGATTTGCAATCCTCCGTCATGAAGACGCGCATGCAACCGATTAAAAAGGTCTTTGGTCGCTTCCCTCGAGTGGTACGGGATTTGGCGAGAAACCTGAAAAAAGAAATTAATCTGGAGTTGGTGGGCGAAGATACCGACTTGGATAAAAACCTGGTTGAAGCACTGGCAGATCCACTGGTCCACTTGGTGCGAAACTCAGTAGACCACGGCATTGAATTACCGGCCAATCGAGAAGCCGCGGGCAAACCTCGCATCGGTAAAATCATATTGGCGGCGGAGCAGGAAGGTGACCATATTTTACTCTCCATTACCGATGATGGTGGTGGTATGGACCCGGATAAGCTGCGCGCAATTGCGGTCAGCAAGGGCGTTCTGGATGAAGATGCCGCCGCGCGTCTGCCCGACTCCGAAGCCTTTAGTTTAATTTTTGCACCCGGGTTCTCGACCAAAGAAGAAATTTCCGACGTGTCCGGACGTGGTGTGGGCATGGATGTGGTGAAAACCAAGATTACCCAGCTCAACGGCTCGATCGAAATTCAGTCGGCCATGGGTGAAGGCACTCGCATTATCATTAAAGTGCCTCTGACACTGGCTATTATGCCCACCCTGATGATTATGGTAGGGCGTCAAACGTTTGCATTGCCGCTGGTGAGCGTTAACGAAATCTTCCATATGGACCTGAGGGAGACCAATATTGTCGATTCTCAGGAGTGTGTCACGATCCGGGAAAAAGCGATTCCCATTTTCCACCTCAAGCGCTGGCTGGTGAATGGGGCGGCGTTTGAAGAATCCCCTGAAGAGGCTCACGTTGTGATAGTATCGGTGGGTACCCAGCGCGTCGGCTTTGTGGTTGATCAGTTGATTGGCCAGGAAGAGGTGGTGATCAAGCCGCTAGGTAAAATGTTGCAGGGAACGCCCGGCATGGCAGGTGCCACCATCACAGGTGACGGTACGATAGCCTTGATTCTGGATGTGCCCAGCATGTTGAAACGTTACAGCGGTTAAAACCCCTATGCCCATCAAGGTACTTGTTGTTGATGACTCAAATTTCTTTCAGCAACGCCTGAAAGAAATTATTAATGAACATCCCGAAATGCAGGTCGTTGGCATTGCCGCCAACGGTCGGGAAGCCATTGAAAAAGCCGAGTCGCTTCGCCCCGATGTGATTACCATGGACTTTGAAATGCCGGTAATGGACGGGGTGACTGCCGTGCGCGCGATTATGGCCAAGCGGCCCGTGCCTATCCTGATGTTCTCCTCTCTGACCTATGAAGGCGCCCGCATCACCCTGGATGCGCTGGAGGCGGGTGCAGTCGATTTCATGTCCAAAAATTTTGCCGAGATTTCCAGCGACTCCGCAACTTTAAAACATAAATTACACAAGCAGATAAAAACGATAGCCCGTAAAGCCTCAAGCAGTGCGTCTGCACCTGCGGCAGCCAGTCGCCCGGCAAGGTCGGCCTCGCCCTCAAAGGCGGAACCTGGCAGGCTTAAAAACCGGATAAGTCTGCTTGTCATTGGTGCCTCGACCGGCGGGCCCGTCGCTCTGCCTGAAGTGTTAAAAACATTGCCGGCCAATACACCTTTTCCGATTGTATTGGTGCAGCACATGCCGGAAAACTTCACTAAAGCTTTTGCCGAGCGCTTGAACAAACAGTGTCGGGTGAAGGTAAAAGAAGCGGTGGACGGTGATTTCCTACAGCCCGGTGTGGCGCTTCTGGCCCCGGGTGGTAAACAGCTGATGCTGGACAAGCGAGCAGGGCGTGTAAAAGTGCTGGACGCGGACGCAAGGGTCAATTACAAACCCTCCGTCGACATTACCTTTGGGTCGGCCGCCAATGGTTATGGCGATCGTGTGTTGGCGGTTATATTAACCGGTATGGGATCCGATGGCTGCGAAGGGGCGAGAATGCTGAAAAACAAAGGCAGCACGGTCTGGTCCCAGGATAAAGAAAGTTGTATTGTGTATGGCATGCCCATGGCCGTTGCCCGGGCAAATATCACCGATGAAGTGCTGAGTTTGAAGGATATCGGGCCGCGAATTTTGCAGGAGATTTAGCATGGATGTGCTGAGTATTCTAGGTGTCATCATCGGATTTACCGCCCTGCTGGGGGGTAACTTTCTAGAGGGTGGAACCTGGGAGTCATTGGTTAATGCCCCGGCTGCACTGATTGTCATCGGTGGCACATTGGGCGCAGCTATTCTTCAAACCCCCGCCTCCAGTTTACGTCGTGCTTTGGCTATGTTTTCTTGGGTTTTTCGCCCACCCGTTTCCCCGTTCAGTTACGGCATCAGTCGAATTGTTCGATGGGCGGTGGCGGCGAGAAAAGAAGGTTTGTTAGGGTTGGAAACATTGTCCGAAACCGAAAGCGACAAATTCGCCAGAAAAGGGCTGCAATTGTTAGTGGATGGCAGCGAACCTGAAACGATCAGGCGAGTGATGGAAACAGAATTAATTCTGCGCGAGCAGCGCGACCACGATGCGGCGAGTTTCTATGAAAGTATGGGCGGCTACTCACCCACCATCGGTATTATTGGCGCCGTGATGGGTTTGATTCACGTGATGCGCAATTTGGCCGAACCCTCAGAGTTAGGTGCCGGTATCGCCATTGCTTTTGTGGCCACGATTTATGGTGTTGCTTTTGCCAACTTGTTTCTTTTACCTGTAGCCAACAAATTGAAAATGTGCATTAACGAGCAGTCCCAGTACCGGGAGCTGATTATTGAAGGTATCATTGCCATTGCTGAAGGTGAGAACCCTAAAGGCATTGAATTGAAACTCAGCGGCTACCTCCGCTAGGTTTTGTAAAAGGCCTGCCGATATGCCCCGTCGCAGAATTGTAAACCTCAGCATGAATCACGAGCGTTGGCTCGTTTCCTATTCCGATTTTGTCACCTTGTTATTTGCCTTTTTTGTAGTGATGTACTCCATTTCACAGGTCAACGAAAGTAAATACCGCGTTTTGTCGAATACCCTGGAAGATGCCTTCAGTACAGAGCAGCGCAGCATTACACCCATACAGGTTGGTGACCCGTCGCTGCAGGCGAACCCCGCTGTGATTACGGCACCAGATCCGGACGCCGGTGAGTTTACTGGGGATGGGGCGTTTGAGAAAACCGCAGACTTGCCGCAATTGTCTGAGGGGTTTAATGAACAATTTGCCGACTTGATTGATGAAGACCTGGTGCAGGTCAACAGCAATGAATTCTGGTTGCAGATTGATATCAGCAGCAGCGTATTATTTGACAGTGGCAAAGCCTCTCCCAACCTTCAAGCCCAGGCGATATTTGACGAGATTGCGCAAATGTTAAAGGGTTTTGACAATCCCGTTCAGGTGGAAGGTTTCACTGATAACGTGCCGATTAATACTCGCCAATTTCCGAGTAACTGGGAATTGAGTTCGGCAAGGGCTTCAGCCATTGTCAAAATGCTGATGGAGGGGGACGTTGCCCCCGAAAGATTGTCGGCAGTCGGTTATGGTGAGTATCGCCCAATTTCCGATAACAGCACTGAGGCGGGTCGCTTGCAGAATCGGCGGGTCGCGTTGATGATTTCACGGGAGCGTATCAATCGTCCACGGGTGGAGAAATTATCCAGTATTGAAGAGCGCGTTCGGGGCACCGAGGTCGAGCGTACACAACCGTTCCCTCAGCCAGACCTGGTGGCAGAAGATGACGCCCAGCAAGCTGCGACACCTCCTCCCGCCAACGACTTGTCAAATGAGGTAATCGAGCAGCGTCTGGATTCTCTCCTGAGTAATCAGGGCTCCCCGAGTACGAGCAGTTTAAGTGATATTCTCGAGGCAGACGCCAATCCCGATGAGACGGAGGGTGCCGCAGCCGAAGACACAGATGGAGCGGTAGCCAGACCGCCCGCAAGAGTGGGCAACATTCAACCCGTGGAATTGGAAGGTGGAGGCTTGTTATTTAGCCGGGACCCGCCTGCCAAGGATCAGTAAACTTCAAACCTTCATGCTTAACAGCCTTTCTTCCCCGGTGTAACATGGGGCCTCTGGGCCCAGGCACCGCTCTGGTACAAAGCTTGCTACGCTCAGGTAAATGATCAAATCCGCTGGGTTTGTGACGGAAATTTGGCGCTTTGGCGTAAAAGGGGACAACTTGCAGGTCTGGACAGTGGCAAATCAGAAGGGCGGAGTGGGCAAAACCACCACAACCGTTGCCCTTGCCGGCTTGGCTGCAGAGCAGGGCCTGCGCGTGCTTATGCTTGACCTGGACCCACACGGTTCGCTCAGTACGTATTTTGGCGTGGACCCCGATACCGTTCGCAACAGCAGCTATACTCTCTTCCAGCAAAGAAAGAACCTCAGCGCTGAGTTGGTGAGTGGAATAATTCAGCGAACAGACTATCAAAATTTGTCTCTGTTACCGGCAACCACTGCGCTGGCTACATTGGAACGGCAAGCGATTGGTCAGGACGGCATGGGTCTGGTGATAAGCCGGTCCCTTGCTCTCACCAATGGAGAGTTTGATTTGGTGGTCATTGATAGCCCGCCGCTTCTGGGGGTATTGATGATCAATGCACTGGCTGCCTGTCGGCGTTTGCTTGTGCCGGTGCAAACCGAATATCTGGCAATGAAGGGGCTGGAGCGCATGGTTCATACTCTGGCGATGATTGGTCGGTCACGTAAAGAACCGCTGGAGTATACTGTTGTGCCCACGATGTTTGACCGTCGTACCCAAGCCTCTGTCAGTAGCTTGCGAGTGATGCGCAATACTTATGTTGATCAAATGTGGCCGGGAAAAATCCCGGTTGATACTCGCTTTCGAGATGCCAGTAAGGCGGGTGTTCCCCCTAATCTTTTTGACCCAAAGAGTCGTGGTGTGGAGGCCTATCGGTCCCTTTTGAAGTGGATATTGAAACCACAGCGACAGCCATCGGCTTCCCCAGTAGAAATGTTGGGGCCTTAGTCGTGGACGAAAATGAAACACCTCAGGAAACACTTCAGCATTACTTCGATGACTTATTCACCGGGGCGGATGGTGTGTTGGAACCTGCGCAGCCAGTGCCTATACCAGAACCAAAGAAAAGGCCAAAGCCACGTTTGGTGAAACCCAAAGCCGCTAAACCAAGAGCGGTGCCAGCCTTTGCCGAGCCAGGTGTTCAAAGCGAGCAAAAAGTTAAACTTGAAAGGCTGCTGAAAACGGCAAGCGTTACGGCTCGAAACACCGAGTCACCCGTCAAGCCTGCTCCCGTGCCGGCGCCGGCTCCTGAAATAGTTGTAGAGGCGAAGCCCATTCCGGTTGCTGAACCCCTGTCGACTCCAGAAATGGAGGTCGAGGCGGAAACCCTGGTAGCTGAACAGATCGAAGGGCTTGAGTGGGCTGCAAATGGCCGACCGCCGTGGGCGCAGGACGCATTTGATGTTTTATTATTCAAAGTATCCGGGCTTACTTTGGCAGTGCCCCTGGTCTCTCTGGGCCAAATTCAACCGCTGACAGAAGACTTGACGCCAATTTTTGGTCAGGCGGATTGGTTTATGGGCCTACAGCCCACATCACTTGGAAAAATCAGAACCATTAACACCGCCTTGTTTGTCATGCCAGAGCGCTACGATCCGGCATTTCTGGCAAGTGCCAAATTAGTGATCTCTATTAATGGTCTGCCCTGGGGTTTGGCTGTCGATTCCGTTAATCAGCCGATAACCTTGGACCCTAACGCCGTTAACTGGCGCAGCAACCGGAGCAAGCGCCCCTGGTTGGCGGGCACCGTCAAAGAACAAATGTGCGCATTGATCGATATCCCCATGATGGGAAAGTTGTTGCTTGAGTCCGATGCAAATACAAATAGAAAGTGAGGTCGTTTAGGGTAAACTGACGATTCCGGCCACTAATCGCTACTTCGGGCTCAAAAATAATAGCCTTTAGTCGATACAGTGGCATAGAAGCTGCTTTTAACTATAGTAAGGGGTGGCTTAGTTTGTTTTTTGACGCCTGTCGTAATAAGGATAAGAACTTATGGCAACCAGTTCAGTAAATAGTAAAACCGGCGACGACCCCATGTTGCAGTGGGTCACCTTCAAGCTCGCAGGTGAAACTTATGGCATCAATGTCATGCAAGTGCAGGAAGTGTTGCGCTACTCTGAAATTGCGCCCGTTCCCGGTGCTCCCCCCTATGTATTGGGCATTATTAACCTGCGCGGTAATGTCGTGACGGTGATTGATACCCGCCACCGCTTTGGTTTGGAATCCGGTGATGTGACTGACAATACTCGTATTGTGATCATCGAGGCTGACAACCATGTCGTGGGCATATTGGTGGACAGTGTCGCAGAGGTAGTCTATTTGCGTCAGTCTGAGATAGAGACGGCACCCAATGTCGGCAATGACGAAAGTGCCAAATTTATCCAGGGTGTTTGCCATAAAAATGGCGAACTGTTGATTTTAATTGAGTTGGACAAACTGTTGACCGACTCGGAGTGGGCAGATCTGGAATCTGTATAATTTTTAGCGAGAGGGCAGGCGACAATGGTATTAATGGATATGGTTTTGATCGGCAGTGTCGTAATTTCATGGATTGCGGTTGCCGCGTCTTTGTATGCGATGTTGCGTGTGCGCCGTCAGGCGAGCCTGACCGAAAAACTGTATCGCCGCCTGAATCATGATCTGCAGGTGGCCAACAGCGGTTCCGTTGGTATGGGCAAACGCCTGTTGTCTGTAGAGCGCTCACTGCAGGATACCTCTCGCAAACAAGAAGCGCTTGAGCAATCCCGACGTAAAACACCTAAAACAGATTTGGACGAAGTGCCTTATGCCCAGGCCAATTTGTTGCTAAATGCCGGGCTGAGTGCCGAGGATGTCGCACGTCGCTGTGGCTTGTCTCGTGCGGAAGCATCACTTATGGAATTGATGCAGAATCAGGCGAGCGCTGCAGCATAATGGACATGCGGCTGCTATTGAAGCCGAGTCTGTTTGCGCTGGTTGTTTCCATCAGTGCTTGCAGCATAGTGGATCATCGCAGCGATGTGAGTTATGGCAAAGCGGGCGAATTGGTGTCCAGTGAACTTGTCTCTCAGATTAAACCTGGCCACACTCGCAAAGCATGGGTCCTTTCACACTTGGGTGAGCCCACTAGCCTTTCGATGGCCGCAGACGGTGAGGAGTTGTATACCTACAGCTATGAGAAAGTTGCTGAGAAACGTTTGCGGGTGATTTTTTTATTTCAAACTCGCAGTACTAAAACCGATAACAAACATCTTTATATCAGTCTGAAAGACGGCATTGTCACGAAATTTTGGAAAGACTTTTCCTATGATGAGCTGTTCTCCAAGGAGCCTTCCGGCGAACCGATCAACGCAGGGTCGGTTAAAGCAGAATCGAGCAAAGAGGCTCGTGAACAGAGCCCCGAATTTATCCGATAGCTAGTGCGGTCTCCTGAGGGTCTTACCCTTTAACCTTACCCCTGAAACTGCTGACCATTTTTGTCTTTAGAATCCTCTCCCATCAAATACAAATATAATGGCATTAAATCTTTGGCCTGCTTAACCGTGGCTGGATTTTCTGCTGGATAGGCGGCTGCGCGCATACTGGTGCGTGTAGCGCCGGGGTTAATGCTGTTACTGCGCACATTTGTGACTTCATCGAGTTCTTCTGCCAGCACTTGCATCAGGTTTTCAGTGGCTGCCTTGGAGACTGCGTAGGCTCCCCAGAACGCTCTTCCTTTATAACCCACACTGGAGCCCGTAAAGACCACTGATCCACTATCGGCACGCTGCAGCAGAGGCATCAGCGCCTTGGTCATCATAAAGGGCGCGGTAACGTTAACCTGCAACAAGCGCTGCCAAACATCTGTGCTGTAGTTGGCAATCGGGGTTCTCTCACCCAGCTCGCTGGCGTTGTGTAAGATACCGTCGAGGCGACCAAAGGCATTGTCCAGGCTGTTGCACATATCCTCATAGTCTTTCTCTACAGCACCTTCGAAATTAATCGGATAGATTGCGGCCTGGGGGTACCCGGCATTTTCGATATCGTCGTAAATCTGTTCGAGTTTTTCAGTTGTCCTACCCAGTAACACGACGGTGGCGCCATGGGCGGCATAGGTGAAGGCGGCCTCCCGGCCGATACCTGCACCCGCGCCGGTTACTGCGATAATTTTATTCGCGAGTAGTTGAGGGGCAGGGTGGTAATTGTTGTGATCAAAAGGGGTGAGATTATTCACAGAATTTTCCGTTAACAGTGATAGGGTTTGAGGCGGGAGTTGGGCTCCTGTCTCAGACAGTATTAGTGTCGTTTGGTATTAATTATAGCCCAGAGTTCTTTTGGGTGCTCTACAAGATAGCTTGCATTCCAGCTCTCCGCGCTGTCGCCATCGCCGATGTAGCCGTAGGCCGCCGCGATGGTTTCCATGCCCGCGTTGCGACCACACTCTATGTCTCTCCTGTGATCACCGATATAAATGGCTTCACTGGCTTTACAGCCCAGTTCCCGACAGGCCAGCTGCAAGGCTTCCGGGTCGGGTTTTGGAACACTGACATGATCGGGACAGATGACAGTGGAGGGTGGGCAGGGGAGTTTGGTCAAGGCCATTAGCGGCATGGTAAATCGGGAGGGTTTATTGGTGACAATGCCCCAGGCGATATCGTGTGCTTGAAGCTGCTGCAAAAATTCATAGATGCCAGGAAAAAGCGTGCTGGCGCAAGACAAGTTTTTTTCATAGAGGTCTAGTAACTGCTGCCGCAGGTCTTCGAAACCCTCTGCGCCTTCCTCCCGCTGAAATGCCAGTGTGACCAGAGCTCTCGCTCCCTGCGAAACACTTTTGCGAATGCGTTCGGACGCTATTTCGTCTCTGCCGTGTTGTCTTAGTAACTGATTGACCGTGACAACAAAATCCGGCGCGGTATCTACCAGTGTGCCATCGAGGTCCAGTAGTACCGCTTTAATTAAACTCATGCGGGTTTTCGCACATGAATAATATAATTGACCGAGACATCAGTCGGGTCGAGTTTGTATTGTTTTGTCAGGGGGTTGTAAGTCATGCCGGAAATGTCGACGAGTTCCAGCCCTGCCTTTCTCACCCAGTTACCGAGTTCCGACGGACGAATGAACTTACTGTACTCGTGGGTGCCTTTTGGCAACATCTTTAATAGATATTCTGCGCCTAGAATAGCGAAGGCGTAGGCTTTTGGATTTCGGTTGATGGTAGAGAAATACAAGTTGCCGCCGGGTTTGCACAGGCTGGCACAGGCCTTAATCACCGAGCTTGGGTCTGGCACGTGCTCTAACATCTCGAGGCAGGTGACCACGTCAAAGCGCGCGGGATGTTTGTTTGCAAAATCTTCGGCGGTGCTCTGTTGGTAGTCGATTTCAAGCTCACTTTCGAGCGCGTGCAGGCGGGCGACCCCGAGTGGGGCCTCTCCCATATCGATACCGGTGGCCGTGGCGCCTCTCTGGGCCATAGACTCGGTAAGAATGCCGCCGCCGCAGCCCACATCCAGCAGTGCGCTTTCGGCCACAGGAGAGCGGCCGTCAATATAATTTGCGCGTAGAGGGTTTATTTCGTGTAACGGCTTGAACTCGCTGGCAAGGTCCCACCAACGGCTGGCCAATGCTTCAAACTTGGCCACTTCTGCGCTGTCTACGTTGGCATTTTCACGTGTGTTTTGCATATCGATTCCGATAGATTGTTGGCGATGTGTCGCGTTTAGACTAAGCCTCTTGCGAACCGGCGCGTATGGTATCACCCCATTGCTGGGCGTTGGCAATAATCTCTGCTTCGTTCAGGGTTTGCAGTGCGCGATCGCTCATCACCGTTTGGCCGTTGATCCAAACATGGCTGACATTTTGGCTGTTATTGCAATACACCATCTGCGATACGGGATTGTAAATCGGCTGCAGAGCCAGATCACTCATGCCGATGGCACAGATGTCGGCTTTTTTGCCCACTTCCAGGCTGCCCACTCGATCGCTAATGCCCAGTGCTTTGGCGCCATTGAGTGTTGCCATGGTTAATGCCTGCTGGGCGCTGAGTGCCTCTGCATCTTTGGATACGGCTTTGGCTAGCAGGGCGGCAGTGCGCATTTCGCTGAACATGTCCAAGTCGTTGTTGCTGGCTGAGCCGTCGGTTGCCAGGGCTACATTCACACCCGCTTTCATCAGCGTGTCTACGGGGCAGAATCCACTGGCCAGTTTTAAGTTGGATTCCGGGCAGTGCACGACGTGGGCGCCGGTGCTCAATAACAGCTCGATATCACTTTCATCAATTTGTGTCATATGCACACATTGGGTTGCCGGCGTTAACACGCCCAGCTTGTGTAGGCGAGCGCTGGGCCTGATGCCCGAGGCCTTTATGCCTTCATCCACTTCGAAAGCGGTTTCGTGCAAGTGGGTTTGAATAGGGGCTTGCCATTGGTCCGCGAGTGCAACGGTTGCTTTAAATGCGTCATCAGACACGGTGTAGGGTGCGTGCGGGCCAAAACCAATGGTCACCAGTTCGCTGTTTTTGTATGTCTCCAGCAGCCCGGCGCCTTTTTCGAGGTATTCATCGGGACCACTTCCCCACGCGGTAGGAAAATCCATGACCGGAATGGTTACCTGGGCACGCATACCCGCTTCGTGACAGACCTCGGCGGTCTCCTCCGGGAAGAAATACATATCGGCAAAACAGGTCGTGCCTGTTTTGATCATCTCCGCAATTGCCAGGCGAGAGCCGTCTCTGACAAATTCAGCAGAGACATGCCTTCCTTCCGCGGGCCAAATGTGATCTTCAAGCCAGGTTTGCAGCGCGGTATCGTCGGCATAGCCTTTCAATAGGCTCATCGGTGTATGACTGTGGCTGTTGATCAGGCCGGGAATAACAGCGTGTTGGTCCAGCTGAAATTGCTGGCCTTGTTCGCTCAGGGTGTAGTGTTGGTCGACCTCGCTCTGGGGCAGGATGGCGAGAATTTCACCCTGGTTGATAATCACTGCGTGGTCGGTGAGCAGGGTGTTTTCAGGGACAACGGGAATGATCCAGCGCGCGGCGATAATCAGATCAACAAGAGTGGGCTTAGACATGGTTTTTCCTGTTCGAATATTGGGCGTTTTGCCTGTAAATTAAGCGCCTTCTCCCCGGGAAAGGGGGTTTGCGCGGCTCTGGTGGGGAGTATAGCGATATTCTCCCAACAAGAGCAGGGGGCGCGTGCCTATGCCGTTGATTTTATGGTAGTATTCGCGCTTCACGAGAATAAGGAAAACCTAACTCCATGGGCGAATTAGCGAAAGAAATCTTACCCGTCAATATCGAAGACGAGCTTAAGCAGTCATACCTCGATTATGCCATGAGCGTGATCGTTGGGCGGGCCCTGCCCGACGTGAGAGATGGCCTCAAGCCTGTACACCGGCGGGTGTTATTTGCCATGAGTGAGCTGGGTAACGACTGGAACAAAGCCTATAAAAAGTCGGCTCGTGTCGTCGGTGATGTAATCGGTAAATACCATCCCCACGGTGACTCGGCGGTGTACGATACGATCGTACGTATGGCTCAGGACTTTTCTCTTCGTTACATGCTGGTGGATGGTCAGGGTAACTTTGGTTCAGTTGATGGCGACAGCGCTGCGGCGA
>ENA-OSET01003648-OSET01003648.1-sediment-metagenome-genome-assembly--contig:-NODE-3648-length-13987-cov-4.347160_pt1 | contig 13987 bp, 12 predicted proteins | sample MGYA00237882_ERZ534229 | MGnify/ENA primary metagenome ERZ534229 (study PRJEB26408, sample SAMN06266212) | sediment metagenome | isolation source: Hudson Canyon methane seep mesocosm | place...
ACACGCAGATTGAAGTATCATGGGTATAGATTGTTTTCATGGAATTTATGTATGTCTGATTCAAAAATCATTGTTGCCTTAGATTACTCAACTTCAGATGCCGCTTTAGCACTTGCTAAGCAACTTGATCCTGAGCGCTGCCGACTCAAGATTGGTAAAGAACTCTTTACGCGTTCTGGTCCAGTTGTTGTTGAAACACTTGTGAAGCAAGGCTTTGATATCTTCCTTGATTTAAAATACCACGATATTCCACATACCGTCGCCAAAGCGTGTGCCGCAGCGGCTGATTTAGGTGTGTGGATGATGAATGTGCATACGCTGGGTGGCGGAGCAATGATGCTTGCAGCACGTGAAGCGATTGGTAATCAATCTGATCGCCCATTATTAATTGGTGTCACCCTCTTAACGAGTATGGATCAAAGTACATTTGAACAAATTGGCTTACAAGGCACAATTACTGACACCGTATTACGTCTTGCAAAATTGGCAGATGAAAGTGGCTTAGATGGTGTTGTTTGCTCTGCACAAGAGGCAACACAACTTCGCTCTCAACGTGGTAATGACTTCCAACTGATCACCCCAGGTATTCGCCCTGCCAATAGTGCACAAGGGGATCAACATCGTACGATGACACCCGCTGAGGCCATTGCGGCAGGAAGTAGTTATTTAGTGATAGGTAGACCTATAACAGCAGCGCCAGATCCTATGGCAGCATTAGCAGCAATAGAACACAGTCTTTTATAAAACACTTTTTCTATCGATACAAAAAAGCCGCTGTCATCATAACAGCGGCTTTTTTATTGGGAGAGTCTTTTCTATCTGTGTTTTAAACTTTAAATTTAGCTGCCGCATCTTGTAATTGAGAAGATAACTCTGACATGGCATCAACAGCAGTCAATGACTCACGTCCACCTTCTGCTGTCTGATCAGATATCTGGCTAATATTAACAATACCGCGGTTAATATCTTCAGCAACAGAAGATTGTTCATTCGCAGCACTTGAAATGGCTGCGCTCATTTCATCCATTGTCGTGATCATTGTTGTAATGGTATCAAGTGCAACACTCGCACTGGCTGCTTTTTCCACACTCATTTTTGCACTTTCACGACCTTCATTCATTACTGTTACAGCTGCGTTAGCCCCACTTTGTAAACGGCCAACCATTTCTTCAATCTCATGTGTTGATGATTGTGTTCGTGCTGCTAATGTTCGCACTTCATCTGCTACCACAGCAAAACCACGACCATGCTCACCGGCACGAGCCGCTTCAATCGCCGCATTCAATGCTAATAAATTTGTTTGCTCTGTAATACCGCGAATAACATCAACAATAGCACCAATATTACCGATGTCGGCTTCTAAATCACTCAGGGTTGAAGCGGCTTTTTCCACTTCACCTGCTAATGAGTTAATCGCACCCATTGCTTCGGTTACAACTTGTTTACCTGCTTGAGCTTCATTATCTGCATTACGTGCTGCCTCTGCAGTATTAGCTGCAGTTCTTGCTACTTCTTGTACTGAAACAGCCATTTCATTCATTGCTGTTGCAACCTGATTAGTCTCTGACTGTTGTTTTAATACACCATCAACTGTTTGTTTACTAATGGCCGACATATTAGTACTTGCAGTTTCTAACTGCGTTACACCGCCAACTAAAGTGTGAACTAAATTAGCTACATTTTTGCGTGCACTATCTAATTCAAAGGCCATCCAAGAAAAGTCACTTTTACCTGCAATAGACACCTTCTGAGTTAGATCACCTTTTTTAATATTTTGAATCCCTGCAACTAAAGTATTGGCTCGTATCATTCCGAAGTTACCGATATATGTCGCGATAGAATATAAAGCGATACTCACGACTAGCGTTACAATGGCTGCAATTTTCAACTGCTCACCTGAGGACATCCCTGCTGATTCTAGATACCAAAACAATCCTGCTAAAGCAACCATAAAGGCAATACCTAACATGGCCACTATTTGCATTCTTCTTTTTAAAGAATAATTTTCTAATTTAAACATTTCTCTCTCCAGTCTTCCCTAATACACAATTCTAATAATTATTTTATGCAAATACACTTACGCCAACTTCAAGCTCATTTGATTCCATAGAATCATTTTGATTTACATCATCACCCTCTAATTCATTACTTGCCATTCCTGCACCTGTAGATGAATTATTTGAGTTTTCTTCCTCATCATTCTGCTCTGTTTGCTGATCTGATACATCAGCATTTGCTAAGTCCATGCCATTCTCTTGGAAACTTTCACGTAACCGAGGCAATGCTTGTTCTAAAGCATCTCGTGTTGCCGCATTTTGAGCAACAAATGTAACATTAGCCTGATCATTATTCATATGCAATTTAACTTCAACCGGTCCGAGATTAGCTGGATTCAGTCTAAGTTCTGCTTGTTGAACACCTTCTCGGGCCATCCAAACCACACGACTACTTAATACCTTGCCCCATGCTTGAGACTGCATGGATGGTTGCATTGCTAAAACAGGTTGAGCGACAGATGCACCCTGAATCGCAGTTGTTGCAGCCGAAGTCGGTACACCAGCAGTTAATGTACTATAAAGCCCCGTCACATTTCGCTCTGCACCCACTTTTAGGATGGGCGATTCTGTTTTTTGCTGATTCAGTAACTCAGCCATTTTGCGAACATCATTTAAAGGCTTGTCTAATAGCTGAGCGGTCATTACCTTTTCAGTTTTAATGACTGCATTATCCGTTTTAATGACTGCATCATCAGTTTTAATCACTTTACCAAAAACTTTCTCAACCCCACCGTCACCGGCTGGTTTTTTATTGAGTGCATTCAATATATCAGATCGCAAGACCGGAGCTTGTTGCTTTATATCAGAACTTGGTTTCTTTAATTCAGTATCACTCGTTTCAACCACTGATGACTTGACTGTCTCTAGCGCCTGTTGAGCTTTCAAGCCAGTCTTATTTTCACCCACAATGAAACGAGGTTTGACTTCTTCTTTTACGTCCACTTTTACCTGTGGCTTTTCATTTTGAGTAGGTAATTTTATAAGTGTATCGTCTAATAATGCAACAGTCTTCGAATCATCTTCAGCTGATTTGCCGACTGCTTTTAGTGCCGAATCATCAAGTTCAGCCTTCTCAGATACTTCCTCGCCTTCATCCGATACTAGGAAGTTAATAATGTCCTCATCAGCAAGCTCAGCAACTTCCGGCAAAACATTGCCGTCTTCAGAGGTCAGTTTTTCCGCTGGAGAGTCACTTGTTTTTAGTGTCTCTCCCTTCTCCGGCTGTTCTGAAACAGGCTCTTTATTTGACTTTTTTTGCTCTACTGGTTGCTTTTCTAACTGCTCATCTAACGCGGAAGAGAATGGCTGTATATCTTCATTTCCTTGCTCGGAGGCGTTATCAATAGTTTGATTTTTCCCTATAGCAGTCGGCTTAGCTATCACATCAGTTTTTAATAATAATTCTTGACCCATACTGTCTCCTCGAATGTCATCATCCTGACATCAAATTCATTTTAATAAGGAGAAAGCAATCAGCATGCCAATAATTTATTTCTAATGAGCGAGAATGTCTTATCTAAATATTAAGCGGTCCAAATATAAACAGCGTTTGAAATATTGCCTTTGCCGCTAAATGAGTACTCAGAACAAAGCTGACGAAGTAGTGTTTCTCCTCGTCCACAAAGCTGCTCCCTATTGTCAGTTAAATGACTTGCATGCTGCTGATAATCAAATCCTTCACCGCTATCTTCAACACATATAATTAACTTGCCACCTTGCTCATAAGGTTCATGCTTTAGAGAGATATTAATATAAGCATTTTCTAGTTCAGCTAAGCGCTCTGCACGTAAGGCATAATATTCAGCAAAGCCATTTGCACTCTCTTTCATGCTTGACTCTAACTCAAGTACACCATGCTCTAGAGCGTTGCTACACATCTCTGCCAATACAGTATAAATACGCTGTTTGTGCTCATGAGGAGCCTGTATTTGCATGAGCATATTGACAACCATGGGTACTAAATCTAATTGTCTCAATACTTGTGCAGAAAAATTAAAGTCCACCTGCCAGTTAGCGGGAGGAAAACCAATTTGAGAACGCTCATCTACGAGCTTAGCATCATAATTTTGAATAGCACCAATATCTAATTCAAGTATCGTCATATCATCGACTTGAGTCGTATTCATAATATGCTTGGCAACAGCGCCTGATAATCTAGATAATTCAGCCTCTTTATCTAATAACTGCTCTATTTTCTGTTGGCCAAAGGCTTCACTGTTCTGATCGAGTGAATTGATAATACCATCAGTACAACAAAACACTTTATCGCCGGCTTCAACTTCAACAAAAGCAGTGTCTAAATCTGCTTTTTCAGTTTCATTAACACCTAATGGAATATGGGCTGAAGGTATACGATGTTTGAGATTAGAATCTTGATCAATAACAAGTAAGTCAGGCAAACCGCCATTCCATATGGCTAGCATTTGCCCTTCCTGCTCCAGTTCAACTAAGCAAGCAGCACAAAACAAACCTTCAGGTAATATAAAAAGTAATTTTTTATTAATTTCTTCAATGATATCACTGAGGCCGAAGCCTTTTTCAGTCATACCATAAAAAACTTCTGCAACCGGTAAAGCAGCCACAGCAGCAGGCAAACCTCTTCCAATAAAATCACCTAGGAAAATATTTATGCCACCAGAGGGTCTTGGTGCGCTCATAACCAGATCGCCACCAAACTCACCTAGCGCTTGAGCCCATGTCTTTAAACCTGGTAACTCATATTGCCCCATTCGCTCAATACGTTCGAACAAATGTTTGGCTACTGCTACATCAGCACTTTGAACAATCGTCTTGTCCTGCATAATTCTACGTCAGTCTTTTACTCATTAAACTTTAGCTAATTTTAAATAATTTCTGGAAATTAGAAATTTCCAAAATATTTTTAATTTCTTGGCGACAATGAGTTAATGCTATTTTGGCATCATCTCCACCAGCATAGTCACGAAGTAATAACAACATACCTAATGCAGAACTATCCATATAATCTGCCGCAGCAAAATTAAGCTCAAATTGACTACTGCTATCAGCCTCTTCATAGGCTTTTCGAAAATCAGCTTGCACTGAGAAATCAAAACGTCCCTGAATATTAATTGTCTGTTTATTACCGACTGTTGATGTTGAAATACTCATTACTTTTATTCCTTAGTTTTTTTGTTGATATCAGTTTAATCTAAATAGAGTCATGCTCCAACTAAAAATGTCTGATTTTGGAGAAGACTATCTCGACTTTGGGGCCTATCGTGCACCCGACTCTAATGACGAGTATTTGCCCTTAATTGAAAAGGGTCATTCAAGAGATAATTTATGACAAGCTATTTAACTTTTCCGCTATTTTATCAAGGGGTACTTGTAGTCCTGCAGCGCCATTTTTAACCGCTTGCATTGGCATGCCCCAAACAACACACGTTTTTTCATCTTGTACAAAATTAAACGCGCCTGCTTGTTTCATATCTAACATGCCCTCAGCACCATCTTTTCCCATGCCTGTTAACATTAACCCAATGGCATTTTCTCCCACACTTTTGGCGACAGATCTAAATAAAACATCAACTGAAGGTTTATGTCTACTCACTGCAGGACCATCATCTAATCTGCAATAAAACCTATCTCCACTACGCTCAACCATTAAATGTTTATCACCTGGAGCGATATAGGCATGTCCTGATAGAATCTGCTGCCCATCTTCTGCTTCACAAACTTCTATAGCACAAAGCCCATTTACTCTTGCAGCGAAAGGGCGACTAAACGCGCCTGGAATATGCTGAGTAATCACAATGCCGGGGCAATTAGTTGGCAGTTGACTCAGAATATTTTTTATCGCTTCAGTGCCCCCCGTTGAAGCGCCAATAGCGATAAGCTTATTGAATGAATTTAAAGATTGAGTGACTTGCGTGAGATTAGATTTAGGAAGCACTGTCTCGGCAGTTAATTTATCAGGAAGATTATTTTTTTCCCGTACTAATGTATGAACGTTGACAGCGGCGGCCACTTTTACCTTTTCGATAATTTCTTCGGCATAATCAACCAGCGTATTTGATAAATCAACCTTAGGTTTTGCTACAAAATCTACCGCACCTAGCTCTAACGCTTCAAAAGTGACTTGAGCACCTTGTTCGGTCAATGTAGACACCATCACCACAGGCATAGGGTGCAACCGCATTAAGTTCTTCAGAAATGTTACGCCGTCCATTTTGGGCATTTCAACATCAAGTGTCAGCACATCAGGTTGAAGTTTTTTGATTTTTTCACGTGCTTGATAGGCGTCTATTGCAGTGGCAATGACCTCTATGTCAGGATCTGAATTGAGTATTTCTGATAGAAGCTGCCTCACAAGTGCTGAATCATCAACTACAACAACAGTAATCTTTGCCATTTAGGCATCCCTTCCTAGAAATCTATCTCCTGATTATAGCCGCCAATTTTATTTAACGGAATACTTTTATCGACTCTGTAAAATAAAATTTTAGAATAGCTCAATACCACCTGAATCAGGCTGAACATCTAATTCCTCTTGATAAGCTTGTTCGCGTTGAATCAATGTTTCATTATGCATTGAACGAAGTTTTTTCACCCTTAACCGCCCTGTATCAGGATAATACATCACTTTCCGAGGGTAAATACCGCCTAAATCTTGCACAATGATATCTAAGTTTTCAGTCTGTAAATATTCTAATACAAACGCGATATTACAAGCGCCCACATCTGACATACTCGCCATGATTCGACCACCACCTGTCAGTTTTACTTCGAGGTTTTCTCGCTTACCACCATGCTTCAAAATATCATTAATCAAATGCTCCATGGCATAACTGCCATATCGTGTAGCGGAATTCATCCAGCCATCGCCGGCATGTTCACTTCTAAGTGGGAGCATAAAATGATTCATTCCCCCTATACCGAGCAGTTTATCTCTAATACAGGCTGATACACAGGAACCTAAGGTAGTTGCAACGATTTCATCGGGTTGATTAGTGACATAATATTCGCCGGGCAAAATTTTAGCTGCCCATGAGTTTTGGCTTCTATCCCAATATCGATTGACATGCTCAAAGCCAGACAAACACTCGGGTTGTGGTGGGCACAGCTCAGTCATTAACGATTCTTTCGGTAAATTGTATTGCCTAAAGAAGCAAATCGGGTCGTCATTTTATATAAGGTTTCTGAGTGGCCAATAAATAGATATGCATCAGATGCCAATATATCTGCATAACGATCAAACAATATTGTCTGAACTTCCCTACCAAAATAGATCACCACATTACGACAAAATATCAGGTCAAAAGGGCCTTTCATCGGCCACTCATGTAATAAGTTAAGACGTTTAAAACGGATCATTTGTTGCAATTCAGAACTCACTTTAACCAAGCCAGACTGCTCACCTCGACCACGTCTAAACCATCGCTTAAGTCGATTGTCAGAAATATCTACAATACTCTCTGCTCGATAAATGCCTCTTCTGCCATGGGCAAGCACATTCGCATCCAAATCTGTTGCAAGAATTTTGATATCCCATTCATCAAAATCAGGTATAGACTCTTTTAACACCATCGCAATGCTATAAGCTTCTTCACCTGTCGAACAGCCAGCAGACCATATGCGAAGTTTTTTATTATGTGCTTTCTTTTTGAGCAATTTAGGAATCAGTGTCGTCGCTAAATACTCAAAGTGATGATTCTCTCTAAAAAATGCGGTGAGATTCGTTGTAATGGCATTAATCAAAAACTCTTGTTCGTGCTCATCACCTGATTCTAATGCATCACAATAGGCATCAAAATGACCAAAGCCACTCTTTCGAACATGTTTAGCTAATCGGCCATAGACCATATCTTTTTTCTTGTTCGATAAAGCAATTCCAGTATTTTCTGACACAAATTGACCGATACGATCAAAGTTCGCATCAGAAAACTCAAACTCACGATCTTCAGCCATAAGGAGAGCTTTAGAACTCATCCCACTCTTCGTCATCTGAGGATGTCGAAGAAGTAAGTTTAGCTTCAACAGGCTTACTTGCCGGTGTCTTTTCAGCTACTGGATTTTGTTCAGGCTGTTCTTTTTTATTTGATGTAACAAGCTCTTCGCCCTCATCAAAGAATGTCATCATATGACGCATACTTTTTGCTTGCTCATCTAAAGATTCACTTGCTGCAGCCGCTTGCTCTACCAAAGCTGCATTTTGTTGCGTCATCTCCTCCATTTGAGTAACGGCTTTATTCACCTGCTCGATGCCTTGTGATTGTTCCGCACCCGCAGCGGCAATTTCAGAAATGATATCACCCACTTTCTTAGAGCTCGCTACAATTTCTTCGAGTGTCCGACCAGATTCATCCACCAGCATTGAACCTTCTTTCACTTTCTCGCCACTATCATTAATCAATACTTTGATTTCTTTTGCAGCGGATGCTGAACGTTGTGCTAGATTTCGTACTTCTGATGCCACAACGGCAAAACCACGACCTTGTTCGCCTGCTCGGGCAGCTTCAACGGCTGCATTCAAAGCTAATAAGTTAGTTTGGAAAGCAATCTCATCAATTACACTAATAATATCCGTTACTTTTCGGCTTGAACTACTGATAGCAGCCATTGCATCAATTGCTTCCATGATCACCGAACCACCTTTTTCGGCTTGCTCTCGGCTTGATGCAGCCAATTCGTTTGCTTGTCGGGCATTATCAGAGTTTTGGCGAACAGTACTGGTTAACTGTTCCATACTCGCCGCCGTTTCTTCTAATGATGATGCTTGTTGCTCAGTACGCTGACTTAAGTCAATATTACCTACAGAAATTTCAGTGGCTGCAGTAGAAATACTCACCGTCGCTTCGTTAATATCTCTCACCGTTTCACTCAGCTTAGCGACCGTTTCATTGATCGCTGTTTGTAACATAGCAAACTCACCTTCATATTCACCTTCAAGCTCTAAGGTCAAATTCCCTGTAGACAAGGCATTCATTACTGTAGAAGTATCCGTCATGACCTTTTCTACTGTCATTTGTAAATTTTTCTGTTTGGTAATATCTGCTGCATACTTAATGACTTTAAGTGGCTTACCTTCTATGTCTAGAATAGGATTATAGGTCGCTTGTAAATAGACTTCCTGACCATTTTTACCAATCCGTTTGTATTCTCCAGAATCAAACTCACCGCGATTTAACTTTGCCCAAAACTCAGCATATTCTGGACTTGAAGCTAAACTTGGCTCAGCAAATAGTCGGTGATGTTGACCAATCACTTCCTCACGGGTGTATCCCACTGCGTTAAGAAAATTATCATTGACCTCAAGAATAGTGCCGTCCATTTCAAAACTAATCACACCCATTGCTTTATCAATTGCAGTTAATTGACTGTCATACGCGACAATTGTATTAGCTGATTCAAGCTCACGCTTTTTCCGCTCAGTAATATCACGCCACTCAACCATATTCCCCATATAATGCCCATCAGCGTCAAGAATGGCTGTTGCCGTTAAATCAAAGTGTATATCTAATAACTGAAATTGATTGTTATATGGCAAATTATCAAGGTCTGCCAAAACTCGGCGTTGTAAAGAGGGATCTTGATGATAATCATCAATGCACGTACCTACAATATTATTGAGATCAAGGGCCGGAAATACTTGGTGTAATTCAGTCAGACGATTAGTTAATAGTCTCACCACAGCAGGGTTAACATAGGTAATCATAAGGTCTTTATCACACATCATTAAAGCAGTGCTTGAACCATCTACAGCTGCTCTCATTACATCAAGTTCGTGTGCTATATTTTGCTTAGTTATCGTCATTTCCTCTGCCTCCGTCTCGCCATAGGCTTCCAGCATAATTGTTGTCACTGTATCTAAGGTGTTTACCCATGCTTTCTCTACTTCATCAGTCCAAAGTTCACCGACAAACTCTTCTAATACTGCTAATAAGTTATCGATAAATAATTGATAGTGCTCAACGGTGACACCATATTGAACATGCCTTGCCCCCAAACCCATTAAATAATCTTTTAATACCTCAGGTTTATGCAGGTTTTGTACGAGCAAGACTAATGATGCTAGCAATTTTTTCTGCTGTCCCTTAATCGAAATACCATCAAACAGTAAGGCTAAATCAGGGTTTTCCAAAAATAACCTTTCATAAAATCGTATCGCAAACTCACCACCTTGAGGAACCAGAACGGCAAAGCTTTCCTCTAATAATTGAGCAGTCGACTTCACTTTTTCTGCTGGTCTTCGTGTACTAGCACGGCGAGTCCGAGTTTTCTTGCCTGTTGGAAGAGCTGGAGCATTACTTTCATCACCCTCTGCTAACCACGCTAATGGGTCATCGCCCATTGGTGTTTTTTTCTCAGCCATTAGCTGGTTCTCCCTTGTAATAAATCGAGTGCTAAGGACTGATAATCTTCTGCACCTGCACTCGACATCTTGTAATCAAATATTGTTTTTCCGAAACTTGGGCATTCAGCCAAAGACACATTTTCACGAATCACAGTTTGAAATACCCGCGTTGGGAAATATTTCAATACTTTATTCCTGACTTCTTTAGTAAGTCGTCGTCTCATTTGCATTCTCGTTGTCACTAACCATAACTGAATGGCATTTTTTCCCGATAGTGATTCTGCACGTTTTAAAATTTGCATCATCCGTGATAAACCTTGTAAAGAAAGGTAATCCCCAGAAACCGGTATCAATAGCTCATCCGCGGCAAACATGGCGTTAATTCCTAATAAACCTGATGAAGGTGGACAGTCAATCAAGACAAAATCACGTTCTTTGAGTGATGAATCTTCTATCGCCAGTCTTAATTTATGGCCACGCGATAAACCACCTGTAGAGAGATGCTCAAAATCAGCTAAGCGTGTTCCTGCAGGAATAATGTCTAAATTATCTCTCACAGCAATGATGTTTTCATCAATAGAGTCACCATCCAGTAAGACCTGATCTAACCCGCCTGACTTATTATCCAGACCATAGCCCGTTGCAACCTGCCCTTGAGGGTCCATATCCAATAGGCTGACTTGTTGCCCTGCTCGGGCCAAAGCGTGGCCAAGGTTAATCGTCGTCGTCGTTTTACCGACGCCTCCTTTTTGATTCATGATGGCAATAATTCTTGTCATTATCGTCATTCCCTAGGCTAAGCTAGGGCCTCTACACTTAATAAACGGTCAATATTTAAAATCATCATCATATTGTTATCTTCTAAAGTCACTAAACCACTAATAAACTCGGTGTTTACATGCGAACCAAAATCTGGCGTTGCTTTGATCTCTTCTGGCACAATATTATGTGCGTCAGACACGCTATCAACAACGATACCGACAGTACGTTGTGTTGCCCCCTCTACTCTTAAAACCACAACGACCGTTGTTGCTGTGTATTGTTTTTTAGGCATATCAAAACGTAGTCGTAAATCAACGATAGGGACAATCGTTCCACGTAGGTTGAGTACGCCACATAAATAAGGTGGAGAATTAGGGATATGGGTCACTTGAGTCCAGCCTTTAATTTCTTGTACTCGAAGAATTTCTAGCCCATATTCTTCTTCACCCAGAAAAAAGCTTAAATATTGTTCTGAACCATCATCAATAGAAGTGATAGAGTCTAATGTTTCATTCACCTGTTGGATGTCACTCATTACTTCTCTCCTCAGGCGGCTCGGTTGTGATTTACAAACAATGCGAGTGAAGGTTCACGGTACAAAGCCATCAGCCCTGGTACATCAAGAATCAAAGCAACGGTACCATCACCCAATATAGTGGCTCCTGAAACACCCATCACCTTACGGTAATTCGTTTCTAAGCTTTTTATAACGACTTGTTGCTGCCCCAATAAATCATCAATAAATAAGCCCACTTTTTTACCTTCACCCTCGACAATAACCAGTAAACCTTCTTCCAAATCTGTTATCTGTGGCTCTAAGTTAAATACCTCATACATTCGTATAATTGGGACGTACTCATCTCGTAATGGATATAACTCCCCCTTAGCAGAAACGCGTTTTATCTCACTGCTTTTTATTTCTATTGTCTCAATAATTGAAACCAATGGAATGATGTAGTTTTCACCTGCAACTCGGATTGTTTGCCCATCCATAATCGCTAATGTCAATGGGAGTCTTATGGTAAATACTGAGCCTTCACCTTGTCTTGATACAACTTCGACACTACCACTAAGATTATTGATATTCTTCCTAACGACATCCATACCCACACCACGACCAGAAACATCCGTCACCTCGTCAGCAGTCGAAAAGCCTGGTAAGAAAATAAGATCATGAATTTTTTCTGGACTTAATTCATCAGAAGCATCAATCAGCCCCTTCTCTATTGCTTTAGCCAAGATCTTGTCTTCATTCAAGCCTGCACCATCATCATGAATCTCAATAACGATATTGCCACCTTGATGATAGGCTTTAAGCTGTAATAGCCCTGTTTCACTTTTACCCGCAGCCAAACGAACTTCAGGCGTTTCAATACCATGGTCCAAGGAGTTTCGAACAAGGTGCACAAGTGGGTCACCCATTTTTTCCATCACGCTTTTATCAAGCTCTGTTTGTTCACCGGTTAATTTTAATTCAACTTTTTTACCCGTCTTATCGCCCATATCATGAACTAATCGAGGAAATCGGTTAAAGGCAAAGCTGATAGGTAACATCCTGATCCTCAGGATACCTTCTTGCATTTCACGAGAATTTCGCTCCAACTGAGCTAAACCATCCATTAATTGAGGTAACACTTCAGGCGTAAAGTTTTCACCAATCTGACTTAACATTGACTGCGTAATAACGAGCTCACTAACTAAATTGATCAGCGAATCAACCTTGTCAGTACTCACACGAATAGAGCTTGCTGCTGATGTCGCTTTAGGTTTCGCCGTTGTTTTTTCTGTTTCTATTGCCGGAGTAGGTTCTATAGGCGGGACTGCCTCTTCAATATCAACAGCCACAACTGGCGTATCATCCATTGGCTCGATTATAGAAGCTTCTGGTTCTGGCGTAGATTCAACATGTACTGCATCATGTTTATCTAGCGCAGCAACCATTATTTCTACCCTTGTCGGCCCTTTAACAGTTGCCTTGATGGGCTCAATAGTCAGATCGCAATCTTCATCAACCCATTCGAATATCTCGTCCACCTCTTCTTTAGCAATATCACCCAATAAGGTTAAGGTCCATGAAAGGTAACTATCTTCAGGTTCTAAATCAGAAAAAGGGGGTAATCTACTATCATTGAGTTCAGTGGTAAGCTCACCTAAAGTGCCTAACTCACGTAACATACGAACAGGGTCATTTCCTGTTTGCAATAAATGTTGGTGTGGATTGAAATCAATTTTCCAACCTAGGTCTTTACTCTGTTGAACAGCTTCAACAACTTCCTCTACAATAGGTTCAGCATCACATTCACCTGTCCTCATCGCCTCTAGTTTCTGACGAATATCGGCAATACGCTTATCATCTGTGGCTGTTTTTTGTTTCACCGCTGTCAGCATTTCGCGTAAAACATCAACAGATTCTAATAAGAGATTTATCGACGCTGTCGACACTTCACGCTCACCATTACGCATTTCATCCAGAATAGTTTCTATGACATGGGTAAATTCAGACACCGGCATAAAGCCAAAAGTACCTGCTCCGCCTTTGATCGAGTGAGCCGCTCTGAAAATAGTATTAATCGTTTCGATATCAGCAGCACCGACATTCAAATCAAGCAGACCCGCTTCCATAGCGTCAAGGCCTTCGAAACTTTCCTCGAAAAATACATCGTGAAATTGTGAAATATCAATACTCATCGTTTTTTCCCACTACATTTAGAGCGTAACCCCCTTACAAACAACCTGTCCTCCTGCTTAAATTGAAGCATAGAGATTTAGTCCAACACTTTTTTAATCGTCGCCAACAACTGGTCTGGATTAAATGGTTTTACTAACCAACCTGTCGCACCTGCAGCGCGTCCTT
>ENA-OSET01003650-OSET01003650.1-sediment-metagenome-genome-assembly--contig:-NODE-3650-length-13974-cov-3.095488_pt1 | contig 13974 bp, 11 predicted proteins | sample MGYA00237882_ERZ534229 | MGnify/ENA primary metagenome ERZ534229 (study PRJEB26408, sample SAMN06266212) | sediment metagenome | isolation source: Hudson Canyon methane seep mesocosm | place...
ACCCAAAAATCATATTCATGCGATTTTTAGCCGTTGAGCGGATGCGGTAATTTAAGGAGATCGTATGCCTATTTCATCTAATGATGATCGTGTCTATTTGGATTCTGTTTATTTTGAACCAGTCTATCTAAAACATAGCTATCAATTAGCGCCGTCCCAGCAAAACAACAGCTCCTCTCTGGATACGCCAAGTACGCTGTATCAAAGTAATATTAATAAGGCTCAAGCTCTGCTGTCAGAGTTTCAAGCGGGCAATGAACAAGCCCTTAAGACATTTCAAGATAGACATCCTAAAGGCAACGATAAAGGCTTTTCCCCGACCCTTTTAGATGCAAGATTGCTTGTTTCACGAGAACATTTTCATCAGCAAAACCTAAATCTTGAACAGCTTAAGAAAGACGCCAAGCAACTCTTAAAATGGCTAAAAAAAGGCACTGACAACGCGATCCAAAGGCTAAACCGCCACCATCCCAAGGCTAAAACTTTAGTAGAAGGCATAGAGCCTAGTTATAAATTGGCCGATGCCCAGCTCATTATCGCGCGTGAGAATGGTTTAGGTTCCTGGCCCAGATTAAAGCGGCATTTAGAACAACTGTCACTGGCAGAAGCTCAGGTTGAAAGCAAAAAGTCATTGGATGGCGATTTGCGAACCTTACATATTCGTTGCGGAACGGATATTCGAGAAGCTTTACCCGCAGCAGGTTTTAAGGGTGACTTTAAGCCAGTCATTAATCCTTTTCCTCAAGGGCCGGTGCCACCCAGTGAGCCGGTAGAAGTATTCGCAAAGGCCAGATCAAACTTTGTCGATAGTGCTTATGGCGACAGCAACGACCCGGAAGCTGTGGATGATTCAGTAAAGCTATTCATCGAAGAAGAGCAGCTATTAAGAGCCCTACCCGCGCAGTATGAACGCATTTGTTTGTGGTTTGAACACGACTGTTTTGATCAACTTTGTTTTGCTTATTTATTGCACCATCTGGCAAAACTGAATTTGTCGGGAGTAAAACTTGAATTAATTCAGGTGAACCAATTCCCGGGGATCAGGCGCTTTATTGGCATCGGCCAGCTTTCCCAAAAACCAGCGAGTTTAGCCCTGCTTTGGCAGCATAGACAAAGCATTACACCCAAAATGATGTCATTTGGTGCAAGCGTATGGCAAGCATTTACCGAACAAACGCCGAGCCATTGGCTGCAGTTAGCCAACGAACACGCTAGCCCTTTACCCATCATGCAAGACGCTATGCTTAGGCTGTTATGTGAATTACCTGCTCAAGAAAATGGCCTAAGCCTAACTCAAAACCTGTCATTAAAGATTCTCGCCAGAGCTGGCGCGCTTAAGCCGGCGCAAATTTTTCATTTCCTAATGGCCGAAGAAGAACCTCAAGCCTATCTCGGTGACATCATGTTTTTACATAACCTTAGGGAATTAAGTGAGTCCGACAGACCGGCTATCAGCTTTGAGTTTATTGAACAACATGATCACCCACTGTTAAGAGAAAAGGTGAGCATTACCGAAGCAGGACGAGCCTTGTTAGCAGGAAAGCTCAACTGGATGGACTTGAATCCTGAGCCTCGCTGGCTAGGTGGCACTGTGTTTCAATCAGGTCAGAAGAATTCATTGTGGGCGAATGGAAAGGTACTCGTTCAATGATATGATCATTAACATAAACACGGACACGTACACGGACACGGACACGGACACGGACAATACATTGCTTAAGGAGTGAGCAGAATGTTTCAACTTTATACTGATGGTGAGCGCTGCAAAGGAATGCAGCGCTCATATTTTATCCGATTGGCTTTGGTTTCACTGGTAGTCGTAAGTTTACAACTTTCGTCTATAGCCAAGAGCCAGCCACCAGAATTACAACTCGCTAATCGATACCACCCAGACATTACGATTCAGCATTACTGGGTCAGTGAAAAGCTGGACGGCGTTCGCGCCTATTGGGATGGCTCTAAGCTGGTTTCTAAACAAGGTAATATCTATCGTGCACCCGCCTGGTTTACTGCGGGCTTTCCTGACTTCCCCTTAGATGGCGAATTATGGCTGGCGCGAAACAGCTTCGAAAAGCTCTCAGGCATTGTCCGGAAAAAACAAGCTATTTCAGATGAATGGCGAACCGTGACGTATCAAATATTCGATTTGCCCAAGAGCCCAAAAACATTTGATGAACGCTTAACATTCTTGAGAATGTTCTTTAAGAATAACCCCTTACCAGACTGGTTAAGACTGATTAAACAGTACAAAGTAGAGAACCACGATGACTTGATGCGACAATTCGACACGGTCATTGATCAAGGTGCCGAAGGCTTAATGCTCCACTTAGGAACTTCGTATTACCACAATCGACGTGACGATGAATTACTCAAGCTAAAGCGGCATTCCGATGCCGAAGCCAAGGTGATTTCACATTTTTCCGGTAAAGGAAAATACCAAGGCATGCTAGGGTCAATGTTGGTTGAAGCGATCAACAAAACCCAAAAGATGACACGTTTTAAATTAGGCACAGGGTTTAGTGACGAACAACGCCGACAACCACCGCCGGTTGGCTCACTTATCAGCTATAAATATTTTGGGTTAACTAGCAAAGGCGTACCTCGGTTTGCTAGTTTTATGAGGGTAAGGGCTGAGTATTAGCTTATTCGACTTTTCTCAGATATAAACAATAAAATACATAGATGGATAGAATCATGATTAGTGCAATAAGGTAAACGCTTGGTATATGTAAGCCCTGTACAAGTAACCTTTCATTATCAACTAAAGCCGCCCATTTGTGCTCACTTGCTTCTGCAAACTCATCACTAGCAAAAATTTTAGCTATATCTCGACGACTTCTATATCTAACAATCACAAGCCTATCCCAGTCACTTGAATCATCCATCCATTCACTGCCAAATATTGGATGAGAGGCGTGACTGGCTAACAACTTAATCATCACCTTACTGAATCGATCAAATGCAGCCCTGCCGCTGTCATCAAGAAATTTATTCGAATATTCCGAGCCTAGCTCATAGTGAGCTTTAGGATGATAGTTGTATAAGTTAACCGTATAGAATGGCTGACCGTCGTCATTTTCTAAAAAGTTTCTAAGCGCCTTAAAGTCATGCCGACCGCCTGGATTTTGATCTTGCTCCCCTATACTGGAAAGATAAAATTCAACTTCATCTCCAGAAAGTGGCTCGCTCCCGCCGTGATACCAAGCAACAAGAACCAACAACGGTATTGTTAAAATACTCATGAGTAATTGTCTTTTCTTCATTTATCTCATCTCCACTAACATGCCACACAACCCACTTGCATTTTACAAGTAGCTTAAAGAAACCACTTGCAAAACACAAGCGCCATTGCTTAAATACTTACATGACTGAAAACTCGAAAGACTTACGATCAAACTGCCCTATTAATTTCGCTGTAGAAACATTTGGCGACAAATGGACCCTGTTGGTCATACGTGACCTCATGTTTAAAGGAAAGCGTTATTACAGTGATTTTTTAGCTTCTGACGAAAAAATATCAACAAATATCCTGGCGGATAGACTTCAAAAGCTAGAAATAAAAGGCGTCATTACTAAATCAGCAGACCCAGAGAACGCCTCAAAATATATTTATTCGCTTACTGAAAAAGGCCAGGCTTTATTGCCTGCGATGATAGAAGTGACGGCTTGGAGTGCGCAATATGATTCACTCACGAATACCCCCACTGTCTTTATGAAAACTTATAAAACAAATAAAGCTGCGCTTATAGATATGTTTAAGGCTCAATTTAAGCGTTAGATGTGCTCTAATTAATTTCAGGAGTTAACGTTCTCAGATAATCAGGTATTTATTTACGGTGTATTAAGCAACGAACCTTTGTTATTTCAGCTCGTTATCTTGAGCTGCTAATATATAAAACTACTTCAGTGTATTTTGAATGCTCAAGGAGAATTGCGGGTAGATGGAAATATCATTGTGCCCCGCCCCGTTGATAACAATTGATTCGAACTTTCGATTTCTAAGTTCTTTCTCAAGGTTTTCTGTTCTGGCTCTGGGGATCACCTCATCCTTATCCGCTATTAAAATAAGAATATCGTCCGCCGTTATCATACTGGCCCTTTCATGAGAGTTATATTTGTCCCGTATCAGTAATGATACAGGGAATATCCAATAAATATTTTTTGCAACGTTTTCGATACTATCAAATGGCGTAACAAGAATCAGGTTCTCTATCTTTCGTTTAGATGCAACATACGTAGCGACACCTGTGCCTAGACTGCGCCCCATTAATGACACACTTAGGTGTTGTTTATCCACCTTATCAAAGATATAAAGTGCATCTTGATATAGCTTCTCCTCAGATGGTGTGCCACTACTATTTCCATACCCTCGATAAGCAATTAGATAAACGGTATATTCTTGATTTATTGATTTAAAGAAATCGATATTTTGTTCGATATTCTCGGCATTCCCCCCGTAATATACTAAAGCTTTATCACGCCCTTTATTAATCAACCAACCCTGAAGAATTTGTCCATCAGTCTCAAAACTTATTTCTACAACATTCATGGGCAGGGTACTAGAAATAACAGCAGGAACAGGAAAATACAGAAATTTACGCTGTAATAAAAATAAAGCCAGACAAATACCTAAATAAATAACACACACCGTTAAAAGAAAGCTTTTCATCTTGTCCTCAATCCTTAAGTAGGAAATTAATATCACAATCACCCTATTTTGCTCTTTATAACAATCTTATTTAGCCCCCCTAAGCGTGTAATAGTAAACATAATAATCGCAGAAACTGATCACTAGGTATATTTGTTATACAAAAATATATGGCGAATGAAATCAAACCTGACGTCATCCGTTCTCATTCCTATGATTGTATAGTGCTTCAAAATATTTGGCGTACAAGAATTTCATTGTTGGAAAGTATTTACTACTTGGGGGAGATAATCCATTTATTCAGAAAGAAATGGTAGAGGTCAGAACCCTCGGATAGTTTATATTCAAACACCCAAATTAAAAAGATACTCATAGGTTGAACAGATAACACCATCAAATGATGTTACCGACAAAACTAAAACGGTACTTCTAAGGTATCGTTTTAATGGCTCTATATTTGCCTAGCTTGTACGAGCTATTTATTTCAATACCCATCTTCTCAATAGACGTCGTCTGTAAATAAGATGAAGAACGTTTTCATTAATATTTTTATATCTAACCATATTGACCAGTTATTAATATAAGCAAAATCGTAATTAACACGTTTCTGCATTTGCTCGATCGTTTTTGTTTCCCCACGGCAACCATTCGTCTGCGCTAACCCTGTAATTCCTGGCTTAATTTGATGCCGAGCCAAATAGACGTTAATTTTTTTGTGGTAGTAATTATTATGCTCCACAGCGTGCGGTCTAGGCCCTACTAGTGCCATATTTCCAATTAATACATTAAACAGTTGAGGCAACTCATCTATACTTGTTTTTCTTATAAAGTGTCCGATAGGTGTGACTCTAGCATCTACTTTAGTCGCTTGTTTGCAGCCATCTTCTTTGTGAAGATACATGCTTCGAAATTTCCAAACGGTTATGACTTTACCTTCCCAGCCATGCCGTTCTTGATGAAAAAATATCGGCCCAGGCGAGCTTATTTTTATTGCTATGGCTGTAAACAAAAATACCGGAGACATCATTACTAGAGCAATCAAAGCCAAACTTCTGTCCATTGCCGACTTTATTAAAGCTTGAAACCCATTAATTGGCGACTCTGATAACGATATTAACGGTACACCTGCAATCTCTTTGACATTCAAATTTAATAGCGTGAGCCCAAATACATCTGGTGCCCAAATGACGTTGATATTTTCATTGAGTAATGTCAAATTGATAGAGTTTAGATCTTGAACATGATTCATTGATAATGCGATATACACTTTTTTTATTTTATATCTGTTAACAATCCATGGAAGATCATCCAGATTCCCCAAAATAGGCACGTCTTTAACATCCCAATTTTGATGCCCTTGTTCATCGCATGGATCAATAACACCTACAACGTGATCCCTTAACCAGTCATTATTATTAATTTTTTTAGTCAGATGATTTGCTAGGCGGTTTGTACCAATGACAAGCACATGCAAGGACCCTTCCTTGGACAAAATATACTTTTGATAACGTTTAACAATTTGATTTGTGATTATGTATGTTGCTACTTGGGCTGCAAATGCTAACCCTGCCCAAGTCATCAACACCTGCTGAGATACGGCTTCTAGATTCTCGGTTAAATAACCAATTATCATTAAGATGCCAAGCACTGACAGCCAGGATTTTGTTAATTTTAATAGGCACTTTAAATAACCAGTACAACAACGATACACACCATTATTGAGATATACCGAGCGCATAAGGAGAATAGTAATAACTGCAAGTAAGCTATGTGTTTTTGTAAACGTTTCTTCGTAACCGCTAATAACACCGTATAAAACAACAATTACGATGACGAGATCTATGATGACTTGAAGCCCAACAAACAATGGTATGTGATCTTGTAATAAGCGTTTTGGGCGTGAGTCAGAGACATATAAGGCCTGTTCAGGATACATAACCTCACCTATATTTTATAAGTACAGCTATATCTTAATATTTCAGATATATATGCTATTCAGCATAAATGCATCCCTGAAATCCCGGCTTGATTCTTTAACTTAAGCTTTAGTAGGCCAAGTTTGTACCACAAATCAAAAACTGTATATTTTTTGGTCAGTTAGTTGTTTTTAAATCTACTTTTTTTAAAAAGACTCCGTATTAGTGTATAAAAAACTGACACCCAAAATACATACTTACTTAAATGAATAAGTCATTCTAAGTATCTATAAATAAACGTAATTTTAATTTTAATACATGTTTCTAACTTTTCACTAGTGTTAACTTTAGCCGTTTAAGGGTGCAAAGATTTCTGACAGTAAATATTCTAAACAAGTTAAGTGTTTAAATTTAAATTCCATACTTAAATTTTCGCTAAGTGCCTAACTCAAACACTGGTTATTTTTTAATCATTTCTTGTGGACTTCTTCCAAAAGTCATCTATCTTTAAAAAACATGACCATCGAATAATAAAGTGACAATTCAGAGAAAACGCCTCATTTCGCTTACCCGAAATTGGGCCTAGTAGCTTCGCTTTCATAATGCGTCAAAAAAGTAGATTTTATGATCGTGCAGTCCTGTAACTTATCTCTTTTGGGCTTGAATTATGAAAATCAGCATAATGGGTTTAGGATATGTCGGTACGGTATCTGCCGCTTGTTTGTCAAAAGACGGACATCAAGTTGTAGGAGTTGATACAAATATCACGAAGGTCGGCCTCATCAACGATGGGTGCTCCCCCATCATTGAAAAAGACGTTGGAGATATTATTTCGGCTAGCGTCGCTTCCGGTAAGCTTTTTGCCATTAATAGTGCATTAGAGGCCGTTATTGAAACAGAACTAACTATGGTCTGTGTTGGCACCCCTAGTATGCCAAACGGTAATCTTGACCTTTCTTATGTGCGACGCGTATGTGAAGAAATCGGCTTGGCATTGAAAGTAAAACCGAATTCTCATACAGTTTTAATTCGCAGTACCATGCTACCCGGCTCTATGAAGGAGATGGTAATCCCGACCCTCGAAAAGTCATCGGGAAAGCAAGCTGGAAAAGATTTTTCAGTTTGCATTAACCCTGAATTTTTACGTGAAGGATCAGCTGTATACGACTTCTACCACCCGCCTAAAACTGTAATTGGCTCAATGGATGACGATGGTGCGTCGACTGTAGCTAGCCTATATAAAGAGTTGGAAGCGCCACTAATTAATACCGACCTCTCTACGGCTGAAATGGTTAAGTACACCGACAACGTTTGGCATGCTTTAAAAATTGGCTTTGCAAATGAAATTGGACTTATATGTAAATCTGTTGGCATCGATAGCCATAAGGTAATGGATATTTTCTGTAGTGATCAGAAATTAAACTTATCACCTAGTTATCTCAAACCTGGGTTCGCATTTGGTGGCTCCTGCTTGCCTAAAGATTTACGTGCGCTGATGTATAAAAGTAAATTACTCGATCTTACCTTACCGATCATAAACTCTATTCTGCATGATAATGAGCGTCATGTAGATCGTGGGATTGAAATGATTACGTCTAAAGGCCGAAAGCGTGTCGGCATATTGGGTATTAGCTTCAAAGCCGGCACCGACGACCTCAGAGAAAGCCCTATCGTTGAAGTGATTGAACGCCTACTGGGCAAAGGGTACGAGCTTAAATTGTATGACTACAATGTTAATTTAGCATCGATCAATGGTGCAAACAAAGACTACATCCTAAATAAGATTCCCCACATTTCTTGTTTGATGGTAGACACTATGAATGAAGTTTTGGATCATGCTGAAATCATCGTCATTGGTAACAACTCCAGCGAATTTAGCGATGTCCTTAAAAACTCTCGCCCGAATCAAGTCGTCGTTGACTTTGTCCGCATCTCTGATCAATCCAGCCAGGAAGGTAAATATGATGGAATCTGCTGGTAGTGCATCTAGTAAGAGAAAACGCGTTTTAATTATCGTAGAAAATCTGCCAGTACCGTTTGATCGGCGGGTTTGGCAAGAGGCGACAGCGCTAAAGAATACCGGTTACCAAGTGTCGATCATTTGCCCTACCGGCAAAGACTTCGAGAAACGGTATGAGGTGATTGACGATATTCATATCTACCGTCACCCTCTTCCTTTAGAAGCATCTGGTGCGCTTGGTTATTTACTAGAATATTCTGCTGCATTATTTTGGGAGTTTGTTTTGGCTTGGCGGGTTCTACTTACACGCGGTTTCGATGTCATACATGCGTGCAATCCACCAGACTTGATATTTATCGTTGCTATGTTCTTCAAGTTACTGGGTAAAAAATTTGTGTTTGACCATCATGATATCAACCCTGAGCTCTATGAAGCCAAATTTGGAAAGCGAGATTTTTTATATCGGATGATGTTATTTTTCGAAAGACTTACTTTTCGTTCCGCTGACATTTCGATTGCAACCAACGAATCCTATAAGGAGATCGCTATTACCCGTGGAGGAATGGATAAAGATAAAGTATTTGTTGTACGTAGTGGCCCTAGCTTGGATAGATTGAAAAAACTGCCGCCGGATGAATCCTTAAAGAACGGAAAAAAATTCTTAGTGGGTTATGTCGGAGTGATGGGGCAACAAGAAGGTATCGACTATTTGCTTAAATCTATCAATTACATCGTTTACACCCTCAAAAGAACCGATATTCAATTCTGCTTGGTCGGCGGAGGAACCGAAATAACTAACCTTAAGACGATCGCTCGTGACCTGAAGGTTAGCGATTATGTCCACTTCACTGACAGGGTGCCAGACCAAAAATTACTCGAAGTACTAAATACTGCCGATGTCTGTGTTAACCCTGATCTCGCTAACGAGATGAATGACAAATCAACCATGAATAAAATTATGGAATACATGGCGCTCGGAAAACCAATCGTACAGTTTGATTTAACCGAAGGTCGTGCCTCTGCGCTAGATGCTTCGTTATACGCAAACAAAAATGACTTTATTGATATGGCAAATAAGATCACATACTTAATCGATAATCCAGATCTCAGAACACAAATGGGTAATTATGGTAAACAACGAGTAGAAAAAGAGCTCGAATGGAAATATGAAAACCCCAAGCTTCTAGCAGCTTATGAGGCGTTATGCATATAAATGCTTTATGCACTGACATGATAAACTAAGAAACAGTGTGAACATAACTTAAATAATTCTGATCTAATGATTTTCAACGCTTTGGAATAACGCTATCTGTGTTTTAAACTCTGTATTGCTCGTAATATTAATTTCCCAGACAACTGTTGTTGTCGGGACCTTGTGGTCAAAACGACGCGACACCCACCCCCCTTCTGGTGCATCGCTTCCTACGATAAGTTTTGGTGTTATATTTTTATCTGTCATAGTCATTATCAGTTCGACATCCCCTACACTCACCACTACTCTTTTGTTTTGCACATGAACCAAACAATGCTCAGAAAAATGCCAGCATAGTTGTATTATATGGCTACCGGCACACTCAAGGTGATCGCATACGTTTATTAGCTCGGTACCTTTATCGAACAATATTCCTCTCTTATGCAGTACAGCATCTTGTAATCGTAAATAACCATCGTGCTCGCCTTCAAAGTGGTCAAATTCACTGTTTTGCTCAAAATTAATACATCTAGATTTTGCTTTATGTAGCCACATAAAGTTGCCACCAATTTCGGATTGATCAGTATGATCTACACAGACTGTATTATGAGCAGAGGTACCCCTAAAATAATTACGCCATTTTTGTTGGGTATGGTAAGCATAGGTACCGGGGTCAATTAATATCTCATGACCATAAGCAGACAGAGTAAAAGACAGGCTATCGGCATGACCATGCGCTGCAATACTTTTATAACCTAGCGGTCCAGCATCAACAACGAGTTTAATTTCATCATCCATGTGGAATTTTTGTCCGAGTAGATAGTACCCTCCTTCTGGAAATGCGGTTCTTAAGGAGCAATTAGCACTTATCTCTTCAAGCCGATCAAATTCTTCGTTAGACATTTCCCCTAACAGCCAAAGGCTTTTATCATCCATTTTTTTTGCGATTGCTTTGAAGTCTGGGCGATTAAAAAGTACTGCACCACTCGCTAACAATGATCTAAAAGGGCACCAGTCATTTTCTTGCGAAAGCCGCACAACATAACCATCATCCGCATCACCTATCATCGGTATATTTCCACCTACATCCATTATCGAAGCGATAAACTCTAGCATGCACTTAATTCGACCTTTAAATAGTGCCGAAAATACAACGCCGTTTGCCTTTGCGTTTAGCTCAGTCAACAATAAAAAATCCAAAACGAATTGCTGGTAGGCAACAGTTTGTTCTAAATTAACCCCATCAGCAACATTCTGTCTTAATACTTCTTGCTCCAATATTGATTTAGCCTTTTCCTGAAAAGCACTGAATTCAGGCCAATATGGCCAGGTTACAGAAGCAATAAATAAACCTGCGGATTCACCAATCAAATGATTGTTTGCTGATGAAAAACGAGAGAAGTGACCTCGAATAAAATGGCAATGCTGATAAATAAACGTTAGCCAACGATCCAAAAAAAGACGCCCCGAATTCCCCTTAAAAAGCGTTGAATCCATCCCGCCAATTAACTGCCATACCAAACTCCAGTTAATCAATCTAATCCCAAGCTCTAAAGAGCTCGACCAATGTGGTCCCTTTTGATAAGGGCATTGATCAAACCAGGATTCAAGTTGTACCTTTATGCCGTCAAGGTAACTCTGCTCTCCAGATAAGGCATAGGCTTGAGCTAGCGTCACCAAGTGTAAATGGCGACTAGGTTCCCATAAGTATTTAATATCCCCAACTAGTTGTTCATTGCGATAATCTAATGACTTACCAAATTTCAAAGGTGCAGTTATTGACGTTTTCGGATCACGATTCCAGTTAGGGGGAATACCCATATCAAAATTAGACAAGGAGAATATGTTAAGTTTACCCGTAAGTAATTTATCCGCTGCTTCAAGGTATGGTGATGGTTCAATTAACGAAGAAGGCTGCAACCACAAGGCTGATTGTTCAGTAAAATCCGGCGTTGGTACGTTAGAAGCACTTAAAAAACCTTTGCGCTCAAGACTCACACTTCCTAAGACTTGAAAACGGTGACAAATTTCAGCCATTGACATGCATTGTAATCGGTTAAACAACCACCCTGATTTTTGTACAATGTTCATAGCATCCATAGTGGTGGCCTTATTTTATAAACAATCTTTGTAGTAAATAAATATTGATTACATTACAACTTAAGTACGCTTTTTCGACTATAAAAAGCTTCAGCAATACGCGAGGGTGAGTTTGATTCCATCCCTCGTATCCGCATCAACGACCAGAACAGATCATCCGTAAACCATGCCTTATTTTGTTGAGAGTTATAGGTTTGTTGTAAGATCTTGATTTTTTTCAAGCCAAGGTCTTCATCCAGATGTACAAATGAATTTGGAATACCTAAATCTCCATCCCATTTAGGTATTTCATATTCCAGGATCAGGTGATCTCTAAACGTATTCCAAGTTAACTCCGACACCAATCGATGATCTTGATGCAAGTCGTGACGATAATGAGTAAACACTAGATCAGGATTGATTTCTTTTTTTAGTGACTCAAAGACTTCTTTCACTTGCTCACCATGATAAGGTAGAAATCCATCTCGAAAATCAAAAATACGTAAGTCTAGTTTATTTACGTTTGTGCAAAACTCATGGGCACCGTTTGTGGCCTCTTGCTTTCGTCGTTCATTAGATGAGAAAACCACCCAACAAATGTCAACATTCGGGTTGTCCTTGATTATTGATAGCAAGGTTCCACCACAACCAATCTCTATATCATCACAATGAGCTCCAAGAACCAGTATTTTCTTAGGAGAGCTTTGTTTTTCTGACTTTAGGTTGATCATTTTTTCCAAACCATCCACGGTGTTTCACCGGAGTCATATAAGCCGTCAAAGAGTTTCTTGTCCTTAAAAGTATCCATACACGACCAAAACCCTTCGTACTTTATACTATGCAGCTTGTTTTCTTTGATCAAACGTCGAAAAGGCGCTTCTACCAACTCCTCACCCTCTTCCAAATAATCGAAAATACTTTGTTTAAACACAAAAAAGCCACCATTGATCCAATGTTCAGCGCCACCAACAGGCTCAATTTTTTGTACCTGCCCTGCCTCGTCTACTTCAACGGCATGAAAGCTTTGTGACGGCCTAACACGCACAAAACTTGCAACAGAATCTGTTTTTTTAATGTCTTCAATATGTTCGTTTATATCTAAATCCGACAATCCATCGCTGTAGTTGGCAAGGAAGTATTCATCACCTGCAACCCAAGGTTGAACAGCCTTAAGGCGTTCACCAACATTGGAATGCATCCCGGTGTCTACAAAGGTTATTTGCCAATCATCAATGTCACTATTGAGTAATTCTATACTCCTCCCCCCATTCGTTAAGACAAAATCATTTGAGATAGTCTCCTCATAATGGAGAAAATAATCTTTAATCAAATCGCCACGATACCCTAAACATAGAATAAACTCTTTATGCCCATGATGAGCATAGTATTTCATCAGATGCCACATAATTGGGCGTAAGCCAATGCTTGCTAAGGGCTTAGGTATTGTTTCAGAATACTCTCTGAGTCGCGTTCCTAGACCACCACAGAATAATACAACTTTCATGGTCAACTCCTTCTTTTTAGGTTATAAAACTTAGCTTGTAATAATTAAGTTGTCAGCGATAAAAGATCCGTAGAATGAAGCTCTTCTGCGGCCACTTGGATTTCACTGAAGTGCATATTGGCCCTTTCAGCAATTTCTAGTAATGAGTGTTCGCCGTCCGATAGATTGAGCACCCATAGTTTAGCCAGAATACTTTTTTCTATATCCTGCATGCCCCCTGTTTTTCGATACAGCCCTCTTTTACCGAGCTGAGGCTCCCCGAAAGGTGACTGGTTAAGAAATGTCGCATTGTTTTCAAATATGTTGATGACATCCAGATAGGCGTTAATCGTGTCGGCAAGGTACTCAGGTTGCACCAAACCCAAATTGTCTGCTGAGGTGTGATATTCAGGGTAACAACCATTAGGTGTTCTCATTAGGCTGCCTATTGGCAGATTAATACCTGGAGAACAAAATTGACGTTCATCGTAACCATAGGGTGAAAACGCAACAGTCTTATATGGACGACCATTTGCTGAGAGCACATGCTCTACCAACTGATCGGTATAACAGTCTTTGTTACGGCTTTTTTTGTAAGTAAGTGGGCCAGCATCACCTGCCACCGCTAACACTAGCCCAGCCCTAATGTTGTGTAGTGAATCTTGGTTTTGGTGTAGCCAGGTAATCGAGCCAATT
>ENA-OSET01003653-OSET01003653.1-sediment-metagenome-genome-assembly--contig:-NODE-3653-length-13968-cov-34.739616_pt1 | contig 13968 bp, 12 predicted proteins | sample MGYA00237882_ERZ534229 | MGnify/ENA primary metagenome ERZ534229 (study PRJEB26408, sample SAMN06266212) | sediment metagenome | isolation source: Hudson Canyon methane seep mesocosm | place...
GAGTTGCAGGCCTTGATCTGGTCGGTCAGGCCCGGCGGCAGATCGAGAGTGGAAGCCGCCCGATCGAACATCAGATCAACGCTTTCCCGGAAAGAAATTTCAGTGGAATCGGTCATGGTAAGTTCCTTAAGTGTATTGTATTCAGGCATCACCTACTTAATTGGAATATACCACTTTCACCGAGTTTTTCACAAGCTTCGGTCAGGCCGAGGTCACAGGCTTTCTGCATCAACGCCCTTGCTTGCCCTGCGTCAAGCGGAGTCAGGAATAACCTGAGTTCGTAACAGCTTTCGCCGCGGCCCTGATTGCACTGGCCGGCGAGTTTCATCATTAGCATCTGGCAGCCTTCGGGCATTCCGCTGTTGCACGCCCAGCGCCAATCGTCGATTTACTTGCCGTGAATTCCCGACAGTTCAATGCAGGCCTCATCGACCCCCTTATTGCAGCGCTTCGCCAACAGCGTCATCAAATAGCGGCATCGCTTGTGGGCGCCATCACTGCACCCCTGACGTAAGAATTCAAGCGTCTGACCTTCGTGTCTCGAGCCGATGGATTGGTAGGTAAAAGGCAGGTTTATAAAGTGGTTGAATATTGGGAGAACGCCAGTCGACTAGCTTTTAGGTTTCTTGAAGAATTAGAATTAGGCTCAGAAATTGATGGTAACATTGCCATGGGTAAAATCAATTTCTATGATGGGCTTGCACCAGCAGATGATAGTCAGATAGTTGGAGTTCCCGATTTCCTTTCACTCAGTTTTTTGCAGAAACGTTTGAATGAAATAGGTGGAACTGTTTTAGTTAAAGTTTGAGGGCTAGATTAACTCAATTGTCGTGAACCGTTTTTCATCTAACTCATTGGAGAATAATTATGATTAAAATTACATATAAAGTGGTTAATTGTGATGCTAATGGTTGGGGTGGCTCGACTTACGTTAATCAGCAATTGAGCCATACGTGCGATGGATATAATGAATTCTCAGCTAAAAGGATGGCGTCCCGTTTTATCCGTATGATGAACAAGAGCCCAATCCGGTCCTAAAAGATGATTGAAGCAGTTGTTTATGGCTAGGTTTTTTAGGCTGATATTTGATGTTGTGGATTTAGAATTTTTAATGCAATCGTAAATCGCGTTTGTTTTGTAAAAAAATTTATATATGAGTGTATTTGGTTATGCATTTTGTCTAAAGACAGGAATGATGGCTAAAAGAATCTTAAGAGTGAAATGGGAAGGAACTTATGGGACCCAAGCCAAACAGATTGGTGTTTTTGTCGATACCGGCTTTTCCTATCCCGATAATCGGATGTGATGGTGGCTATACTGAACTAGAAGTGGGCTGTTATCAGAGACTATCTCATTTTCGATGGTGGAGTGTTCCCCCTGATGGGTGGGATGTTTTAGATGAAATTGTGGGAAAAATAATAAAGAAGATTGATTCCTTATGATATTCATTTGATTCGTTAAATGAAGTTAGATTTCTTTGAAAGTAGCCTTTGGCTTATATTGAAACTCTTGGGTTTTTGCCCTGAGCCTTTGTGACTTACAGTTAAAATAACCCTCATTATTTATTCATAATTTTTTTCACCGAACAGTGTTTTAATTATTCCTGAACCCACTGTATCATTGTTGATAAATAAGGAATTATTTTGTTTCAAAACACCCGTCACAAAACCCCTTATATTTTTGTTCCCATTGAGTACCCAGAGTTGGCATAAGGGGAAGCAATAACTGCTTATCAACCGGGTTTTATTTGTTCTGAATGGTTAAAGCTAGAACTTATTGAGCCGTACGGTACCGAACACAATTAATATTCTCGATCACTTTTGGTTTCATTTTTTATTCATTATTTGCCCATTACTTTTCAAAGATTGAAAAGACGTCAGGTGATTTAATAACACAGACTTTCGCTGCCAGCTATGGAGAGCTAATTCGAGGACTGGTAGTCCCCGGTAGACGTAGGTTATTTTGGATACCCGTCGTGTGTAGCGCCAGAGGAGATATGGAATTGCATCCGAAATTCCGTTAAGTCATTTTAGGTCGTGTTACGGAGTCTGCATCTAGCTTGCAATGATGTGACGCAGTGACACGGGTGCAGGACGAATCAAGGCACCGTGGGCATTAATTGTCACGTGATTTTTGCCGCTTGCTTGGGCTGGGATGCTCAAAACAAGCTTTCGCAAAAATAGTGGCGCGCTTGAGGTTATGACCACATTACAACTCATCTTGAACGATATTTTCCGCCCGTGTAGCCAATACAAAGTGGGAACGGATATTACTTATATGAAAACAAGTGAAGCTGTTGGCAATGTTTTTGGTGGTGGAGATTATATGATAATCATAATAGTTACTTGCACCATGTATTAATCTTTTAAGCAACAATTTTCGTAATAAAGCATTGATTGAGTGATTGATGTGGATATTAGCAAAAAAAAATTCACTTAAAAGACGCTATATCAAGTCTTCTAATCATGAACTATTCAGCAGGTGTAAAACATTTTATCTATTGGAATTAATTGCTATTCATGAAGTCCAAACGCTAATTAATCAGGTATATGGCTTTTATCCCGGATGTTCTACTATCTTTAATTAATATAAAAGGAGGTAATCATGGATCCTTTAATGGTCAGTTTAATTGTTTTGGTTATTATTGCTGGTATTGTTTGGTGTCTGATTAGGAATTCCTGTTAAGACAGAAGCCATTGACACTCAATTAAACGTCTGTATGTCGTCAAAACATTTTGGACAATCGCTGCCAGCCATGGAAAGCGAATGTGAGGGTTGGTAGCTCCCGGTAGGCGTAGGTCATTCTGGTATCCGTCGTAGGCATTAATTGCCACGTGATTTATGACGCCTGCTTGGGCTAGGATGCCCAAAACAAGCTTTCGCATAAATAGGGGCAGGCTTGTTATTATTTTATGAACCGTATGGGTTATGAGGAGAAGTGTACGGATAATGATTTGATCGCGTTGACTCTAATTCCAATGTGCATTCCCTCGTGTTATTAGGCCAGAATTACAGTAGCCCCGGTGGACGATGCTGCACACCAAAAAACTGGCCAAAACGATTTTCCAAAACCTCATTTAAGTTAAAACACTCCTGAGGGATAAATCCTTGATATCTGGCACTGTGTTGCAAAACCAGATCGGTAATAGCACATACGCTGGCTGCAGTAGTGACCTGAATGGCGGAGCAAGATTTATTGACTATTATTCGAGGATAAATTTTATTGGCATAGTTCTTTTCAAACAATTCACCCTGTTGCTTCCCCGTAACAGAGACATAGATCAGTACCACATCTCGTAATGTTTTCGGGATAGCATTTTCCAGAATCCTTTTAAGCATCCTGCGATCTTCCTTTAATTTAAGGTCATTCATCATAAACTGCATTTTTTCACAATGGCCAGGATAACGCAGAGTCTTATAATTCATGGTTTTGACCCGGCCTTTATAAGTTTCAGCCAAAGTCCCTAGACCTCCTGAGGTATTGAACGCCTCATATAACAGACCATCCAATTCAATGGTTTCGTATCCTTCGAATGGTAGCAGGGTAACTACCTGACCCTCCTCGAGACCATAACAGGGATTACAGTACTCGTTAATTAAACCTTCTGTCGACCAGGTCAAAGAATATTTAAGGGCATTGTTCGGATTAATCGGTAATGCTCCCACGCGTAGTTTTACCGTTTCAAGAACCTCGAATTCGCCCATTAAATCATTGGCTACGATGCTAATAAAACCGGGTGCCAAGCCACATTGAGGCACAAATGGAGTCGGTTGCTTAGTACTGAGTGAATGAATATATTGCGCAATTGCAACATCTTCTGAGAGGTCGAAATAGGCGATTTGCAGTTCATTAGCAATGCGTGCGACAGCACAATTACAGTAAAAAGGCAGTGCTGAAATCACCCCATGCAGGGCATGCTCAGATAAACAAAGTCGTAAGGCATCGCTGTCGGTTACATTCAAATGAACCGTGTGGAAATTTGCCTGCCCCTTGCTCCAGACATCTAGCGCCTTATCATCATGGTCTGCCAGTATTATCTCATAATCCTCATGCTCCGATAGCAAACAAGCGACCACCACACCAATGGTTCCGGCGCCAAGAACCATGACCTTTTTTTGCGCCTGACGCATTTAACTCACCTGCACCGAGGTGCGTATCACATGCGCTGCTTGCACCGGTAAAAAATATGGGTACACCGGTGCAGAATGCAATGGATTATCAGAGTCATATTTAATGTCATACAGTGCAAAATACGCTGGCTTAAATAATTCAGTCATTTCACGACGTGAAACTAATTCCAATAATTTTCCATTTTCAATACTGGCTGCCAGGAAGGCATGGTGATTTTTTAAATGTTGTCGAATCTGCCTAGGGATATTGCTATTTTTTTGCGGCCGTGTGAAAACTTGTTCTAATAAACCTGAGGTAAACTGTCCGGTAGCCGTCATCACGCTGATGTTGTTTTGTTCCAGAGCAGATATCAAATCAAGCAATGAAACTTCCCTTCTTTGTTCATGGATGATGTGAGTGGCACGCAAGGCTAAATGATGCGCTGTATAACCGTAGACATAATTCCAGTGTTGAATGATTTGCGGACTATTTGCAACAGATGACTGATCGATAAACAAGCGTAATTGTTGTCCATTTTCCAGCATTTTATACAAGACATAGGCATCCCAACCGTCTTCAAATTGAAAATAATTTTCGCTATTTATCTGACAAGGCAGATAACCATGGTGCCCACACAAATTTTCTACCACTCTTTCTGCATCCTCTCTCTCAGCACAGCCACAACGAATAGCAAGGTGATCAAAGTGTAGAGTCCAGCCCTGAACTTCAGCAATTTTTAATAAGATTAAGTCTGCTTGACTGTTCAGTAAAGATTCAATAGATTTGACCGCTGTATAAAGATCCAGACTTGAAACAAACTCAGCGATTCGGCGCGCATCCTCATCATTAATCTGTTGGCGGGCATGGTTAAAAATTGTTGCCAGAAATTCTGTCGCGTAATCACTGACATAATCACAAGCATGAGCCAGGTCTTCTTCAAAAGGTTTAAGTTGTCTGGCTTGTGTGTATGCGGTCAGCAATTCATCCACAGTATGCACCGTATTAAACAACTGTTTATCATCTGTAGTTTTTGCTTCAACGGCAAAGGGTGTTAGCTCTATGCTGGATGATTCCTGAGTTGAACAAGGTAAGGTGATTTGACACTGCTTTTCGGGAGTTGTTCGTAGGCCCGTAAATCGACTCGACACATCGTTGACCAATTGCACCGCAAATTCTTCATGCTGTTGAAACATGATAAGCTCCGCGTAGTAATCCTGAGTCTTTATTTAGACAGTATTAACAAGGAAAGTTTATAAATGGCTTGAACTTTCATTGTCCTGATTAATCGAATGAGCAATTATCCTTAGTCTCCGGCAAGTCTGTTAGCGAGGTTCTTATGCATTCTGCACTTGAAACACTGGGCATTCAACAGATGAACAACAGCAGTTGTATAGGAGGACGCTGGTGTGGTGATACCCGTCTGGATGTTATCGAATCCATCAACCCTTCAGACTTGAAATGTCTGGCCATGATTCGACCAAGTACTGAACCAGAATATCAGCATATCATTGCCCAATCCACCCAAACATTTGCAACATGGCGTACTATTCCGGCACCCAAAAGGGGGGAAATGGTACGACGTATTGCCCAGGAATTACGCCGAAAAAAACACCAGCTCGGTGATTTAGTGGCATTAGAAACGGGAAAAATCAAGTCCGAAGCTGACGGTGAAGTACAGGAAATGATTGACATTGCCGATTTCGCCGTCGGACAGTCACGTATGCTCTATGGCAAAACCATGCCTTCAGAACGTCCACAACATCGCTTGTATGAACAATGGTTACCACTGGGTGTCGTTGGTATCATTACCGCATTCAACTTTCCTGTTGCAGTGTGGGCCTGGAATGCATTTATTGCCGTCATTGCAGGCAATACAGTCATCTGGAAACCATCACCCAAAACACCGCTCTGTGCTATTGCAATACAAAACATTTGCAATCAAATAATGTCCGAGATGAACTATCAGGGCGTTTTTTCCCTATTCATTCCAGATGATCGTAAATTGCTTAATCAATTCGTTGAAGACAGACAGATCCCACTGATTTCCTTTACCGGTTCCAGTGTCATAGGTCGGTCAATTAATATAAAAGTAGCTTCCCGCTTAGCAAAATGTTTACTTGAATTATCCGGTAATAACGCGGTCATTGTTGACGAATCTGCTGATATCAATCTTGCCATTCCTGCTATTGTGTTTGCCGCCGTCGGCACAGCAGGACAACGTTGCACTTCAACGCGCAGATTGCTAGTCCATGAAAAACTTTACGATACCGTGATCAATCATCTACTCCATGCTTATCAACAAATAACCATAGGATCCCCGCTAGACAGCAGGACAGTTGTAGGACCTTTGATTGATGCGCAGGCCGTTGAGAAATTTCAGCAGGTTATGGTTGAAGTCAAACGACAGCAAGGAAGGATTGTTTATGGCGGAAATGTTGTGGATACAACGGGTTGTTTTGTTGAACCCACGTTGGTTTGTGCAGAAAACAATTGGACTATTGTCCAGCAAGAAACCTTCGCCCCGATTCTGTATGTCATGAAATTTAAAACCCTCGAACAGGCTATTGCCATACAAAACAATGTGCCACAAGGACTTTCTTCTGCATTATTTACCGACAATCTTTGTCACGCTGAACACTACTTATCAGCCGTTGGCAGTGATTGCGGTATTGCCAATATTAATATGGGTACATCTGGCGCTGAAATTGGTGCGGCCTTCGGTGGGGAAAAGGATACCGGCGGCGGCCGTGAAGCCGGTTCAGATGCCTGGAAAAGTTATATGCGCCGCCAAACCAATACCATTAATTGGGGAAAACAGGTGGCCTTAGCTCAAGATATTTTGTTTCCGATGATGCGTTAAAGCAAGGATCACGACAGATAAGAAAGCCTTGGTTTAGATTAGAGAAAATCAGGGTGTTATCATTTAGCTGTACCAGAAAATGCTTACGATTAGGTGATGCAAGTTTTTACAAAGAGGGCATAAAATCCTGAAAGTTTTATCGCTGGATGATATCCAGGAACTGATTCATAAATTCGATTTACAACTCATATTTTCAACAAGTAACCGAGGCGAGGGAGTCTGATTTTTCGCATTATATAATGCGTTTAATTTGTTAGTCCGTCATGCTACGTATTATGCGCATGGGGTAATTGAATTAATGATGTGACCAATGGCTATCCTTTAATGATCAGTGAGATGACTTTATTGACGGCCATAAGAATAGTCTGATTCTCAGCATCAAAGTTTTGCTGTAACCATTCGCAGTTGACCAGTGCCGAAATTTCTATGAATTATTTTTGTAAAATCACTATTCTTTATCAAGCTTTAGTAAAAAGGGTAGTCAACCCAATAAAACAGATGTATTCAAGTATTTGTGCTCAGTAAAATTAAAAGCTTAACCATTAATATATTTGGTGAATGAGATGAGTGGTGATTAGATTTTGTATGTTGATGCTCACCTAATTGCCTTAACACCTTGATTACTCAGCTAGCATTGTTTTTAACTGGTGACTTAACATTAAGAAGTGGAAAAGTGATTGGTCAAAAAACATTTTAAGTTCACTATTTAAGAAAGATAATAATTCTTTCATAGTCTACATATAGTGGCTATGCTTAATATTATGTCAATTAGGCTGCATAATATTTATTTTTCAATATTCACATATTTATGATGAATAAAAAAATAAAAGAAGTTTTATGAACACAATTACTGAAGTTCTTACTGGCATTGTCAATAGGGTGACATACCATAATCCTTCTACTGGATGGTCTGTACTGCGTGTCCAGCCTTTTCAATCTCCCCATCATCAGGAAACCGTTACCGTTCATCAGACTAAAGTTTTTGCCGGTGCAACGATGGAATTTCGTGGTGCTTGGGTGCTAGATAATAAATACGGTCGCCAATTCAAAGCAACGGAGGCTATTGAAAAAAAACCTGCCACAACAGCAGCTATTGAAAAATATCTAGGCTCTGGGTTGATCAAGGGTGTTGGACCTAAAACCGCAAAGAAGATTGTTAAATATTTTCAAAATGAAACTTTGAATATTTTCGAAGACGAAATTAAACGATTAACTGAAGTCCCGGGGATTGCTAAAAAGAAATTAAAAACTATTGAAGATGCCTGGATTGAACATCGAGCGATTCGAAAAGTTATGATGTTTCTCCAAGGCCACGGAATCAGTACTTTGTTTGCAGTGCTGATTTATAAAAAATATGGTGATACAGCCATTTCGATGGTCACAGAGGATCCTTATCGTTTAGCGAATGATTTTTATGGTATTGGTTTTCTTTCTGCCGATAAAGTAGCTCTGAGTATTGGGTTATCAGTCGATTCCAGACAACGCATGATTGCAGCAATCAAGCATGTTCTGGCAACCAGTCGTGAACAAGGGCATTGTTATTTAACTGAGAAACAGATTAATGCAGGTGTCATGGAATTGATTGATATTAACTTATCTGATCGACTCATTGATTATCTTGAATTAATGGAACATGAGGGTCAACTTTGTATTCGACAGATTTTGACAGACAAGGATGAGTTTAGCTGTTATTACTCCAAAACACTTTTTTATGATGAGTCTACTGTTGGTTCTATATTACGAGGAATAAATACTGCTATTTCGAGTGAGCCGGATAGGATAGCTAAATGGATTAGTACTTATTGTGAGAGTAAGTCCATAGCACTGAGTGATGAACAGTGTGATGCAGTTAAAGGGGTAGTTCAACAGCGCTTTTCAGTATTAACGGGTGGTCCGGGTTGCGGTAAAACGACAACAACCTTGGTGATTGTACGGTTACTTGAGGCGATGAAAAAGTCTGTTTTATTGACTGCACCGACTGGCCGTGCTTCGCAGAGGATGAGTGAGGTGATTGACCGCGAGGCTAAAACCATTCATCGTTTGCTGGAGTGGAAAGGGGGTGAGTTTCAGATCAATGCAGAGTCACCATTGAAAACTGATTTTTTGATTGTTGATGAATGCTCAATGTTGGATATCAGTTTAACAGCTTCTTTATTAAAGGCGGTTCCCAGTTATTGTCAGGTGCTTTTTATTGGGGACCCGGATCAATTACCGTCAGTCGGTGCGGGCAATGTACTTAAAGATATTATTTCTTCTACTGTTATTCCTTGCTTTCGATTAACCCAAGTCTTCCGCCAGGCGGCAGAATCTTTGATTATAAAATATGCCCATCAAATTAATAAAGGAGAAACACCTTACATTGACTCGCCATTTAAAAGTCCGGACATCTGGAAACATGGCGGTGATTGTTTATTTATTGATTCGGATGAGGCGACTCAGGAACAGCTTGGTTTTATTGCTCGTGTAAAACGGTATTATGATTGGCATACGGAAGAGTTGGAAAACCTTATTTTATGTGAATCAACGAATGAGAAGACACTTTATGAGTTTAGAACTGAAGAGATTATTAAATCAGCTTATGAAGTGGATTTTGCAATACCTGATAAATTTAAACATGTTGATATTGCGCAATTAAATCAAACTGTAGATCAGATTGATGCATTGAAATCCGTGGTTAAGAAAATACATCCCTGGTCTTCATTGCATTATGGTTTATCTGCTGTGGAGAGTGTGGTTAAACTTTATCTGGATTGGATTCCTAAATATCATGGAGACAGTGCAGAAATACAGGTTTTAACGCCTATGACTCGTGGTAGTTTGGGTTCTGCTAATCTTAATTTAGTTATCCAGGCAAGAGCCAACCCACCCTCCAAAAGTAAGCATCAATTAAAAATGGGTGAGCGGATATTTAGAGAGGGTGATCGTGTTATTCATCGTCGTAATAATTATGACTTAAATGTTTTTAATGGTGATATTGGTAAAATCCAAAGTATCGATAATGAAGAACTCACTGCTATAGTTTCATTTTACCCGGGTCACCGGGAAGTAAATTATAAAAAAGAAGATATTATGGAGTTGGATTTGGCATATGCTATTACCATTCATAAGTCGCAAGGCAGTGAATTTAAGACGGTAATAATACCTATTCATACGCAACATTTTAAAATGCTTTATCGTAATCTTATCTATACTGGATTGACGAGAGCAAAAGATTTAGCGGTCTTTGTGGGAACACGCAAAGCATTGTCAATGGCGATTCGACAGCAGGATGTTAGCCAGCGCCAGACTGCTTTACAGACATTACTTAAATGATCCTGAAACTTTCTTATATGTTGTCTTTAGTACTTTTATATCTAGTATTTTTGCTTGTTATTTTTCTGTTCCAAAGGAAATTGATTTATTTACCTGAAACGTTTCCTTCAGACTGTTTAGATGAATTAACGAGGCCCTATAATTTAAAACCCTGGCCTGTTGAACAAGACTACCGTGGATTTATTAATAGGAATCAGTTGCCACAGGCTAAAGGCACTATTGTGATCTTTCATGGTAATGCCGGTTCTGCTAAAGGGCGTTACTATTATATTGAAGCACTTGAGCGACTTGGCTATCGTGTAATATTAGCCGAGTATCCAGGCTATGGGGCACGATTAAAGCGGCCTTCGGAAGCCATTTTAATTGAGGATGGCTTGCAAACAACACTCTTGGTTCAGGAACAGTTTAAGGGGCCGGTATTTCTTTGGGGGGAGTCACTGGGAGCAGGCGTTGTTACTGGGATTATAAAAACAGGGGAAATTAAGGTAAAAGGGATTGTTCTTATGACCCCTTTTGATAATTTAGCTAATGTTGCCCACCATCACTTTTGGTTCTTTTGGGGTAAATGGCTAGCCATTGATAAATTCAACAATATTGAAAATTTAGAAGAATTTTCCGGAACTACGGCTGTTATTTTAGCCCAAAAAGATAAAATAATTCCTAATCGATTTACTTTGAATTTGTATGAATCAATAGTAGGAAAAAAGAAGATTTGGAAGTTTGCCGAATCAGGGCACAATTCAGTACCTGTTAGTCCCAAGTCTTTATGGTGGTCTGAAGTAATGAAATTTGTAAGTAATAATTAAAAAGAATCCGTGATGGGTTTATAAAGCATGAAGGATTTTGGTGGGATTACCCCGATTTTTATTTGAGGCTATAATAGTCGAAAGGGTGCACTCAATAGTGAAGGAAACAAACAAATTGAATACACCCTTTCTTGTGCGTGGCTGTCATGGCTAGAACCGCACCCTTACACCGTGGGGGGAAGAATGCTATGGATTGGTTCTCACGCACATAAAAATTAGAGACTTAATGTTAACAACAGTTCATTTGTCTGATGGTTGAAAACCGGAATCAAAATCTGGGATTTTTCACTCTACTGGGTGTTCTTTATGGGTGAAATTGATTTTTAGTATTTTGAGGAAATATTTTGTAAATTGTAGAAAAGTCCATCACTGCATTAGATCAGCTAAAGAATCCTGGCTAACGATTATTAATTTTACCGTGCCTGAATAGCCTCGTTTTGATGGCAGCGACTGTTTTACGGTGCACTTCTTGGCTCAAGTACTGGATTGTGCTGATCCTGATCCTGTTACGGTTACAGTTCCGTGGATGTCTTTAGTTGATAATGCAAAACACATACCACAAAAGATTGCTAAGTAGTGTTCATTTTTTAGTAAAAAAGGCATTGACAGAGGCATGTGGATATGGATATTGAGTGTTTTTGCGAGAGGGCCTCTGTCAGTCTTTTTATCCAGTGTGCTCAATTGGTATTGTTAATGGCTAAACGTTTCGTAAAACGTCTCTCAGTAGGTTTTGTTTAATCTATTCCGGTGTTTTTGGCAATATAGAAAATGTAGATTGTAAAAGGAGTGTTTTTTCTTATCCACAAAAAATGTGGATAAGTCTGTGGGAAAGTGTGTCGATGTTATGGCGTCTTTGAGGGCAGTAAAGCTGTACAATTTTTGGTCAATGCTTAGGGTTGTATTTTTGATAATAAAATGATTATTTTGGTATAGAAAATGCGTTGCTAAATGATTGCTGTATTTTAAAGTATCGGTGATCATTCTAGGGGAGGCAATGGTTGTTTAACTGTCAATTTGTCGTAGGATTGACCACAACAAGAGTATTTAAGGTAAGTGTTCTAGAAACCATCAAATAGAGCGGTATTAAATGAAATAACCTTGAGTTTGATAGATCCTATAATTCTCAGGCTTGAGAGGCTTTCTGTTGAATAATTTTCAATCTGCTGTATTCAGTACTGCAAAGGGTTAAATAGTGCTCAAAATGATCTTTTTCCAGGTGGATATTAATTTTCAGCTGATCTGATTAAATTCTTCGATGTTTTGATTCTGCATACTCATCTTTGGCATCAAATATGCCTCATTTTAAGTAAGTAATAGCTATACAGGGATAGTGCGCTAACACCTCCGATGAGCCTTTATGGATGAGGCGTCCAATGGGTACATTCAGTTTTACCCCCATGAATGTACCTTTTCTTTAGCTGGAGTATTTTCCCGGAATCTTTTTAAGGTAATTATTACCGTTTTGTATTTCGTATTAATTTAAAGGGGGCAGTTTTTTTCCGGTGAATGTAATTTGTGGTTTGGTCAATGGGTTCTTAATTGCATCGACAGCAATTGCAAGTAGAAAAATCCCTGCAATGCCTATAAGTAGTGGAATAACCGCAATTATTATCATGGGTTTTAAAATAGTCACTATGGGTCTCCTTGTTTTTATATGATCCAACTGTTCAGTGATTATTAATGCATATTCTGGGCCAGAAATAGTTCGGTTATTCATCAAAATGGATAGATCTATTGGTTTTTACTATCTCGCATTCCTTGGATAAATATTATGGTTGACAGTTCATGGCTAGGGGCAAAAAGAAACTAGGTGTATCGACCTGGCTAGTAAGCAGTAGTAAGCGCATCTTAATAGCTTAGCTATATAATTGACAGGTCTTTGGAAGTATTGACCGGGTTGATAGACTTGAAAATATTAAGGCTGTTTGCCCATGAGTAAGGGTTGCAGAACCTATAGTGAATAGTCGTGGTGAACTATTGTTAGTTTCTTCTCTGTTAAATATTGTTATTCTTGACCTTGAAAATGTCTGGGTTTTAAAACAGTAAATCAGGTGTTATTTATGTGAAGTTTGTTTTAAATGGGACGCACCTAATATAAAGATAGAAACAATGGTTGCTAAGTTTTGGTACATCAAGAAAGATAAGCTTTGGAGACTTTACTGGTAGCGCCAGAATATGAAATGGCTCCTTTATGAGGGAGGAATAAATAAAGATCTTGAGCCTTTACTTGTTCAAGTGAATGAAGATAACTACGGGTGCTTCTAGGGTTAAATGAGATGCTACCGTGTTACTAAATAAACAATCTAAAATCAGTGAAAAGGTTTAGTCATAGTGGCAATATTTGCAAAACCACTAATCCTTAACATTTTTTATAGCCGCCTATTTTGAGCCTGTAGGCTATGCTTTTTTTTAATCTTTGCGACTGAAACCTAACTCTTTAAACCATGCTTTCCATTGTTGATATTTTTCAACCAGTGGTTTATGTATCGTCTTGATAACCGTTTCTGATTGTCTATAAGTTGTGGGTGCTAAATTGTTAATCAGAATGGCCGTTCCTTGTAAACTGGAATGTTTTTGCAATACTTTAAAAACAGGTGAAGTACTGCAATTGGCAATACCTTGTTGTAAACAAGATGAATTGGAAAGCCCTCCGGATAGATAGATACGTGTTTTCTCAGGCTGTTGATTGAAATCTTCTAAAATTAATGCGACTCTAAATATAATAGCTTCCAGTAACAAACAAGCGATCTGTTTTTTTGATAGATGTTCAACGGATTTGGAAAATTGCATTCTAATATCAGTACGGAAAAAAGGGGCTCCTATTCCAGTGGGTTCAGCGATACAAAATATATCAGCGATGTTAGCTAGGTCTTTTATTT
>ENA-OSET01003656-OSET01003656.1-sediment-metagenome-genome-assembly--contig:-NODE-3656-length-13964-cov-88.249802_pt1 | contig 13964 bp, 17 predicted proteins | sample MGYA00237882_ERZ534229 | MGnify/ENA primary metagenome ERZ534229 (study PRJEB26408, sample SAMN06266212) | sediment metagenome | isolation source: Hudson Canyon methane seep mesocosm | place...
AATCGCCATTTCTTCATGTTGTTGGGTGATCTGCTTATCAAATATCTCTGTCACAAAGTGTGACAGACTTGAGTTTCCTGCTAGGAATATTTTGATGCTATCAATATCTTGCAATGCCATCTGACTATTACTAAAGGCAAGTCGTAATGCGTTAAAAAAGTTAATCACACCACGCTCAATACGGGTATGCAGTATTTCATTTAACGCCTCTTCATTCACATCCAGTTCAAAAGCAGTCTGCACAACAGCATTAACATCGGTTAAATTAATCGACAAAGAACCTTGAGCGAGGTTTAACCCTGATTCTAACTCTCCCTCCCAGAAGGGACGTAACATTTCACACAAAGTTTTAGTATTAATTTTTGCTTCTTGAGAGGAACTTAATAGCTGTTCACTGCCTGCAAAAGCATCTTTCTCAGGATGCTTTTCAAACTGAATACTGTTAGCAAGTAACGTAGTTTTATTTTTTTTGAAAATCTCAAAGGCAAGCAGTTCCAATAGGTTCTCCCCGCCTAAATATCGATCGCCTCCCGCACCAAAATGCTCAATGACATAATCAAAACGACGCTCTTTTTTACCATTAGCTTCTCTGAAAATACCAAAGTCAAAATCAGTTGTCCCTCCGCCAAAATCAAACACGCTATAAAAAATGCGTTCATCACCACTGGGTTCAAACTTAAAACTTTGTAGCGCAACCAGTGCATAAGCGGCGGGTTCACTGGCTCCTTTAGTTACGGTTAATCGTTCTAAGGCTTCTTCACCAAGCTCTGCAGGTAATGATTTTTGTAAGCCTTTTTCAAAGCTAGCAATAATCTTGTCACGTATCGGCATTTCATAAGTAACAGGAAAAGAGAGAATATAATCAAGGTAAATGCCATTATTTTGATTGTTAATATACAGACCAAGGTAATAAGCATAGATTTCAATCGGGTTAAAATCATTGTCTCCAAGACCTAAAAAGGGTGGCAAGTCAATTACTTGACCCTGTTTACCTACAATTTTAAGTTTTCTGTTTTTATCACCCGCCCATTGCTTTATTTCATCTAAAAAGGTATTAAATTGGCTCGATTCACAACCGCGCATTGCGTTTTGTGCGGTATGTGAAATAGTGAGATCTTGCCAACGGGTATAGGGTTTATTTGCTTTATTTTGATAGTCTCCAATAAAGCGTTCAAGGTCATTAAACTCCATAATAGTGGGATTTTCATAATGAAAAGCGGCAATCTCTTTACTTAAATCGCCTGTACCAATACGCATGGGGTGAATATTGACATTATTTTTTTGATAAACCACCACGGTACTTTTAGTCCCAAAATCAATCGCCACTACACCATCATTAACATCTGATTGAGGGTCGCGTGCGATGAATTTGTTGGCAAGCGGAATAGTCCCTTGATTTTCCTTACTCTTAGCAACGGGCCATAACGACCAATGCCCTTGTTCGGTATCGTGTAACATTTTTTGATGATAGGGCGCAATATCAGCACGAATTTTATCTTCGTTCAATAAAACAGAAATAACTCTATCAGTTAATTTAAAGTCATATTGTTGTTGTAAAACTTGCTGTGCAGCAGACTGTTGTGAAATAAATATATCATCATGTTTACGGTGAAAAATAGATAATAAAATATTATAGTTATCACTCTCTTTTAACAAAATCGGGGTAAGTCCTTTTGTTAAAAACTCGATAAATAGTGCAGATGGAAAAGAAACATTGGAAATTTCTAAAAAAGGGAAATTAACGCCTGTACTCATATCTTTCCAGCAATATTCATCACAATTAAATCCTTGTACTTTACCTTCGTTCAAATACAGTGCAGAATAACTCAAGGAGGCTCTACCATTAGCCATATTAAAAGGAAGTTTTCCTGATAATTTAGTCATGCACTTTAACTGCGTCAGCGTTGGGATTTTCCATTGGTTAATGGGGTCTTTAATTGCCTTATTAATATATTGCTCAACCTCAATGCATTTTGTACCTGAATCAAAGGTTTTATATAAATTATTCTCAGTGTTGCTTTCTTCTAATAACCAACAACCCTCCGCTTTTTTATCAAAATAGATCTCATTAGTTAATGTTACCCAGCGTTTAGCATTGAGCGCATCACTTACTTTTTGATATTCATTATTCAGCAACTGATAAAAAGAGCCGCCTTTAGCTTTGTTTTTGTCAGCGCTTAATTCCTTGGCTAAAAAAAGTGCAATATCTTCGGCAATAAAAGCATCAGAAGCCTTAGAAACCTCTAAAAAATCAAGGTTTCGGCTTTTAAGATCCTCTAATGACATACTCCACTCAGTCACTAATTTGGTGTCCATAAATTTCCTTTTATATTTTGCGTGATTTTATAATCTTAATTTTAGCAGTTTCTAGAAAACTTACTTTATAAGCCCCTTTATCTCTAATACTGGAAACTATAGTGGACCCCGAAACCAAGACAATAGTTTAAGCTAGACTCTATCAAAAAATGTGGATCAAAAATGAGCGAAACCAATCGGAAGGTTTTTACGGGGGTACAAAAGGCTAAGATTGCTTTAGAAGCAGTTAAAAGGCATGAAAACGATTAATGATATTGCACAAGATAATAACGTACATCCGACGCAGGCCAGTCAATGTAAAAAAGGTTTACTGGACAATGCAAGTATCCTATTTAAAGGTAAGCAAGAGGGTCTTAGGTTTTTGCCTGCTGAGTTTTTAGCTTGAGGCTAAATCACACTGCTATCTGCATGTAATAGTTTATAGGGGGTAGACGGTTAGCACCACCCAGCACAATATATTGATATTTAAGTTAGTAACTATCTGTGATACAAGTTGCATAATATGTTGAATTCATTGGCTTGATCTCATCTATCTCAATTGATAGGCACAATTAAGGGCACACAATATATTGATGCTAGTGGCGCTAACCGTCCACCCCGTTAGTTTAGTTAAGATGGGATGCAGCAAAGAAACAAATCGACGTGTTAGAAAAAAACTAAATTCTTCTTTATCTGTTGTATTCATTTTTAATGGTAGTCGGTCTTCAACAGGTACAAACTGGAACTGTATTTGAAATGTTTTGTTCATACAAAGTGATAACTGCTAAGTTTAGGCTTGTGCTGGGAAAGAAACTGCTAGAGTTAAGCAAGGGTGGAAAAGCAAATAGAAGGTGGTAACAACTGCTGAACTGATTGCGAAAAAAATTGGCAATTAAACCGAACGTGGGACTTTTGACCAGAGGTCGACCAGAAAAGTTTTGTTTGAGAGTTTTATATTAGGCTGGAGGCCTTGATAATAATGGTGCCCAGGGGCGGAATCGAACCGTCGACACGAGGATTTTCAGTCCTCTGCTCTACCGACTGAGCTACCTGGGCAATGCACCAAATCGAGCTGCCTATTAAACTAATTTATCAGCCTATAGTCAAGTAAAAATATAAATTAAGCTGGTGTTGTATCTTCTTTTTTTCGAAACAGATTGATAATAAAGCGAAAAACTTTTTTTATTCCATTCCAGATTTTAGGTAATAGCCATATCATTAGAATGATAGATAAGGCTAAAGCAACCAAGAAAAGAATGGGGTGGTTTAAGCAAGCCCATACACCGCCAATAACAGCAATATCTTCTCCAATGGAGGCTGTCCAATTGGTAAACGGTTCAGGTGAAGTATTTATAAGGACTCTTGTGCCGGCTTTTGTTGCATGAGTGGCTGTTGCAAGTCCTCCACCTAATAGTGCTGCGGTAAGTTCTATTGCAGGGCTCATCTCACCAATAGCACCTGCAGCAAGCATTGCTCCGGCAGGTATGCGGATAAATGTATGAATGGTGTCCCAACCAGTATCAATGCCTGGGATCTTATCCGCAAAAAATTCAATACAGTACATTAAACCAGCCGCTCCCATTACCATTGGGTTGGCAATAATAAGTAAGTCAGGTGGGAGATCCATATTACCCGTATTGGCTAAATAGCCCAGAGTAAAAAGGGTTGCATATAAATTAATACCGCTTGCCCATGCTAAGCCCATGGTTAAAGCTAATGTTGTTGATATTTGGTCTAAAGCTTCCATTTAGTAACCTTTATTTATATGTAATTTTTTAGAATAGCATTGTTTTATGAATGCTGGCTGAGTGTAAAGTAATTTATGGTTTTGTGATTTTTGGGTAGATAAACCAACAAAGTACAAGAAATAAACTACCGCCAATGATAATGCCAATACCAAGTACTGGATTAGTTCTTAATAGTACTTTTGCAGCAGCAAATATTAGCAGTATAGTAATGGCGACAATGATTGAAAAAAGAGTGTGCAAGGTTATGTCCTGATATTAATTGTAGAATTAGTTTAGGGGATGGAGTGAATGATGTAAATTTTTTCTGTTCATAATTGGTATACTTAATGTTTTTTTATTATGAGGAAGTGATTAATGGCTTTGACAGCAGAGTTGGTAGAAGAAATTAAAATTCTTACGCATTATAATTTATCTTCTATGCAGGAAGGAATTAAGGTGCATGGTTCGACAAATCCTGAGGCGGCTACAGCAGCAAAAAGATTGTTTGATAAAGGTTTGATTTCTCGAGATGATGGCGGGTATTTAACTGATTTAGGAATAGAAGCTGCAGAACATGCTCAGTCTGTTTTAAGGATCTTGTTGGCAGAGTAGGTAAGTCTAACTTGAGCAAGATCTTACTTCAGCTCATATTAAAGTAAGTTATGTTCTAAAGTAGTAGTTACAGGCCAGTTCTTTTATTAATAGTAAAGCAAGGCGTTATAGATTTATGATGGATTTATTTCTTATTATTTTATTGTTATTGATTGCTTATTACTGGTCTAGCGCTATGAAAGCAAGAGAAACTGCTTATGGCGCGGTCGTAAGTCATTGTCGTAAAATGGATGTTTTATTGCTTGATGATTATGTTGCTCTAAATGGGCAGTGGTTAAAAAAAGATGAGTTTGGTGTAACTAAGGTGTGGCGATCTTTTCAATTTGAGTTTTGTTCAACTGGAGCTGAAAGATACCATGGTAAGGTTGTTATGCTGGGTGAAAAAATATTATCTATTCAATTAGAACCTTATAGAATTCAAGATTAATGGCAAAAAATAATAAATTTTTAAAAACATCCCCACAAACTCAAGATGATGCGATGAAGGTTGCCAAAGCGACTCAGCGTCCAGGTCAAACAAAAGAACAGACTAAGTTAATTGCTCAGGGAGTTGAAAAGGCAATTACACATTATAAAAAACAGCAAAAAGAGAAATCTAGAGATTTAAATAGAAAACTGCAGAAGGTAAATAAGCAGGCTTCTATTTCAGTGAGTGATACTTTTGATAAAGGTGAGGTTGCTACTGTTTATAAGCAGTCCTTTGTTGCTTGGGTTTTGCTGGTTGTGAGTTGGTTGGGATTTGCTGCTTATATTTTCTTATAGGCCAAACTCAAAAAGCATTTTTGGATAAAGATAAAGAATAAAGGCTATCGCTGCAATATAGATAAGAAACCTAATCGGGTTTTCGATGATAACATCTATTAATCGTTTGTTTTTCTTTTCGGTTTTTAAATCTTGATATATTTTTCTTTGTGTTAAGGCTCTTTGATTGTGATATTCAAAGAGTAGTTTTTGAGCCTCTTTAAGTTGGTCTTCGTTTTTTAGCCATAATGCAGGCATTGATATCCCCCAATTTCCTGCAGTTGTTTCGTAGTAATTTATCTCATGTTCATCTAATAGTTCTTTGATTTCAAAGTGTTCATCATTAGGTACGCCGCGTAAAGAAAAAAGTAGAGTTGCCATGCTTTTAAGTTGTTAAGCTGAAAAGAAAGGCTAATTATAAGATATATTTCAAGTTGGTAGGGAAAATGGTCTAAATACGTTATATGTCGGCAATAAGTGCGTCATATAACATAGTTTTTTTTCATTTGTGAGATATGGATTACAAAACCATAGTAAAGTTAATGACTTATGAAGTGGCATTGTTTATGCTCAATATTACAGGAAATTAACTTACTTTGATGCGAGAAAAATAATGGCTAAAGAAATAATACTACCCTCTTCAGAAGTTAGTGAAAATGAAGCAAAGCAAGATGGTTCCTTGGTTTTAGGTGCTGGGTTGGCTGTTGCATCTATGATACTTGTTCCTGCATTGGCTATGCGATTAGGTCTGGGCGCAAGTTTGACTGGGGCATTACGTATTGCATTAATGAAAGCAAGTAGCAGAGCTACTTATGGTGAAAGTGACGAGTCTGGAGCTGCTTCTGCCGGATTTAGCTGCCATTAACATTGAGCCCCCCAATTTTATTTGATAGTATATAAACCTGCTTCGTAAGGATATTTAATTAAAGACATGAGCGATAAAAAAGAAGTTTGCGATCTTTGTGGATTAGCCGTGGAAGTTGAAGGTTTTAAACTTAAAACCAAAGAAGGCAATAAGGAATTTTGCTGTGAAGGTTGTAAAGGTATTTTTCAAATGCTTCATGAAGATCAGGTTTTAACTGAATCGACAGAAGATTAGTAATTAAATCAAATAGAGAAATTATAATGGCGCATTCGCACGGTAGTCATTCTCATTCGGGGCATGGTAAGCATGCTCATTCAATGGGAAAGCAGATTATGAAAGGTTCGATGGCTTCTGCATCTGTAAAGTCTGGGGGGAAACTTATGAGTAAATTAGCAAAACATCCTGTATTAGTATTTGGCTTAGGCATTGCTGCGGGTTATGTAGTTTACAAATATAGAAAAGAAATTGTTTCAAACGTAGGCAAAGCAACTGATGCTGGTAAGGACTTTGTATTGCAACAAAAAGAAAATCTGGAAGATATTGTTGCAGAAACAAAAGAAGAAGGTTGATCATATAAGTTACATTAATCTGTATGATTAAATTTGACGGGCAATAAGACGTATGTAATGTGCGTTCTATTGCCCGTTTTGCTTTTAATGTTTTTACAATGGTTGATATGAATGAGTATCCAAAAAGAGTTTGTTGTTAGATACAAGGCTGATGGACACGTTCGTTTTTCAATACCTGATCAGTTGTGTGATGAGGTTGTTGCAGATAGAGTCGTTAGTAAAATAAAAACGATTGATGGTGTTTATAGAGTTGAGTTGTTTAAAAAACAAAAAAAACTATCTATAAGATATCAAGACGTTATTTGTGATTTTAAGCAGTTAGCTGTTCAGATTTTTCAGCTTTTAGCTGAGTTAGATGAAAGTGAATTGTTGGTTGCTCCTGTTGTTGTGGAAGTTACTTCGGAAAAGCGCAGCAAATGGGATTTCAAGAATAAAGTTAAAAACTGGAAGGCTTCTCGGTGGGCTGTTGAGAAATATGGCGACGCAAAGGAAACGGCTCAGGCTGCTAAAGTAATCGCTAAAATTGGTCTTAAAAAGCCAAAATCTTTTATTAAAGATCCAGAAAAGGCTGTTATTGATTTTCTAAATGATATTTTGGTCTTATATTTAATTAGATTGCACTGGACGCGAATTACCCAGGAATGGTTGTTGAAACCATGGGCTTTTAAGTCTCAGTGGGCAGCAGTATTTTATCTTTTTTATTTATTGGTTCGTTCTCGTAGACCCGCTAAATCCGCTAAGTAAACCTGTTTATAGGGTGATTTTTCTAATCACCCTTTTTTATTCTACTTGTATTGGTTGTTCCAAAAGTTTTGATGCCTTTTTTTCTCCAGAGATATATCTACATGAAAGTAGGTAAGTCAGGAAAATCCGCAGTAATTGTCGGGAATGCTTAGGTGAGGGCAAAATAGGATGTCAGAACTTTATAGAGCGGTATAATATATAAATTTGCAGCTTAGCTGTTTGAGTTGCTTAGTCTTAATTAGTCTCAATTTCTTAAAATTATGGATTCAGAAATACTTAGCTATAAGCATTTTAACCTTGTTCACGAGTTGAAACGACGTGTTCGGATTATTTCACCCATTTTAAAAAAGGATATTGAGCGTTGTTATATCCTCGAAATTTTACTTAAAAAACGCCCAGAAATTAAACGCATTCGGACTGTTTTCTCTCTAGGGTCAGTCATTATTGATTTTGATTCATCGCGCTTGCCTAAAAAGAATTTACTTATTTTATTAGATGCTGTGCTGGGTAATATTGCTCAAAAAGAACGAGCTATTTCAGAGAAGAAAAAGAAGAGATTTGATGAGGGTACGCAAGAGGTAGACTTGGCTGTAGCAGGTATGACGTGTGCTTCGTGTGCTTTGTTGATTGAGATGGTGCTTAATAGAGATAATGATATTAAGACTGCAAATGTTAATTTTGCAACAGAGACAGTGACAGTGCATGGCTTGTTAGATAAACAGCAAGTGAGTAATAAAATAGCAATGCTAGGTTATGAAGCGTTGTCTATGGACACTTTATCCCAAAGGAAAAATTTGGTGATAAAAGAGCAGGAGAGAATTAGTCTAGCGAAAAGACGGTTTATTTGGTCGGCTATTCTCAGTACGCCTGTTGTAACTGTTGCAATGTCAATGAACCAGTCACGATGGTCGCCCTGGTTTCAATTGCTTTTAACCACGCCTGTTGTATTTGGTGCTGGAAAGCAGTTTTTTACCAAAGCATGGCGATTGGCTAAGCAAAAAGCAGCTAATATGGATACTCTGATAGCGCTTGGTGTGGGTTCGGCTTATGGCTATAGTTTGCCAGTATTGTTTAGACGTAAAGGTCACATGTACTTTGAAGCAGCGGCTGCCATTATTACTTTTGTGTTGTTGGGTCGTTACCTAGAGGAAAGAGCTAGAGGTAAAGCTGGAGAGGCAATTCGTAAGCTGGTTGATTTACAGCCACAAACTGCAACTTTGTTAAAAGATGGGCAAGAAATTATCATTGATGTGGATGATATTGCTCTAGAGGATGTTTTGCTTGTTAGGCCGGGAGAAAAAATCCCAACAGATGGTGTTGTTGTTTCTGGGGTGTCTACGGTTGATGAAGCGATGGTGACGGGGGAAAGTATGCCCGTTGTGAAAGAAATCACTCATAAAGTGATTGGTGGCTGTGTAAATGGCAATGGTGCTTTACAGGTTAAAGCAACTGCTATTGGAATGGATACTGTGTTGGCGGGTATTGTTCATATGGTTGATCAAGCCCAGGCAACAAAACTACCTATTCAAAAACATGTTGATAAAATTTCAGCTGTATTTGTTCCTGCTGTAATGGGGGTTTCAGGTTTAACTTTTGCAAGTTGGATGCTAGTTGGTGCTCCTTTTTCGGTTGCATTTGGAAGTGCTGTAACGGTGCTGTTAATTGCATGTCCATGTGCGTTAGGTTTAGCAACTCCTGCTGCAATAATGGTCGGATCAGGTCAGGCAGCTAAGAAAGGTGTGTATATTCGTAATGGTGAGAGTTTAGAGGTTGCAACAAAGTTAAATGTTGTGGTCTTCGATAAGACAGGAACAATTACTGAAGGAAAGCCGGTTGTTACAGATTTCTTTAAAAAATCTCGTTTGGCTAAAGATACTATTGTAGCTTTAGCTGCCACAGCCGAAAATAATTCAGAACATTTCTTGGCAAAAGCAGTTGTTGATTATGCAAAAAATCAAGAAATCGAGCAGTTAGCTTGTGGTTATTTTTATAGTGAAACAGGGCGAGGTATTGAAGCTGAGGTTGAAGGTAAGAGAATATTTATTGGAAATCGATTTTGGATGGAAGATCAATCTATTGATATTAGTAGTTTGATGGAAGAAGCTGGAGCTTTTGCCGAGCAAGGTAAAACGCCTATTTATATGGCTATTAATGGTAAAGAAGCGGCAGTATTTGGAATTTCAGATAAGCCAAGAGAAGAGGCTTCAGCTGCCATTAAACGATTGAACAATATGGGTGTCGATACTATTATGGTAACGGGCGACACTGAAAAAACAGCGCATTATATAGCGGCTAAAGTAGGAATAGAGCACGTGGTCGCAAATGCTAAGCCTGATGAAAAGTTAGAAATTATAAGGCAGTATCAAGCTGAAGGGAAAAAGGTTGGTATGATTGGTGATGGAGTTAATGATGCGCCAGCTTTAGCTGCTGCAGATGTAGGGTTCGCTATTGGATGCGGAACAGATGTGGCAATAGAGTCTGCAGATTTAACATTGGTGCAAGGTGATATATCTAAAGTAACGGAAACAATTGAATTAAGTACTGATACGATAAAGGTAATTAAACAAAATTTATTTTGGGCTTTTGGGTATAACACGGTTGCAATTCCAGTTGCGGCGCTAGGTAAGCTGAATCCTATGGTGGCTTCGGCAGCAATGGCGTTAAGTTCCGTGTCGGTAATTGTTAATTCTTTAAGACTAAGTAAAAAATAAGGGGTTAAAGATGGAGATGGATCATTCAATGCATGGTATGCATGAAATGGTGGCTGCAACCGGGTTTGATTACACGCTGGCTTTTGTTGCTGGGGTGTTAGGTAGTGGGCATTGTTTGGGAATGTGTGGGGCTTTGGTCTCTGGATATTTTATGAACGTAGGTGGTAAAAAATCTTATCTGCCTTACTTTGCATATCAGTTAACACGAGTGTTTGTTTACGTTTGTATTGGTTTATTAGCTGCTTCATTGGGGATGGTGCTGGTATCTGGTGGAATGTTTGGTAAATTTCAAAGCATTTTGCAGATGATTATTGGGTCTGTCGTTATTGTTTTGGCTCTAGGTATTTTGGGATTAATTCCTTGGCAGGGGTCGGTAAAGCTGTTGCCAATGAATTTATTGCGTAAAGGTTATGCAAAAGCCAGAACAAAAGGGCCTGTTGTAGGGGCAATGATAGCTGGTTTTTTAAATGGGTTGATGCCATGTCCTTTAACATTTGCAATGTATGTGGAGGCGACCTCTGCAACAAGTGTATTAGAAGGTGGTGCATTACTATTAGCCTTTGGGGCTGGAACTTTGCCAACAATGTTACTTATTAGTGTTGCATTTGCAAAAATGGGTGCAAGTGTTCGCGGCTTTATGTTGAAGTCAGCAGCAATTGTTATGATCTTTATGGGGGCTAACACTATATATAAAGGTTTAACTTTTTATGTAGAAGAGGACTTTAAGCATCGTACTTTTTTGCATTTGATGAAAGAAAAAATAGATGAGGGGATGGTGTTGATGGCTGAAATGATTGAGTACATCAATTTGATGATGAGTCATATTCAGGGAATGTGATGCGGCAGGCTGATTTGGTGGTGCTGGTAAATGCAGCACAACAATTAGAGTCATCAAATGTGGCAACATCAATTAGTCATATAATTGGTATGCCAATAGAAAAGGCGATGTCAACATTGCCCGGACATTGGTCGAATGTGGTTTCGCGCATAACTAAAAAAGCTTTAGAGAAGGCGTTGAATGCCGCTTTGTATTCGCTTAATAGTAAAGTGAAAAATCCCAAAAATAAAATACATTCATTATTGGTTGGGATAAGTGGAGCAGTAGGTGGGTCGTTTGGCATTGCTGCGCTAGCAGTAGAGTTGCCCGTTTCAGCAACTATTATGTTGCGATCTATAGCGGATATCGCTCGAGGATATGGAGAGGACCTAGATAACTTAGAAAGTAAAATGGCGTGTTTGACGGTGTTTGCATTGAGCGGTGGTGGGACTTCGCAAAATGGTGAAGCGGCTAATACAAGTTATTATGCGGTGCGTTCATTTCTTACTAAAGCTCTGGGAGATACAACTAACCATATAGCTGTTCATGGTGTGTCTAAAGAAGGGGCTCCATTGTTGGTCAAGTTAATTAATGCTGTTTCTGTTCGATTTTCAATTCCAGTTTCAGGTAAATTAGCGGCACAAAGTTTGCCGGTTATTGGTGCTGTGAGTGGGGCTTCGGTAAATTGGTTATTTATTCGTCATTATCAGAAAATGGCAGAAGCGCATTTTGCGGTTCGAAGTCTAGAGAGAAAGTATGGTAGTGAAGAGGTGGAAGCATGGTACAAACAAATAGTTGAGTACAATGCTAGTAAGAATACAAAAAAATGGCGGGCTAATGAGGTAAAGGTCTAGCTGTTTAAAGCGATCGCTATATATCAATAAAGAATAATAAAAATTATAATGCAAGTAAGTCAAAACAATAGCTATTTTAATATTTTGGATCTACAGTCAAGTAGTCTGTGTATTGTTGTGCCTCGATTATTTAATGATAAGGAAAGGATGGCAATCTTAAAGATTATCTTGTTAAAAAGATCGTCAATAGAGAGTGTGCAGATTGGTGTTGAGGATAATTCGGTTGAAATAAAATTTGATCCGGAGCAATTACCCATTGAAGAGTTGTTTGATGTATTGACTATTGTTTTAGAGAACTTCTCTGAAAAGCCGAGTAAGAACGAGAGTCAAGAAAAAGAGGTTTTAGTTAATAATGAAGGTGTTATCCAGCGGGTTGTTTTTTCGGTGGGAGGGATGAGTTGTCCTTCTTGCGCTTTATATATAGAGATGACTTTGGCTAGGGATAAAAGTGTTATTAATGCTAATGTCGATTTTAAATCAACGAAAGGTGTTGTTATTGGGTTTTTAAGTTCTGATAAGGTATTTAGTATTATAAATGAGCATGGTTATAAGGCTTGTAATGTATGAATGGGTTGGTTTCTTGTGGGAAGAGTTTTAAATGAGTGATGAGCGGGTTACAGAGTTAGAAATTAAAGTGGCTTATCAAGAAGATTTGTTGCAGGCATTAAATGATGTTGTTAGTGATCAGCAGCAGCAATTGATTAAGCTGGAAGAGGTAAGTCGCTTGCTTGGGCAAAGAATAAAGAATATGACAGAGTCGGAAGGAATAAATCAAGGAGTTGAGCTTCCTCCACATTATTAAATTGTGATGCTATGCTCAATTACATTAAGTAACAATGGTTTACTTGTTTTATCTAAGCTAAAGTATAAATAAAGTTAAGTAAGTGGTGTTTGATATGGATACTGTAGTTATTTCAGGTAAAAAATATAATGAAATGGATGTTGTTAAGGAAAAGGAAGAGTATATAAGATTGGAGGCTGTAGATTTATGCTTTGCCTTAACGCGATTAATTAAAGATACATCGCCAGTTGTTAGGGCGGCAGTAGCAAGGAAGAAGGTGGGGCATGAAACTTTAGTTGCAGATGAGAGCTGGAGAGTCAGGGCTACAGTTGCTAAATATACCAATAACGAAAAATATTTAGAAATTCTAGCGAATGATATAAATGATTTTGTAAGGTTTATAGTGGTAAAGAAAGGATGTTGTTTGGAGTTACTTAAAAGTGATAAAGATGAAGAAGTAGCTGCAACAGCGCGTTACCTGTTACAAAATCCAGAGCTGGCTTAGATTTAATCTTTCGCTTTTTGAAAAATTAAAATAAACTCTTGACCCGAGCCCTTAATGCTGTAGAATGCGCTGTTCTTTCGGGGTTGAGGCTAATCCAGAAAGGGCGCAGGAAGCGGCAGTGACTTGGTTTTATGGTCTGGATTTAAAGCAAATTATTTATTAGTTGGTTTTCTTTCTTGTGTTGTTTGATTGAGTTGATAAGTTAATATTTTAAATGTTAATTCATTTAAAATAAACTTTGACAAACGGAATTGAGGTTGTATAATGATCGGCTCTTCGGGGTAGATTGATTTGCTTCCGAAGGTAGGGTTAATGCTTGTTGGGTTTGTTTTTGTTGGTGTTTTACTTCAAAAATAAATAACAAAACAAGGTTGACAACGGGTTTTGGCTCTGTATAATAGTCGGACTCAGCAGGGCAGCAACAAGCTGCTTCGCTAACTAAAGGCTTCGGTCTTTACGCTCTTTAAAAATCTAATCGAAATAATTTGTGTGGGTACTTGTGCTGGATATTTTAAGCTGTAGTAAAAAATATTCGACACGATATTCATGTAAAACAACGTTTTACTTCTTCGGAAGTGAAACAGTAATACGTCAATAAGTAAATCTCTTGTAGTTATCACTATAAAGAGTTGTCGAGCCAAGATTGGATACTAATCTTATTTAGTATCAACTGTAATTAAACTGAAGAGTTTGATCATGGCTCAGATTGAACGCTGGCGGTATGCTTAACACATGCAAGTCGA